>Ga0256405_10013002_pt1 | contig 10116 bp, 5 predicted proteins | sample RumenRJG_02DNA_FD_189096 | JGI IMG/M metagenome (GOLD analysis project Ga0256405, IMG submission 189096) | Bovine rumen microbial communities from Lethbridge, Alberta, Canada - RJG_02 | ecosystem: Host-associated > Mammals > Digestive system > Stomach > Rumen | place: Canada: Alberta | collected... | reverse complement strand
CCAGCCTTTACAATCATAAAAACGACATCTCGATATAATACATAACATATGGGAGTGTTAAAGCGGTAAGCTAAAAGCCCCCTGTTGCTTTTATAATAATCGCTTGATTTGCAAAATAGTTTGATGTATTGAATAATCTCTTGGAGCTCTCTTATAGACAATTCATTTAGAGCAAATTGTATCAGGTAGATCATCCTGTTCTTATACGATGTTTTTTCTCTAAGACAAAGCGGATAATCTTCCGGATAGCTTTGCAAAGGTATACCCGACTTGAAGCAATTTGCACTTAAGCAATTACAGATATTATTACTTGTTGTTTGTGTTAATATTTGATTATTATTTAACGTAGTATCCATATTAGTATCCTGCAACTTTTTTAATTTTATATTCATAATTATTTCTCCATTCAAATATTATTTATGTCAGCGGAGCGCCACTGCTCCGCTGACACTGTATTTTTTTACATTCTCAGCAGCTTTCGCCAGTTATTTGAGTTATTGCTGTTAATGTCAGCAACACCCTCAAAGGCAGTGCTGTATCCTTCGTTGTTACGCAGAACCCCTTCAATCCCAAGCCTGTAATGACTGCGGCTTTTATAACTGTGTACCCTGCTTGTTTTTCTTGCTCGGATGATAGTGTTTTGTACATTGGTGCAGCGCCAGAGCGATAATATAATCGAGATATGTAACATTGCCTCGCATCGTATTCCATTTATCTCTCCGAAGACGAGAATTCAGGAGAATGTTTCGTATAACATCCGGATTGAGGCAGTAAAAACATAGCTTATATATCACGCTAAAATCAATTCTGCTCCTGTCATCATTATCAAAACCACTAAAATCACCCGACTCAAGAGCCTGAATGAACTTGGTTCCATTCTTGTCTTTTCTGAGGTGTTCAAGAACTTCGTCAGCAGTCATAGGCGGTGGAGGCTCAGATATTACCCCATCATCAGAGTTATTATAGGAGGGTGCCATGTACGGGTAAATCTCCAAATTTATACCAGCTCCACAAGCATTTGCCTTTTTATTAGCCAAGTCAAGCCTATAACTCTTATCGGAAGTAATATCTTCAAGACATACCGTTTCACAGCTTTTCTCTGATGTATTGTCTATCTCGATAGCTTTGACAGACTGAGGTTCTGTAACAACATCTGTTTCTTTGCTGTCAGCCGATTCGTCCTGCTGTTTTGTATCAGGAGTGTGTATAGGCTCTGAAAGCTCCGAACTGTTCACCGAAATCAGGGCAGCTACGTTCGGATCATTAGTATTATCAATAGTCATAATTATTTCCCCTTTAAAATATATTTATGTCAGCAGAGCAGAGCCACTGCTCCGCTGAGTTTAGTTAATGTACAATCCTACGCCATGAAGTCTTATCCTCTGAGGAATCGTTACCAAAATCCATGGCACCTTTTATCTTACAAGCTACATAATACTGATTACTATAGCGTTCAACTCTCACTCTATGCTTGATCAGATCTTCTCGAAATTCCTTCAATCCGAAAGCCTTGAAACCAACTCCTTTAGCAAATGCGGCATAGACGGTTCTCAAAGACGAAAGCTTTATTCCACTGGAAACCTTCACATTTTCATCAAGTATTTCAACATTTTCGTTTAGAAACTGCTGTGTATAATCACACGCATAACGGTAGTCTTCAAGCTCTTCATACATTGCCATATATGGTCTCAAGCCATGGCAGAAGTAATTGTGTAGCCCTGTTAGACAGAAGTTTAAAATTGTAGATTTTGCTTCTTCAGATCTGAATTGTGATTTCAATGTGACATCTTGTTCTTCGGGCGAGAAGTGCCTGTTGAAGCTTATTATCCTGAGTCGTCCGCTTTTGAAAATGCTGTCGTCATCGAAACTCGGACTGGAATTTGAAAGTATAAAGATAGAACCGCTATTACGGTAAGATATATATTCACCTTGGTATAAGCCACGTGCCACCTGGATATCATTGCCAGTTAAGGACTTCAAAAGTCCTTCGTTAAGATAACTCCCCCGTGCTGGCTCTGACGCAAGTATCATCCTTGCACCTCTGAGTCTCACGATATCAGGTCTTGCTTGTGAACCACTCTTGTTCGCACCAGTTCTGAGTATGGTGTCTGGGTCAATTTGTACCCCGTATCCACTACTGTCAGTACCAAGCATATTTAACACACTATCGTATATGAGTGATTTTCCGTTACGCGTAGAAGTACCAAGAACAATATGCAGGCACTCCTCAGGTGCTTCTCCGAGGAGGGAGTAACCTAAACATTTTTGCAGATACAGGGTCTTGTCCTTATTGCCTTCCATTACCTCATCTACGCACTGAGTAAACCTCTTATACGCTGCACTTTCATCATAGGTAACATTAGCGATCTTAGTAAGCATATACTTAGGGTCATGAGGCAGAAGCTTCTCTGTTCTTCCTGATTTTGGATCGAAAGCTCTCAGATCGAGAACTCCATTTTGGGTGTTTAAAAGGTAAGGATCAGAATCGAACTCAGATGAATTATGATGCAGCTCGTCCTGAATATCCTCTATGAGTTTATTCCTCTGTGCAAGTTTTGAAAACGATCCATAATATGCTTTCATGGTGGTCAATAGTGTTTTTTCTTCATCGCCAATCTCGGCGTTATCTTCAGCTTCTTTTAGTGCTCTTTCAATGATTTGAAGAACATATTGCACAAAGCGCTTTGTGAGTTGTTTTAACAACATTAGAGATGATCGATTTTCCCAATGCTTTCCCGAATATACATAAAAGCTCTTTATATCACTAACATAAGCGACTATTTTTACGATTATGGAACTATAGAATTGTGCGGTGCTTATATTGTCTAACGATATAGTTCTCAGGACATTTATTCCGAATGAAAAGGATTCATCGATTGAAGATATTGAAAAATCTGATTTCTCATTGGGTGGATAATACTGTGATTTTACATCGTCTTTTGCCTGCTGTATCAGATTTTTTCCATAGGTAGACTCCCCACGTGGAGAGTCCCACTTGTCCCGAGCAAGAGGCCAGCGACGATAAATACGATCAAGCTGCTCAGGATCCTTTGTATAGAATGCTAAGAAATAGATAAAAGCTGCATCTGCACGGCTATCGTCATTGTCATAGTCGGAGATATCCTTGTGGGCTAACTTTCGGAATTTTTCACTGTTTTTGCAGGCAAGGCGAATCACATCATCATCGCTGAGCTTGGGTGTAGGTCTGGATAAAGCCGCAGCAGGTATAATACCAGCCTTAAGTTCGTTCTTTACCCTGCGACTATTGTATATATCAAGGCACTTGCTATAAATCTTTATTATAACCTGATCTACATCAGGAGAAGGGCATATATCAGCATATTTCTCTGAAATTAGATTTCCGGTCATAGCTATATATCGATCTTTAGTATAAAACTCGCAGCTTGTATTCTTGCCGAATACATCTGTCATCTTGTTTTTAGAAAAAAATGATAAATCTAACCCTTCGGTACACTGAAAAAACAAATGAACACCTGAACCTGATTGAGAATTCTCTGCGAAGACATGTCCTTCTGGCAACATACCAAGAATTTCCTGTACGAGGGAACAAAACTCACCAGTCTCTGAATTTCTGACATGATCAAAATCAAAAACGACGATTTTTGTTTTTTCAGTGAGCACGAATCCAATTCCATCGGCATTAAATTTTTCAAAACCAGATACAGCCTCGTTGAAGCTACCCCAAGTTGATGGATCGTTTACTTTTGCGTTTTTATTGGTTTTGGGATTTTTGGGTAGTTTTTTCTCGATTATTTTCTCGCAAAGCACCCAGTTTGTGATAAGCTTTAATATGTATGGGAATACATCAGTATTGATTGACTTGCCCTTTTCATTCTTGATTATATTGCACGTGGAATCAGGATTACTTTCTGTAAAAATGGTTTCATAGCCAGTAACCCCAAAATCAGCCAATGTAACCTCTGGGTAAGTACCTGTATCAGCTAACAAATCTTTCAAGTCAATGCTACAGTCTTCGGTTGTATTAGGCGCACCCTCGTGAATTCCATCAAGATGTGCTGCACTCTCTGTAACAACAACTGTTTCTTTTCTGTCAGCTGATTCAGCCTGCTGCTTTGTCGCAGGAGGTTGTATAGGCTCTGGAAGTTCCGAACTGTTCGGCAAAATCAGGGTAGCTATATCCAACTCCTGAGTCGATATTTCATCTACCTGTGTTGTGCTTGCCGTTTCTCCGGATACCTGTCCGGTATCATCAATTCTCCGACAATTAACTCTGTAAGTACCAATTTTTTCTCGTCGATTCAGTATTTCTTGTAGACGCCTGTTTGATTCTTCTTTTTCCCTACATTTTCGTTCGACATCCTCAGTACATGATTCATATATCTTAAAAACTGCTTCATTGACTTCAGAACACTCTGAAATACCAAGATAACGGGTGGAGTACAGACATCCTCTCGTTCGCCAATAATCACCTTCACATAAAATTACAAAGTCCATCTTAGAATCAAAAATCTCTTTGAATTCTTTTTGTTTAAAAGTTGAAATATCGCTATATTTAAAAACAATATCAATACCCGAAAAATAAGTATGATAGTATACACTTACAGTCCCCGGCGGAAACATTTGTATAATTTCTTCAGCTTTACTGTTGATTTTGCCTTCGTGAGCATCGACAGCATTCGATAGTCTGAAAATAACAATTTTATTTGCAGAAGTGCATTTCAGAGCAAGTCCGGATTCTGATTCACATTTGCACAATACTCCGTAATAAGCCATTTCAAAAGAAGCTACACGAGGTTTTTCCGACCAGTTTTTTTCTTCACCAGTTTCTGTGTCAAGCCATGTTTCTCCGCAGTCACAAATCCAAGAAATTTCTTTTCTTAATTCCGAAGCAATATTTGCAGGATTGATTCTTCTTATATACGGCGGTTCGATTTTGTCAGCTTTGGGTATTAAACCATTTTGGGGAACCACCATTGCTTTGAGATCTGCATTGTCATAATCCTGAACATCATTCTCCTCTTGTGTTTCCTTTGAACGTGCAGCAAGCTCAGCAACCCTTTTCTGTATCTCCTCATCATACAAGCGTTTTTTTTCAGATAATTCCTTACATCTATTCTCGAAATTTAGTAACGCTTCATCTACAGCTGGTGATTCATTCAAACCAAAGGAATCGGTTGAATATAGATATCCTCTGGTTTTAAAATCATCTCCATCTGATAGAATTGTTACAGATAGAACTCCATCAAATATTTTACCATATTCCTGATGCTTAATCATTATTGCTCCACTATACCTGCAAAGCACGTAGATATATTGAACTATAGACGAATTGTAAATAGTGTATGAATCAGTTGGGAATGATGACAAAATATTCTGAAGTATCTTACGCATTTTAACGTATTGTGCATCATCAACCATCTTAAACTTAATGACGCACAGCCGATTATAAGTAGTCAACCTCAGATATAGTTCTGCGTCATGTGGATACATTTTTTGGGTGGGTAAGCACATATCAAGAGTTCGGTATTCTGTACTCAAAGAACCATTGTAATCGAGTGAAACACGCCAATCTGGACATTTGCGTACATATGGAGGGAAATTTTCAGGAAATATTTCACCACTCCAGAATGCACGCTTTGCATCCACCTCATGGGGCTCTAAGTTGTCACCTGATAACCCCATCTTTATCAAATCTTCATTATCATTATTATCAGCTCGAACCACATTGCTCAAGCACTCATTACCTCTATTATCCTGAATTATATTATTCAGGCTTTCTGTATCATTATCATGAGCTTCAATGCTCAGCCCCTGTACATTCTCACTCTGAGCTGAATCGCTCAGATTCTCTATGTTTTCATTAAAATCCTCACTTTTTGTTGCTATTGCAGGGAGCATAAGAACTGTCTCGTTCCTGTCAGAGCCGCCAACCTCAGGGCGGCTCATTGTGTCTGTAGTCGCAGCAGTAGCGACATTATTTTCACTCATATACATAGCGCTGCCCCCCACCATCAAAAAATCGGAGGCATTTGCTTGCCCTTGGAGCTTTTTTCGGGTACATAAGTTGTATGCTTGGGCGTTGGAGCCTCAACCTCATTTTGAAGGCAGCTCCCCCGTAAGAACACAGACATCGTCTCAAGATTGATATATATCTTGCGTCCTGCACGAATACACGGGAGTTTGCCCTCGTTGACCCAACGCCTGACAGTATAGTCTGACAGTCCAAAATAGCTTGCAGCCTCTGAAAGCTTTTTAACGGTTGGAATTCCGGTGACGCTCACCTGAGCATCACCCATATGTTTAGCAGAATAATTATTGTTCTTGTTCATGGAAATTTTCCTTTCGAAAATATATTTTTCCACTTCAACATACTTAACAGCCTTTTCACAAATAAGCAGGCATCGACCACTCAATCACTAAATTATCACAAAACGATACCCGTCTCTCTATCGTGAAAATTCCTGGCTATTCCACTAAATCACAAAAGAATCGCAAGATCGTATTATCCGTCCATATTAATCATACCCCCTAATTATCTATCAGCACTATACCATTTTTACCTGATGCTAATACTAATAGATTTTTAATTTCAATGAGATCAACTTTTGTCTTTCAATATACGCTATAATTTAATCTCATCTACTATATTATAATTTAATTTCCTTATTGCGTCAATTGGAACAACACACAAATTTAATATAGGATATTTATACAAAATAACAGTTTATTTTTGTTATTAGTTAGTTTATAATAATACTATAAAATAAGAGAGGGGAATTTATATGAGTAAAAAAGAAAATATCTCTTGTAGTCACAATGATTTATTATTCGCAAAAAGAATTAAATTCAGCCGGGAAAACGCTGGGATTAAACAGTTTGAACTTGCAAAAATGGCTAATATCACACCTGCGACCTTATCTGCATATGAATTGTTTACCGCTGATTCAACGGATTCAAAGGGCAAAAAGCCTTCGTTACATAATGCAATAGAACTCGCTAAGGCATTGAACATATCTCTTGATTGGCTGTGTGGTCTTTCTGATGAGATACAAGTGCCAGATTCACGATTAATAACCGATCTCATAGATAGCAAGCAACAATATGGGGATGCGGATTTTTTTATAGATTTTCTCCGACCGACAGAAGAAGTATTTAAGATTCTCAGGTCATATGCAGAATCTTTTACTCAGTATCCCATACAACCCGAAGAAGATTATTCAGATGTTATTGCTACCAGAGAACAGCGAATGTCTGAAGAAGCAATGACTATTACTATCAGAAATCCCCGTGTAATCAAATTTTTCAAAGGTTGGGTCAATATGTATAAGAATTATACGGAGGGCATTATTGACAAGGAAGAGTTTGACCTTTGGCTAAAAAAGCGCATGAAAGAAGTCGATACACAACAGACCAAAGATGCCGCACTAAATAACATTTCTAATTACCGAATGAATAATATAGGAGAAATATTAACTTATAACGAGGGAGATGAAAACGGTGGCTAACATTACCAGACGAGGCAAGAATGGCGACCACTTCCTGATCCGTGTCACGATGGGAACTGATGTAAGTGGTAAGCAGATCATTAAGTCAATGACATGGAAGCCTGACAAGCCATATACAGAAAAGCAGATGCTCAAAGAAGTTGAACGTGTGGCGGCACTTTTTGAAGAAAGACTTAAAAACAGCACCGCATCCGTTGACGGAAGAATCAAACTCATTGAATTCATACCGACCTATCTTGAAGATATGCAGGATGAGCTTTCACCAAACAGTATGAGCGCCTATAAACGAGTAATCGACAACTTCATTGTTCCGGCACTCGGACATCTGAAACTCAAAGATATCAAGCCTACCCACATTCAGAAGTTTGTAAACCTTCTCGCATCAGGTGATTACCGTATGGACGGCAAGGAAGGCAAGAAATATGCACCCGCCACAGTACATCGCTATTATGTAGTCTTACAGTCGATTATGAGCCATGCCTACGGTCTGGAGCTTATCCAGAAGAATCCGACTGATACCAAAAAAATAAAGCTCCCCAGTATAGGAGAGCAGAAAACAGAAATCTATGAAACTGCCGAATTATCGGCAATGCTGAAATGCCTGAAAAAAGAATCTCTTATGTTCCAGTTATTGATCCACCTTGCCATTAACAGTGGGTGCAGGCGTGGAGAATTGGTAGCTCTGGAATGGAAGGATATCAACTTTAATGCCGGGGTTGCCACCATACGCAAAAGTGCCTACTGTATCAAAGGAGAACACGCCGGTATCAAGTGTACTAAAAATGGTAAGACACGCAGGATCACACTTGCCGACTATATCGTAGATATGCTCCTGCAATACAAGCAGGAACAAAACTGCCTGAAACAAATGCTCGGTACCGCATGGGAGGGTGACGACTGGATATTCATTCAGGATACAGGATGTATCATGTATCCAACCTCACCAACCGAAATGTTTTCAGATTTTCTTGAAAAGAATGGGCTACCCCACAGAACCTTCCACTCACTCAGACATACATCAGCTACACTGTCACTGGCGAATGGTACTGATATCAAGTCTGTAGCTGAACGGCTCGGACACTCACAGCTCAAGACTACAGACCGTTATGTACACGCATTGGAGGCAACAGAACGCAAAGCAGCACAGACCCTCGGAGGATATATCCAATCTCTGGCAGACAGTACCTCATAAAATCACATACAAATAGGGGAGTCGCTTTCATCGGCGGCTCCCTGTTTTATTAACAAAATCTATTTAGTTGTATAATACTTCTGATTTTTGCTTTTAGGCTTGTCTGGAATAGTCATAGCAAGCTGTCCACTTTCAATAAGAGGCGATACTATTTCTTTCATAATATAATATCGTGTAAACCCAGTGAATTGTTCCAGTTCAGCCCGCGTCCTCGGTGTATTGCAGAACTCCAATAAAGCAGCAGCCATATTCTCTGCACTTCCTTTGGATTCTGCTCGCCAGATATTATTCTTGAATATAACGATAAAATCACCATGCCTTACCTCAAAAACAGGAGCAGGTAGTCCGGCATTCTGAAATTCGTGGCGAATGGTAGGAATACCCGAATAACGATTCTCAGTAACATGAAGCAGTTCCAATATGTTGGCAAGTGTAGCATTCCGGGTTTCAGGTTTAACCTTGCCCAGAGAATCAATGGATATTTTACCGTACAAACCACCGGGGCTTTTTATCTCCATTCTGTCACGGTACATTTCAATTCTGATAGGAACATTCTCTGTATGGATGCTGTAATCACGGTGAACGAGTGTATTCAGTACAGCCTCCCTGACTGCTTTAGTGGGATATTCAGGTACATCTCTTCGTTTTCCTTTATCATCTATAATTGTTTTTGTACGGCTGTTTCGCATTACAAAGTCAACAGCACTTTCCAGCATATCAGGAATTGCACCTGTTATACGGGAATTATCTATAAAGCGTTCGTTATCGCTGCCAAGCTGACCGATCTCCGTACCCGGTACAACAACAGCAGTTATACAAAACTGCGGAAAATATGCCTGTGGATATTTTGAAAAAGTCATTACACCTGCAAGTGTTGGAACAGCATCATCCATAACACCCATAAGCTGCAGCATTTCATCTTCAGTAACACTGGATGCAAGGTTGCTGCGTTCTTTTTTGACAGCCTTTTTGTAATCCTCCAATCTATCAGAATCAAACAGGCTTGTTTTCGCGTTCGGTACAGTTCGCAGATCATCGTGTATGCGTTTTCTGAAAGCATCAAAGCTGTATATTTCGTATTCGCTCATTGGCTCATCTGCATCGCCTACACGAACATAAGATCCTTTTATCCTGCCTACCCCTTTGTAAAAACAAGGGCGTTCTGAAATATCTATACCGGGTATTTCTGCCGATACAATGGTTTTTCCGTTCATCTCACAAAGTGTAAACAAAGCTCTTACCGGCGGTTCCATCTGATTACACTGCTCAGTTACCTTCTTTTGCAGATCCTGTGCATCATATACACCGACCGCTTCAAAATCTTTGATTTCATCTATACCAAAAATGATAATACCGCCGCTGTCCTGATTTGAAAATGAGGATAAGGTATCATACAATCGCTTTGGTGTTCCTTCGTGTGCAGCTTTTATTTCAATT
>Ga0256405_10013000_pt1 | contig 10117 bp, 8 predicted proteins | sample RumenRJG_02DNA_FD_189096 | JGI IMG/M metagenome (GOLD analysis project Ga0256405, IMG submission 189096) | Bovine rumen microbial communities from Lethbridge, Alberta, Canada - RJG_02 | ecosystem: Host-associated > Mammals > Digestive system > Stomach > Rumen | place: Canada: Alberta | collected... | reverse complement strand
TATTCGGCACTTAAGTTTATACTATAATTAGTCATATCTTTAGTTTTTTTATGACTAATAACTAAAATCAAAATTTAAAAGATTTTAGTTATTTTTTTATTCATCATAAAATTTTCCATTGTGCCCATATATAAATATATATATTAATAAAAAATTGAAATTAAATCAAATATTTTATAATATTTTTAACTTTTTTTTAATCAAACTTATTAATATTTTATTTTACTAAAATCTTAAATTTTTAGAACTTTAACGAAGCACTTGCATTATTAGAAGCAGCCATTTTATGAACCTCTTCTTTTCTTTTTACAGCTTTACCTTCATTATTTAGAGCAGCAATAAGTTCACTAGCTAACTTACATTTCATTGTTTTATCACTTCTTTCTCTAGCATATTTTATTAACCAACTCATTCCTAAATATTGACTTCTTTCTTTATATATTTCAACAGGAACTTGAACTGTAGCACCACCTATTCTTCTTCTCTTTGTCTCTACAGTTGGACAAACATGTTCTAAAGCAGTCATTAAAACATCTAAACCTTCTTGTTCTGTTTTCTCTTTAATAATATCCATCGCACTGTAAAATATATTGTATGCAGTAAGCTTTTTACCATCATACATAATATGATTTACAAATTTTTCAACTAACTCACTTTTATATTTAGGATCTGGATTTATCTTATTCTTCTTAAATATTCGTTTTTTTCTCATAATTACTATTTATATACTAAAACTACTTCTTTTTATCTTTTTTAACACCATATAAAGATCTACCTTTCTTTCTATCTTTAACACCTGCTGTATCTAAAACACCTCTTACTATTCTATAATTAACACCTCCTAAGTCTCTTACTCCTCCTCCTCTTACTAATACAGCTGAGTGTTCTTGTAAGTTATGTCCCTCACCAGGAATATAAACAACAACTTCTTTACCTGTTGATAATTTAACCTTAGCAATCTTTTTCATTGATGAATTAGGTTTTTTAGGTTTTACTGTCGTTACCTTAGTACATATTCCTCTTGCTTGTGGACTACATTGTATAGATTTCCTTCTTCTTCTTAATTTCCTTTTTAAAGCAGTAGTAATAACTTTCTTTTTATTTGTAACTCTTTTCTTTCTTATTAACTGTTGTATTGTTCTCATCGAGCTCTTTCCTATTTTGCTAAACTATTTATTTTAAAAATCATAATCAACATATATTTTTTTTATTTTAAATCCTCTAGTGAAAACGTTTTGAAATATAAGTATTTTTTTCATTTTATATTTTTTATTTTAAAAAAACATATACAACTTATATATAATAACGTAATATGTTTAATAAATTAAAATACGCTAAATATTCAATATTTGGTTGTAGTTTTTTTAATTCGTATTCTGATGTTGAATATTTATTAAGTAATCCTCCTACTGGTAAACTTGTTGCATATGAAATAGCAAAAAAAGGTTTATTGCCAAATGTTTATTATCAATTTAAATTTTGGTTATTAGATGATTTTTTTGTAGGTACTACTGTTGGTGTTGATTTAAAAAGTTTTAATCATAAATATTTTCAATTCGGAACGGGAAGTTTAAGATTAGATGTTTTAAATTCTATATTTGATATAATTTTATATTCAACAAAAAGTGATGTAACAGAATATAAATATGGGTTACTTTATAAAGATAGTGGTTTTAAAGGTTTATTAACAACAAGTATAGCTGCTAACTTTATTATATCTCTTGCTTATATAAAAGTTTTATTTTTAAAAATAAATATCGGTGAATTAAGTATAGGTAATATCGCTTCTTATATCATAACTGCATTTGGAGCTTTAGGAAATAATATAAAAACTAATGATGATGAAAAATTTAAAAAGTTATTGAGAATATCAAGAAATACACTTCTTGTATCAACATTAGCACCTAGTATTCATATTGATATAATGAAATTAATAGACTTTATTAAAACTAGAAAAATACCAACATTTATAAATACAGATAATATTGAAAATACTGATAATGACAGTATAAATTAATTATAATAGATTATTATAATACAAAATTTTATTTGTATAAGAATTATATTTATTATAAAAGTAAAAATTGCATTAAAAAAATGTAAAACAAAAACTGGAAGTTAAAGATATATTTATAAAATTTATTCAAAACATTCTTTTTTATTAGATAGTAAGGAAAATAATTTATTATGACAAATATATTATTAGAAGATTTTTCTACAGAAGAAAAGTTAAAAGTACATCAATTAGGACTAAGACATCATAGTTTTTCAGTTTTTATTTTCGATGATAATAGAAGATTACTTCTTCAACGTAGAAGTTCTTTAAAATACCATTCTACTAATTTATTAACAAATACATGTTGTGGACATTATAATGATATAGATGAATTATTTAATTTTAAGGAAACTATAAGAAAAAATATTAAAAGAGAATTAAATATTGATTTTGATAAAATTTTTAAAATAAAAACTGTCGAATATAATTTAAAAGTAGGAGATTTAATTGAAAATGAAATCGATGATATATATGTTGGTTTTATAAATCTAGAGATAAAAGAAGAAAATATTGTTAAAGAAGAAATAAGTGAACTTTTTTATAAAAATATGGATGAAGTTATAAAAGATATAAATATACATCCTCAAAATTACACAGAATGGTTTAAAGTGATAATGAATAATGAAATTATTATCAAATGCTTTAATAAAATACTAGATAAATTTATAAAATAAAAAACAAACATTAATTATTTATAAATAAATTCAAATGTATACTTTCTAAGAAAGTAGCAAAGATACGTTTCGACAGATGGTCGAAACCAAGAATACATAGTGTATTTTTTATACATTATCTATTAAAATACATTATATATTTGTTTCAACGAATGTTGAAACTTATGGTCCAGGACTTAGTCCTGGTTGCTTACTTTTAAAGTAGGAAAAAATATTTTTTATTTAAAAACCAAATGTTGCACTCCATAAATTCAAATATAAATATAATGATATTCTGAAAAATTATTTAATAAATAAAAATAAAAAAAATACTGGAAACACGATTATATTCGTATATGAGAGATATAAATATAATATTACCTACTTGTTTCCAGTGAGCCTTCTATCGGATTCGAACCAATGACCGATTGTTTACAAAACAATTGCTCTACCACCTGAGCTAAGAAGGCTTATATGAATTGTCTAATACTTTTTTTTAAAAAATAAAATCTTAAGCAAAATATTATAAAAAATAAATAACATTTTATTTAAAACTTTATACGAGCCCCTTATCGGATTCGAACCAATGGTCTTCTGATTACGAAACAGATGCTTTACCAACTAAGCTAAAGAGGCACTATTAAAATGGTAAATCATCTTCTTCATTATTTAATGAACCACCTTCTATATTACCAGTTCCTTCTTGACTTTTATTTTCTACATTAGGACCTGTAGAATAAGTCTTATCAGATTCATCTTTAGTTATCCTCCATGCTTGTAAGGTTATAAAATATTTTGGCTTATCTCCTTCTTTTTTATACTCCCTACCTTTTATATTAAAATCAACAAGTAAAGAATCTCCAAGATTAAATCCATCTATAAAAGAACACTTTTCCTGAATCAAATCAAACATTAGATAATCTTTATAAATAGGATTATCGTAAATCTCTAAAACAAATACCCTCTTTTTAAAACCTTCAGATATATTTTGTATATCATCTTTTTTATATAAATAACCTCTTACTCTAAACGATAATGTCATATCTGTTATAATTATAAAGATAATATATATATAAACAAAAAAAATTTTTTACTATATTTTTTTTCATTACTATACTAAACAACTTATAATAATAGAAACATTATATGTTTCCATAATTTATAAAAAACATATTTTTTTAAAAATTTGAAATATGTTGATAACTTTTATTCTATTTTATTTATTTTTCGAACATCTTTTAAAAATATACTCGAAATTTTAATATTTTCAAGCATTATTTATTCACAAGTTATCAACAAGTTATCAACAAGTTATCAACATTTACCCACAAGTTATCAACATTGTTGTATTTTTCTAATTTTTATAAAAGTTATTATCAACAGTGAAATGTTGATAACTTTTTTAAAAAAACAATAGATTTTTTTATTATTTAAAGCTTTTTTTTTTACATTCCTTTATTTTTCACTTTTTTAACAAAAAAGTTATCAACATCAAATTTTGTTGATAACTTTTAATATAAGAAGAAACTTTTTTATGATCAAAAAGACCCAGAATATACTAAAAACAAAGATTTTACAAAAAATTAAAATAAATTCTTCTTACATTTTGTTGATTAATTCACTAAAAAAAAATAACTCAGAAATTGAGGGGGAGATAAATAATTTAAATAATAATATTGATTATTTATTATATTACAACAACAATTTTTCTAAAAAAAAAAAAATTAATAAATCAAAACTAATAAAAGAAAAACTTGAAGAACAAATTCTTAATTCAAATTATAATCAAGATGAAACAAATTGTTTATCATATATAATCTCAAAAATTGATAAAAATGGATTTTTAAAAATAAACAAAACAGATTTAATTAAAGAAATCGAATATCTTTACAATATAAATTTGTCAAAAAAAAAAATCGATGATTTCATAAATATAATACAACAGATAAATAAAATAGGAATATGCACATCAGGAATTAACGACTTCATAAAATATCAAATACAACAAGATTTTATAAAAAATAAAATATCAGAAAATGAAAAAAATATACTAATATCAATATCAAATAACGTTAAATCTGCTAATTTAAACTTTCCTATACAAAAATTTATAAAATCAGATACATTTAAAACACTAAATAATACAGAAAAAAATAAAATAATAACGTATTTTTTAAACTTAAAAACTTACCCAATTACAGATTCTAATATTAAACAACAAGAAACAATAGAAAACTATAAAGACAATGTTGATTTTTTTATATCAACTACAAATAATACAGATATAGATATAAAAATAAAAGAAATTAAAATACCAGATAACTTAATAACAACACTTAAAAACCTAGAAAATGAAATAAATTCTACAAATAAAAATGATGACAAAACTAAAAAATATATAGAATACATAAAAAAAAAATATGATTTCATAAAAAAATACTTAGACATATTAAATAAAAGAAATGAGAATCTATTAAAAATAGTTACTACAATAGCTAATAAACAAAAAAAATACCTAATAACAGGTGATGAAAAATTTTTGACACCACTTAAATTAAAGGATATAGCTCAAAAAACACAAATACCTATATCAACAATATCAAGAATAGTATCAAATAAAAGACTTCAAACTGACTTCGGAATAATACCCCTAAAACATCTTTTTATAAAATCTGCAAGTAATAAAAACAAAATATCAACAATAAATCTTATGCTTAAAATAAAAGACATTATATCTAAAAATAATAACATTACAGATTCACAAATAATGGAAATTCTACAAAAAGAAAACATAAATATAGCAAGACGTACAGTAAATAAATATAGAAATATGCTAAAAATAAACAACTCTTATATAAGAAAACAAATAAATAGTGATTTTTAAAAAATTTTTTTTTGGAACACATTTTCTAAAAGAAAAAAACAAAAGAATTTTTATATAACTCTTTTATTTCTTACACAATATATATAGGGATTATAGCTCAGTTGGTTAGAGCGTTACACTGATAATGTAAAGGTCCTTGGTTCGAGTCCAAGTAATCCCACGGGGGAACAATATACAAAACTTATATTATTTATATTATAAATTTCTTAAAAAAATTTTAATACAATATATTTTCTATATATTTTACATTTATAAAAAATTCTATACTAAATATATTTTAAAATAAAAAAAATATAAAAATTTCAATATTATTTAAATTTTATTTTAGCATACTAATATAGATATTTATTATGGCAAAGGGAGTATATGAAAGATCGAAAGTACACGTAAATATTGGTACTATAGGACACGTAGACCACGGTAAGACTACATTAACAGCTGCTATAACAACTGTTTTAGCTAAATATGGTAAAGCAGAAGCAAGAGGTTATGATACTATTGATAATGCACCAGAAGAAAAAGAAAGAGGTATAACTATTAATACCAGTCACGTAGAATATGAAACTGATAATAGACACTATGCTCACGTAGATTGTCCTGGACACGCAGATTATGTTAAAAACATGATTACAGGTGCTGCACAAATGGATGGAGCTATATTAGTAGTAGCTGCTACAGATGGACCAATGCCTCAAACAAGAGAACATATTCTTCTAGCAAGACAAGTTGGTGTTCCTAAAATAGTAGTATTCTTAAATAAATGTGACATGGTAGAAGATGAAGAAATGATTGATTTAGTAGAAACAGAAGTAATTGATCTTCTAGAGAAATATGGTTTTAAAGATTGTCCAGTAATTAGAGGATCAGCTTTAAAAGCATTAGAAAATCCAGATGCAGCTTCAAATCCATATGCACAAAAGATATTAGATTTAATGAAAGCTGTTGATGAACATATTCCAAATCCAGTAAGAGATGTAGATAAAGATTTCTTAATGCCTATTGAAGATGTTATGACAATAACAGGAAGAGGAACAGTTGTTACAGGAAGAATAGAAAGAGGTAAAGTAAAATTAAATGATCCAGTAGAAATAGTAGGTTTAGGTGCTGATAAATTAATGTCAACAGTAACTGGTATAGAGATGTTTAGAAAAACATTAACAGAAGGAGAATGTGGAGATAACGCAGGAATATTATTAAGGGGTATCGATAAGAGTCAAGTAGAAAGAGGAATGGTATTATGTAAACCAGGTACAATAAAACCTCATACTAAATTTAAAGCACAAGTTTATGTTTTAAAGAAAGAAGAAGGAGGTAGACATACATCATTTGGTAACAAATATAGACCTCAATTCTATTTAAGAACAACAGATGTTACAGGAGAGATTAAATTACCAGAAGGTGTTGATGTTGTATTACCAGGTGATAACGTAGAAATTACTGTAGAATTAATAAAAGAAGTAGCAATGGATAAAGGTTTAAAATTTGCTATTAGAGAAGGTGGTCATACAGTAGGATCTGGACAAGTAACAGAAATTTTAGCTTAATAAAAGTAGAGTCATATATAGTATAAATATTGTATATTATAATATTATTAAACAAAATTATAGTATATATATTTAATATAAATATTTCTATATATGTAAGTATGTGTATAAATATAGGATTAAGTAATACAATATAGTAATTAGTTCATTTTTATAATTTTAAAATATTTTGATATTTTTTAAAAATATAAGATGACTTTATTATATTTTATTATATTTTATATTTACGAATGTGGCGCAATTGGTAGCGCATCAGTCTCCAAAACTGAGGGTTGGGAGTTCGATTCTCTCCATTCGTGCAGAATTTTATCATTAAATTTTTAAAATTAACTATTTGAGTTTATATTAAAACGAAAAAATAAAAACTAATATTTTAATTAAAATATTAGTTTTTATTTTAAAAACATAAATTATTGTTGAATGCAACATTAGCTCATACTTAAAAAGTACTTACTTAGTAAGTAAGCAACACCTTCTCAAACGGCGAAGCGCCTCTTACTTAAAAAGTAAGCAACTCGATACTTTTAAAAAAAGTATCACAAAATCAAACTAAGTTTGGATCTAAGTTCTCAAACGCCGAACCGGCTTTATTACTACTTCTAAAGTAAGTTGCCTACTTTTTAAGTAGGTCAGACGCCGAACAGGCTTAATATATAAAATTTTATTACTTGGTTACTTTTAAAGTAACTACTTTTTACAAAAGTAGCAAAATCAACACTTTTTTCCACGTCAAAAAAAGTGTTCAAAAACAAACGTGACGTTGGATCCAAGATGTCTTTATATTCATAAAGACGAACACATCTTAGAAAGTAAGTTATTTTTTTTTGTAAAAATTTTTGTTAAAATTTGGATATTTTTTTTTTTTTATATTCGATAGCTATGACAGATAGGAAGTGTAAATTTTGTAAAAATGGAGTATATTGTTTTTTAGCTTTACAGTCTATAAATAAATCATATTCTGCAGATTTTTTATTTAATGCAGTTACATCTTTTTTTTCTACATCAGAAGAAGATGTAGAAGCTAAAGCAAAAGAAACAAAGATAGAAGATAAACAAAAAGAAGAAGGATTTTTTGATAAAGTTAAGAAATATGCAAATATGTTTACTGAATTTAAAAAAAATCCAATTTCTTTTTTAAATAATCAAGTATATAGTAAGTATGAATGTTTGTGTGAAAAATATCCTGATCTTTATAAATTCAAATGTCAAACAGATAGTAAAACAGGTATTCATTATAAACAATTAGGAAATAGTCAAAGTAAAAAATATTTATTTTTTTTTCATGGAATGTTATATGGTATACATACTTTTTGGAAAATTGAAAAAAAATTAGATGAATGTGATTATAATTTAGTTTTTGTTGAATATAACTCATTTTTAAAAGATAATGAAGAAAGCACATATGGTTTTACTCAAATTAAGGAAATGTCTGATTTGATTTATGAATTTATTTGTAATTTTTTAGAAGGTAAAAATCCAGAAAAGGTAATACTATGTGGACATTCTCATGGAAATAATTATCCTATTGAATTGTTAGATAAATTTATTACAAATAGAAAATATGTTGATAAACTATCTTATATAGGTATAAAAGGATATTTTAAGATTGAAAAAGCTTTACTACATGCTCTTGAAGCTCTTAAACAAACAGATTATAAATATTTTTTAAATTTTCTATTTCCTAAAAAACCAGGTGGTATTGAAGCTACTGATGAAGAAAAATTGGATATTATTAGAAATTTAGTAGGTAAAGAAAATTACTATAATTTAAAGGATAATAATAATAACGAAAATAAAATGCAAAAAATTATTGATAATGTCGAAATTTCAAATACAAAATTAACTGGAAAAAAACATAAACTTACATTAGAAGATTTTCAAGAAGTATTTGAAAAATATAATAAGTATGAAAAAGTAGATACTAATAAGATACCATGTTTGTTATTTTATTCTGATGAGGATGAATATGTTGGTGCTGAATTTAGTCAAAAAATAGAAAAACTTACAAAAGAACAGTTAAAAGAAAAAGAACAAGAAAAACAAAAAGAAATAGAAAATAATGATCTAAAAGATAAAAAAATTCAAGAAGAATTAGATAAAATATTTAAGAAAAATAATATCAAAAAAGAAGAAGTCTATAAAAAACCTACTGGGGCTTTTAAGGCTAAAAAAAATGAAATTACACAAAAACCAGAACAAAAACCAGATCAAGAACAAAATCAAGTTCCACAAACTACAGATAAAAAAAAGTATTGTGAAAAATATAAAAAATAAAATTTAAGGTTTTAAAAAATAGGAGTGTATCTTCAAATTTTTATTTTTAATTAAACCAATTTTATTGTAAAAAACATAATTTTTGAAATGGCACAACTAATAATTGTTTGCTGAAAAATAGAAGATAAAAAATAACAAAAACTTCTAAAAAATATTTAGTTTATAAATATGATACATACTGGTAAAAAAGTAGAATTATTGGATCCAAAAATAGATTATGTTTTCAAGAGAATATTTGGTGAAAAAGGAGATGAAGATATACTGATGTCATTGATAAATTCTATTCTTAAAGGAAATCCTACTATTAAAGAATTAGAACTTTTAAATACAGAATATCCTAAAGAAGGATTTAATAGTAAAGGTTGTCAATTTGATATTCTTGCTAAAACAGATGATGGTACAATAGTTAATATTGAGATGCAATATAGGGTTAATGCTAATATTGAGGATAGGATTATATATTATTCTGACAGATTAAATGTCAGTGGATTAAGCAAAGGGGAAGAATATGGAACTAAGAAGGTAATATCTATTTGGATATGTGCAGAGAATATTAGTGATAGAATAGAACCAATATCAGAGGTTAGATCATTTTATGTTGAAAATGGTAGAGATAAGATACAAAAATTTGGTAAAAATAAAAGGATAATTATATTTGAAATTCAGAAATATAAGATTACAGATGAAAATATTAAAGATCTTTTAA
>Ga0256405_10012999_pt1 | contig 10118 bp, 8 predicted proteins | sample RumenRJG_02DNA_FD_189096 | JGI IMG/M metagenome (GOLD analysis project Ga0256405, IMG submission 189096) | Bovine rumen microbial communities from Lethbridge, Alberta, Canada - RJG_02 | ecosystem: Host-associated > Mammals > Digestive system > Stomach > Rumen | place: Canada: Alberta | collected... | reverse complement strand
AAGGCCAAAACCCTGGAACAACACGCAGGCGTTACCGTTCGTTCGCAGTGTCTGCACTGGCTTGGAGAGGTGGAAGTTATCTTCGGGCTGTGGCTGATACCGCTGACGGTGTGTTTTATTTTGTTTAAAGGTTGGACTGAGACGGTGAACTACTTCACGACGCGACATTATTCGGAACCGATTTTTGTGTTTGTGATTATGATGACGGCGGCGACGCGTCCCGTGTTGTATTTGGCGGAGGGAGTTATTCAGACCTTTGTTCGTCTGTTCGGCGGCGAAAAACCGTCGACCTGGTGGTTCTGTATTCTCACCATTGCGCCGTTGTTCGGTTCGCTCATTACGGAACCGGCGGCAATGACCATCGCGGCATTGTTGCTGTCTCAAAAGGTTTTTGTCCATAAACCGAATGCGCTGTTTTCCTACGCAACGCTGGGGTTGTTGTTTGTGAATGTTTCCGTCGGGGGTTCGCTGACACATTTTGCGGCACCGCCGATTTTAATGGTCGCGCGTCCGTGGCATTGGGATACGCCTTATGTTTTTTCGCATTTCGGGAAGGAAGCCGTTTGCGGGATTGTCCTGTCGACGCTGTTGTACGGTTTGCTGTTTATGAAACAGCTTCAAACATTAAACCTCCGCGCTTCCGGGAGCCGAGAACAACGGGAAAAGAACGAAAAAATCCCGCTTTCCGTTATTGGGATACACGTTTTCTTTCTGCTTTGGACGGTTCTCAATGCCCACCATACGGAACTGGTGGTGTTCGGCGGGTTGTTGTTTTTAATGGCGGTTAAAATTCTGAAACGCTGGCAGTCGCCGATTGCGATGAAAGAATCGCTGTTGGTCGGTTGTTTCTTGGCAGGTTTGGTGACGCACGGCGGTTTACAGGAATGGTGGATTGAAGCCGTTCTTTCGCGCCTGAGCGATACAATGCTGTTCTACGGTTCCGTCGTTTTGACGTCCTTTAACGACAATGCCGCCTTGACGTACCTGGCGTCTTTGGTGCCGGAATTTGCGCAGAATTTCCAACTCCAATCGGCGGTTGTCGGCGGTGCCATTGTCGGCGGCGGTTTAACGGTCATCGCTAATGCTCCGAACCCCGCCGGACAGTCGTTGCTTTCGAAGCATTTCGATCACGGAACCGTCAAACCGTTGCCGTTGCTTCTGGGTGCACTGCCGCCGACGCTTGTACTGATTGGGGTGTTTCGGGGGTTATTTTGACAAGGAAAAGATACGTTTGAAAAATCTGTTTTTTGGCACAATTTCTTCCAAAAAGGTCGTGGAAAAGAAATAGATGACGTTCGAAAAATGCTAACGGGAGACGGAGACAGGCGTAAAAATGATTAAATTTTTGACGGAAGGTTTTGATTTTATTGCTCTTTCGTTGCAACTGCTCTTCTCCTTTCTGTTTCCCCAATCACAATCGCAAACATCCACAAACACAGAGCAAACACACCCGAAGACACGGGAATTTTAAAAATCGCGCCGGGAAGATTTTCGAGAACTTCGACGCTTTTCAGCAAAATTTCAAGGCAGAGTCGGGATAATGGTTCCGTTAACGTCAGCAACGGCGGGAAGAAGAGAAAAATTCCCCAGGAAAGCATGCCGAGAATGACGATAAAACTTGCGAACGGGATAAGAAGTAAATTCGCCAAAAATGCCCACGGACTGAATAAATCCCAGTAACGCATTGAAAACAGACTGCTTATGATGCTCGCGCAGAAGGAAACGATGACGGTGGCTTTCAGGGAAGAAAAACGTTGTCGCGGGTCAACGTATCGCAATGACAGCGGTACGCCGACGCACAAAATGCTCGCGACGGTTCCGTAGGACAGCTGAAAGCCGACGTCCCAAAGCCCGAACGGATTGCAGAACAATGTCAGCCCGACGGTGTTAAAGAAGACGTTTTGACCGCTTACGGGGCGCGAAAACACTTGTGCCAGCAACACAAACGTAATCATCAGGGTTGCGCGCAACGTGGACGGACCGAAGCCGACGACGGCGGCATAGAGCCAAACCCCGCAGCCCGTCAACAACAAACGCAACAGCTTCGGAAAACATAAAAGTCGACCGAGGAAAAAGAAAAACGTCCCAATCACCCCGACGTGCAAACCGCTGACGGCGAACAGATGCATGGTGCCCGTGTAAAAGAAGTGCTGGATTTGATCTTTCGAAAGCGCTTCCTTTTTGCCCATTAAAATCGCCCTCCAAACGTGCGACAGATGCTCATCTTTTACGGTCAATGCCGCAAAAAGACTTTTTCGACAACGTTGCAAGAACGTCGGCGGTTGTTGCGCCAACGGCGCCAGGCGCGCGTGCGTGCTGTGGTTTCGAACGGAACGCGACCACAGGTAAAAGGAGAAATTTTTCGAACTGCGAAACGGATTCCGTAACGGTTTCACATAACCCGAGAAGCGGTAACGTTCCGTGTCGTTGAAAGGGATATCCTTTTTCATCGATGCATGCAGATACAACGGGAAGGTTTCGCCGTTCGACAGCGTCAGTTGCCCGATGCCGCCGATGCGTTTCGGTTGCGTGCGGAATAACTTATCGAATTGAAACGTCCCGCGTACGTAGCGACCGCGCGTCGGTTGGCGGGTGCAGATGAAAATCATATGCGCGGCAACGGCGAGGCTGATAAGGAAGTTTAAAAGGAATTTCTTTGAAACAATCCGCACATGCGTAAGTCGCAAAAACAAAAACCAGGCAGTGAGGTATATTAACCAATCGCCTGTCGGCATTTTTGTTAAAATTCCGCGTGCGCCGATGAGCGTAAAACCGCAAACGAAGCCGAAAAACCCGATCGGATAGCGCATTTAAAGGTTTTTTTCGAAGGAAATCACGCCGCCGCGCCGCAAAATTGGCTCGATGTATGAAATAAATTGTATTCGTTCGTCTTCCAAACGTACCGCAAGCGTTTGTTGCCCGTATTTATTGCGCAACGTACAAAAATAAGAGCCGTCTTTGGGTTTCAATTCGTTGTGTGTATGAAAGAAAAGCGTTTCCGAGTTCTCTCCTGCATTTTCGATTGTTTTCGTTAAAGGAGTACATACATCGTGCGGATGTTTTTGCACCCAACCGATGCAGTGATACGGCGCACCCAAAAGGCGGTTGGCAACATCGATCGAACCTTCGCGCAGGGCTTTTCGGATACGCGTACTGGAAATTTTCTCACCGTTATCCTTCAGGTTCGGACAAACGTGAAGTTCAATCCCGTGCTTTCGACACAATCCTTCCAGTGTATGTGTATTTCCGGCACAACGGTTCCCGAAGCGATAATCTTCCCCGACATACACGGCTGTGAGCGTCGGGAAGTGTTGCAATAAACGATCAAAAAACGCTTCGGGCGTCAAAACGGCGAATACTTCGTCAAACGGTTGAACGCAAACCGCATCACAACCCGATTTCCGAAGCAGATAACAACGGTGATGAATCGGATAAATCAGACACGGCGCATTGGGAAGGTTTAAAACACGCTTCGGATGCGGATGAAACGTCAGAACGGCGGCGATCTCCCGACGGATATGCGCATTTTCGACCGCCCGTTGCAACAATGCCCGATGCCCGAGATGGATGCCGTCAAAATTCCCTATCGCCAAATGAACTGCCTGCATGGGTTCGGGCTAAATCCCCCCCTTGTCTGCGAGGGTAAAACAAGATATGCATTTCGGCAATTCAAAGACGGATATCGGAATAAAGGGAGTAAGAAAATGCTTTCGCTTCTTTAATTTTTAAACGCGCATTTACAGATATTGCAGGCAATTTCGATAATTTACCCACTGATGCTTGCCGTTTCCGTAACCCAAAAAAGCCCCTGCCGTCGTTCGATACTCTCAGGCAGAAAATTCAACAATCCCGAATGTTCTTTATAACAAAGATCCTTCGGTTTATGAACAAAACGAATTATTCCCCGCCCTTCGCCGTCACCAAATATTTCTTCAATAACATCGGCTCTTCAAGTAATACATCAAGCGGGATTGCTTGTTCAAGTGAGAAATTGCCGCTGTGTGTGCGACGCAATTCCGCCAAATGTCCGCCGCAGTTGAGCTTGGAACCGATGTCATGCGACAATACGAAAACATCGGCGACTTGTCCTCAAAAAAGCAAGCCTTGATTACCTTTTAGCCGATGCGTTTCTCTTTATTTCCCCATCTCCGGAAACAAAACCTCAATCTGCGTTGCAAATCCGTTACTCGGATCATACCCGAGCAATTGCGTTTTATAGTGAGAAAAATTTTGCGCATTTCCGCGTTTTCCGGCAACGTAACACAGACCGTACAACGCCTGCGAATGAATGAACTTGGATGTGCTCTTGCAGAGCGGATGGAATTCTTTCTCCGCCGCTTCCAAATCGTTGACGTGCAACGCGGCAAATCCGCAACCAATCGACGCTTCGTCGCACAAAGGTTGGATCTTTAAGTGTGTTTTGGCTTTTTGATAATAACGCAACGCCTTTTCGTACTCCTTTGCCTTCATGCTCTCGTTCGCCTGTTCCAGAAAGACCAAACCGCGTACATTCCCGACGCCTGACGGTAAAGAAGCGCTCTCTGCCCAGGCGATGCGTTCCTCAAGCGTTGCCTTACTTTGATAATCCCGCAGGCATTTTTGAGCCTTGCGCTCGTTCATCCAACGGAACACGACGACAACTCCGCCGATGACGAAGGCGGTACAGGCAATACGAACCCACAGTTGCGCATGTTGAACCAGCCAATTCCAAATTTTCCGCTCGCGAACCGTGACATCCTGTTGCGGCTCGTGCTCGAATTCCGCGTTTTGTCCCGCTTCCGGAAAATGAAGAACCGACGGTGTTTTTTTCTCTTTCACACCCTCCTTCTAACACAATATGCACCGTGCGTCAATGTTTCCGTCCGTGTGAAACGATTGCGTTCGTCGGCAAGTGAAATTATAATAAAGATGTCATATGCGCGTTTTGATTGCAACACCCGAGTGTTTTCCGTTCGTTACCACGGGCGGTTTGGGAGAAATGGTGAGCGGGTTTGTAAAAGCGCTGGCGCGACGCGGACACGAGGTGCACGTCGGATTGCCGCTGTACGGGAGCGTTTGTCCGAGCGGCGATTGGACAAAAACCGACCATATCGCGGTACCGTTTGGCGGCGGGATACGTTTGTGCAGCGTTTGGACATATACCTCCGAAGGCGTAACGTATCATTTTATCGAGTATCATGCGTACTTCGGCGGGAACAATATCTACGGCGGTGTGAACGAAGGCGAACGTTTCGCGTTCTTTTGCCGCGCTTTGCTCGCCGTGTGCGAAACGTTCCGTTGGATTCCCGATGTGATTCATGCGCACGATTGGACGACGGCACTGTTGCCCGTGTACCTGAATACAACCCTATCGCACACGCCGTTGTGTCAAACGGCGACGGTTTTTACCATCCATAATTTGAACTACCAGGGGCTTTTTTCGCCGTCTCTGCTGTATCGCGCCGGAATTCCGATGTCTGAATTTCGTTCCGATCGTCTGGAGGCATTGGGATACGTTAATCTTCTCAAAGGTGCTCTGTATCACGCCACAAAATTGACGACGGTCAGCCCGCATTACGCACGGGAAATCCAAACGCCTTCCTTCGGTTGCGGTCTGGATGACGTTTTGCGCTTCAAAGCGGCGGATTTAATCGGCATTCTGAACGGTGTCGATACGGTGCGTTGGGATCCGTCGAACGATCCGTCGATCGCGGCGCATTACACATGTCATAATTTGGAGCCGAAAGGAACCTGCAAACGGGCATTGCGGCAGTTGTTGCAGTTTCCGAACGAACCCGTACCCTTGTTCGGCGTCGTGAGCCGCCTGTGCGAACAAAAAGGGCTCGATGTACTTTTGGAGATTTTGCCGTACCTTTTGCGGAACTTGTCGATGCAGTTAGTCGTAATGGGAAGCGGCGAACCGTCGTGGGAAGCACGCTTGCGCGATTTGGAACGCAATTTTCCGAACCGTCTGCGCGTCAAAATCGGCTATGAGGCGGATTTGGCGCACAAAATTTACGCCGGTTGCGATTTTTGCGTGATGCCGAGCCGTTTTGAACCGTGCGGACTCAATCAAATGTACGCCCTGCGTTACGGTATGTTGCCGATTGTGCGCGAAACGGGCGGCTTGGCGGATACGGTTGAAAATTGCGACGAGATCAACGGTTGCGGTTGCGGATTTGTCTTTCGGGATTTGACGAACGATGCGCTTTACAACACCGTCGGCTGGGCATGCGCAACGTACTTTGACCGTCCGCAATTATTTCGAACTTTGCAACAAAACGCCATGAAACGCGACTTCGGCTGGGAACGTTCGGTGCAAGCCTACGAAGAAGTGTATCAGTGGGCGGTGAAACGGAGAAGAGGAGGTTAAGAAAAGCAGGAGGTTGCGGATGAATTTTTCTGTTTTCTTGAGAAAAATTGCTCTGATTTTATATCAAAAAAGACAGAAAAGGAGATATTTTATCGTGTCTCGCAACGCCCTGCTCCGTTTTTAAGCGTTTTTATATTTCTTTATTGTCTTAAATAATCGTGAAATGTGCTCCGAAATCTAAAAACACACCTTCAAGCAAGGGTTTCGTTTTTTTGGTGCTTTGTCAAAAGACGGCAATAATTTTAAAGAATTAACCACTGAAAAGTGCAAGACACCACCGGTCGAAAGACACTTTTACAACAGTTTTGAGATTACACAAACAAACGGCGTGTTTTCCGCGATGAGCCTAATGCTGTGCTTCTTCGCTCTTCCCTTTCTCCGCATCCTCACTCGTCGTCGCTTCTCCCGCTTCTCCCTCTCGCTTTTCCCCGACAACCTCAATCGGCACGGTCAGTTCATCGAAGCCCTGCGCCGAAACGTATAAGTGACCTTTGCCCGGTTCGCCGCCTTCAATGGAGACCGTTGCGCTTTCTTCGCCCGTTGCGAGGCGCACTTCCGGCATGATGACGCTGTTCGGGATGTCGGTGGTAACGTTGATATACAAATCGCTCGGGGACGGTCGGTTGGCGCGAAGGGTAAAGTCCGTTTTTTCGCTGACGCGCAACGAAATCTCCGTCGGTTCCGCCGTGAAACGTCCGCTGTCGATGAGTAAATTGCCGACGAAATTCATATTTTCGCCGTTCACGACCGACACGGGATAACTCTTGCCGACCGTCACCGCCGGGACGCGAAACGACAGCACGTTTTCCGAAAGTAATTCCGTCGGTGCGTCATAATCACCGACGCGGATGCGGTTATTTGCCGTAAAGCCGCTCCCGAGGACGCGCACTTCGCTTCCCACGGGGGCGCGGTCAATTTCCAGCGACAAATTGCCGAAGCCCGAAATCGAAAACGACGCCAGCGGAGTTTTGCGCACATAACTCTTTACGGTACCCGACCGATATTGTTCGTAGCTGACCTGGAAGTAATACTTGGCATCCGTCCGCGTTGCATCCAGTTCGTGGTCATAGTAGTAGAGACCCTCCATATCCGCATCCTGCCGCAACGGAAACTGTTGTCCGTCGATGACCAACAGCGGCTTAAAGGTATCCGGCACCAACCTTCGCGGATCGACGGCGCACTGCATCGTAAAACGGTACAAATTCGACGGATTGCGCTTCGCCGTCTGCGGCGTCAGATTGGTGACGTACTGCGAACCGCATCCCGACAACAGAGCGCAACAAACAACCGCGGCAAGACGTAAAGCGTGTTTTTTCATAGACCGAAACCGTTCCATAGCTTATTTTTTTCTAAAACGCCCCTTTCATGCAAGCGTTAAGTTTGGGTCTTTATGTCCATGTGCCGTTTTGTCCGAATGCCTGCGGGTATTGTCACTTTTATAAGTGCCGACCGACCGCTTCGTCGGTAAAACGCTTTTTGGAACAAATTTCTCTTGAGTACGAACGTTGGCGGAACGTTTGGGAGGTGCGACCGTTTGAAACCCTTTACTGGGGCGGCGGCAGTCCGAGCTGTTTGGACGTTGATGCTTTACGCGCCTTGGGACGTTTATGCCCGACGACGGAACATCTGAAGGAATGGACGGTTGAGGTTTCGCCGACATCGATTACGGAGGAAAAACTTCATATCTTAAAAAACCTCGGCGTCAATCGTTTATCGTTGGGGGTACAAAGTTTTAATGCCCATACCCTGCAAAAGTTGGGTCGTCGCCAAATGCCGCAACAAGTTTATCGTGCGTATGAACAAATGCGTGCCGTCGGCTTTAAGAATATCAATCTGGATTTAATCTTTCCGCCCGATTTTACATCCCTTGAGGTCTGGAAAGCGGATTTGGAAGCGGCGATTGCGTTGCATCCCGAGCATCTCTCAACCTATTGTTTGACCTATGAGAATGAAGCGGGAGCCTTCACGCCCGAGGCTTATAAAAGTGTGGATAACGATCGCGAGGCGGATTTTTATCGCTTTACATGGGAATTTTTGGAGCAAAACGGTTATCGACATTACGAAGTTTCCAACTTTGCGCGTCCCGGATACGAATGTCGGCATAATATCAACACCTGGCGCATGCAGGAGTGGCTCGGTTGGGGACCTGCCGCGGCATCGCAATTTAACGGGCGACGCTTCCAAAATCCCTGTTCGTCGGATTATGCTTCGGGTAACACGATTGAAAACGTCTCTTTAACGGAGGAAGATTTGTGCAAGGATTGCCTGATTTTCGGATTGCGCATGTGCGACGGCGTGGACTTGAATGAACTGCAACGGCGTTTTCCAAAAGGGAATTTGAAAATTTACCAACCGCTTTGGGAACGCTTTGAACGGGAAGGGTGGGTGGTTTTTGAAAACAATTGCGTGCGTTGTACGGCGAAAGGCTTACTCCTGGCGGACGGATTGGCGTCGGAACTGCTCTGAGAGCGGCGGAATTTTCCGAGAATACCCCAAAAAATCTTGACAAGCGTTCTTTGCACCCACAATTTCAAATGCGTTGAGTGCGTGCGTTGAGTGCGTGCGTTGAGTGCGTGCGTTGAAAAAGTAAGTTCATGAAAGCAACGCGGGGAAATAAAATACAGATATGAAGATAAATGCTGGAAAGTGCGGTTTTACGGCGATTGCCGCGGTGTGTTTGATGCTGGGCGGGTGTGCCGGCGGTGCCGGAAGCGAGCGGTATCGAAACTCCGAATTCACGCACGGCAACATGAAGTGGCATTTGGAGAAGAACAAGACAACCCAGGGGGAAGTCATAGAAGCCTTCGGTCCGCCCAACGTGACCTCCGTCGACAGTGAACGTCAGGAGGAGACGTGGATCTATCAGAAGATGTCGACGTCCAAGGTCGAGAGTGCATTCGGCGGCGGTTTGGGGTTGGGGGTGAAAGCAAATCACGGGAAGATCGGCGGTTCCGGCAGTTTTGGCGGCGGTCAGACAACCTCGGTTCAATCGTCCAGAACGTGTTGCATGATTTTAAAATTCGATGCCTCCGGCGTTCTGATCGAATATCGCTTTCGCACGAGCGATTTCTAGGTCGTTTTGACGGGAGAACAAAGAGATGAAGGCATGTGTATGGCGGTCTGCGTTTGCGGTAACGTGTTTCGTTTTGGGCGGATGTCGTTCGGAGGAGACAACCGTTATGCCGGCTTCGTTGGCGTCCGAGCCGTCGCTGGCACTGAAAGCGATTCAGGAACGTGAGTTTGAGAAGGATAAGCAGACGGTGTTTGCGAGTACCGTTTCGGTGTTGCAGAACATAGGGTATACGATACGTTCCGCAGATTATAATGCGGGGTTGATTTTTGCCGATGCCCCCAAAGATGTTGATAACGGCAGTTATTGGCTGACGGGTGTTACGTACGCAAAAGAAGTGCGTTTAACCGCATTTGTGAACGCATTCCCGAGAAAAACAATCGTTCGTTTAAGTTTTGTGGAAACGAAAACATCCAAGAGCTGGTGGAGCGGCAAATCGCTCAAAGAGTCGATGATTTTGGAACCGAGCGTTTATGAGCAAATTTTTGACAAAATCGGGGAAGATATTTTCCTGCGGGAAGGGATGAACTGAGGGTATCGATTCAAAAATCTTTGACAAATACGGATTCCGGAAAGAGAATTGAGGTGTGGAAATTAAGTTTCGGTCGTTTGCGTTGGCGGTAGCGTGTTTTTTTCTGGGCGGGTGCGGCAAAACCGCGAGGGTGACGCTTGATGAATTGAACAGCATGCAGAAAC
>Ga0256405_10012998_pt1 | contig 10119 bp, 6 predicted proteins | sample RumenRJG_02DNA_FD_189096 | JGI IMG/M metagenome (GOLD analysis project Ga0256405, IMG submission 189096) | Bovine rumen microbial communities from Lethbridge, Alberta, Canada - RJG_02 | ecosystem: Host-associated > Mammals > Digestive system > Stomach > Rumen | place: Canada: Alberta | collected... | reverse complement strand
GTGAAGCAGGAAAGGGATTTGCAGTTGTTGCAGGCGAGATAAGTCAGCTTGCTGCACACAGCCGCGAGACAGCATCCAATATTCAGGAAATAAGCAAGGATGTTACCGCAGCAGTTACCAATCTTTCCGATAATGCTATAAACGTCATAGACTACATAAACACAACCGTCATTCCTGATTATGACTCTTATGTTGAAATAGGCAACAAGTATGAAAAAACCGCCGACCTCCTCAAGGCAACGATCAATAAGTTTACCGAGAAAGCAGGCAACCTTGACGTTATAGTAGAAGAAATGACCATAGCTATGGATACCATTTCAGATTCAGTATCACAAAGCAGTCGTGCCATCAGCTCTTCCGCAGACAACTCTACTCAGATCGTTGAACAGGTTCAGGCTATCAGCGAAGCAATCGATGATAACAGTACCATAATAAATGAACTCGTAGAATCAACTGAAAAATATAAGAAACTCTGATCAAACCTTCTAAAGGGGGATACTCATAAAAGCATCCCCCTTGATTTTACTTAAAACCTTTACATATCATTCAAAAATCTTTTCATTTGGATAAGAATTATACATATCATCATAATTCATATTTGATCTTAAAGAATACGCATTTATAATCTCTTCTGCATCCATTGAATCATTATCTTCACTTACCTTCTCTGATACCTTTCCGTCTTTATCCAATGTAACAGATGTTATCTGGCTTCCACCCATATAAGTATTGACAACAAGTATTCCGTCGTGACCTGTCTTACCGCAAAGAATACTGTGACCACTTGCAAAACATCCTGCATAAACTGCATCTTTGCCATCATATGTAAAGACAAATGTTCTGAGATCTGCTTCACCTGCGCCATAACTTACAAGAAGTTCATTTTTACCATCATTATTCATATCTGTAAGGTAAAAATCTACAAGCTTAGCATTATTGGCATCATAAAGAGAATCATTGAAATTAAATTTATTAACCATATTCTTATATGCATTCTTCATAGCAGGCTCCATAACCACATCATCCTTCTGCTCAACAGCAACACTTGAAGCCTCATTTTTAACTGCATACACCTTATTTTCAGAAAAAGGACTGTGCATTACTGCAACTGCTGCAAAAACTGCACATGCTCCCATAACTGCTCCAATTACTACATTTTTATTCTTCATTTTATTTCCTCCATATAATTATTTTCATTGAAAATCAATATTACCTTAGTTCCCTTGTCAACTGCCGAATCAATTGAAATTTCTATATCCAGCAGCTCTGCGATTTCTTTGCAGATAGATAGTCCCAATCCGAAACCGCGATTCTCATTTTTTCTTGATCTGTCAACCATAAAAAATGCATCAAATATTTTTTCTATATCTTCTTTAGGAATTCCCTTGCCTGTATCTGAAACCACAATTTTCTTTTTTCCGTCGTCGTCTCTCACAACAGACACAGTAACTCTCTTTTCTTCTCTTCCTACCACCGCTTTAAGTGCATTGTCAATAACATTTGAAAGCAATATGGTAAGAAGACCTTCATCTGTCATAACATTTACATCTGAAGCCTTCAGAGTCAGCTCTGTCTTTTCTTCAAGGCATCTTGGCATAAAATCTCTTATAAGCATATCAGAAAGCAAAGTTAGAGCAACATCTTCCTTAATAACCTTTCCCCTTGATACCCGGATCAATCTGATCAGATCTTTTGAAAGTCTTTCCAGACGCTTGCCATTTTCATAAATAGCATCCATTGTTTCTTTTACAACACCATCCTCATAATGATCCTGCGTCCTAAGGATACTTGAAAAGCCGATGATAGCTGTAAGTGGAGTCCTTAGTTCATGTGCAAGGCTGTTTATAAACATTTCCTTTTTCTGATTATCTTCCTGCAAAAGTTCTATATTGGATCTTATCTCCTCACTCATATCATTAAAAGTTCTTTCGATCTCATAGAACTCCCTGATATCAGTCTGTACCTCAATCTTTTTCCGATAATTTCCTTTACGCACTTCTGTCATCTTCTCTGTAAGGCTTTCAAGTGGGTTCACAAGACTCTTTGACAGAGCAGCAACCGAGATCAATGTGACGATAAACGCTAACAGATCAAATACCATCAGATAAACAACAGACATCCTCTGCTGCTGCATCACATCTTCAATATCCCTGTCGTACAAAAGATAGTAAGAAGAATAATCCTTCCCGAATTCAAACTGACTGCCGACAAGTAAATGACTTTTCTTTTCGAGTTTAGTAAACATATAAGTCATTTGTCCTGATGCTATATGATCGAACAGTCTCTCTTCCCGTTCATACTTTTTTCTGTCTAAAACAGGATATACCTGCTTTCCTTCCTCAGAAAAGACAGCTAATCTCACACCTGATGACCCAACACTCTTTAGAAATCCATCATTCCTCAGTTCAATGATCTCCTCATCAGAAAAAAGGCTTCTGTTCTTAAGATTACCATATCTGATATTCAGTACTGCTGCCGAAGCCTGTTTAATGGCACTGTCCACGACAAGTTTCATATTATGATGATCATTTATCCTGATCAAAAAAATGGAGAACAGGTTCAACAATACCATTACAAGGACAATAACATAGATACTCAGCTTATTTTTAAGCCTCATACGCTCACTCCCCTGCTAAGTTTATAACCAACTCTGTACAAGGTGATCAAGTCATCTTCAAGCCCCAGTTTTTTTCGTAGATTTCGTATATGCATATCCACAGTCCTGCTCTCTCCTGCATAATCAAATCCCCACACCTGCTCCAAAAGCTGGTCTCTTGAAAATACCCGTTCCTGATTATTTATAAAGAATAACAAAAGGTCATACTCCTTTGGCGTAAGAGCAATCTGTCTGTCTTCTTTATAGACCATTCGTGATTCCTCTTTAATGTGAATGTTCTTATAGACAACTTCTTTATCAATACCCTCGTCTGTCGTTTTTTTCCAAAGACTGCTGACTGCTTTTCTCCTAAGAACAACTTCTATCCTTGCAAGCAGCTCCATAGGTTCAAACGGTTTGGTTATGTAATCCAAAGCTCCCGCCTTAAGACCATAAACCTTATCATTCACATCATCCTTTGCAGAAAGAAAAATAACAGGGACACCATCATCTTTTATCCTGCTCATCAACTCAAAGCCATCCATCTCAGGCAGCATGATATCAAGCAAGACCAGATCAAAATGTTCCGAGTGAAGCTTCTCAAGAGCTGCCTTGCCATCACAGGCTTCCCCATATTCATACTTTCCCAATGATAAAGTCATCTTTATAAGACTTCTTATAGTCTTTTCATCATCAACGATCAGGATACGTTCCATCATCTACCTCTTCTTTGCTCACATTGCCCCCACCTCCTATCTGATGCTATAGACATAATAGCAAGTCATTTTATAGAAAGTGTTTTTCAAATGTAAATAAGTTGTAAAAAGCTCTTTAATAAAGTATATCCATTTTTCCTCTAATATGTTAGTATAGATAGGAAATTTAATTAACGAGAGGAGAATTTATATTTATGAAAAGAGATCAGTTAGGCAGCCGCGTAGGATTTATCCTTTTGAGCGCCGGTTGTGCCATAGGCTGCGGAAACGTGTGGAAATTCCCATGGATGTGCGGCAAGCACGGAGGCGGAGGCTTTGTTCTTATATATATCCTATGTCTCTTGCTTTTAGGACTTCCTGCCATGGTAATGGAATTTGCTATGGGACGTGCTTCCCAGGCAAGCCCTGTTCACATGTATCATAAACTTGAAAAGCCGGGGCAAAAATGGCATATCCACGGATATATCTGTTTTGTCGGAAATATCTGCCTTATGGCTTTCTATACAGTAGTAACCGGCTGGATGATGTATTATTTTGCCCGTTTCCTGTCCGGTACAAGTATGGGACTAAGCTTTGAAGGTATGATAACAAGTCCCGGTGTAAATGTGCTCTTTTTGGCACTTGCTGTTGCCATAGGTTTTGCTGTGCTTACCTTTGACATTCAAAAGGGACTTGAAAAGATTTCAAAATATATGATGCTTTTGCTCCTTGTTTTAATGCTCGTCCTCGCAATAAAAAGCGTAACTCTTCCCGGCGGCATGAAGGGGCTTTATTTCTACCTTGTCCCTGATTTTACAGCTATAAATGGGAAAGTGATAGTTGGAGCCATGAATCAGGCTTTCTTCACCCTCAGTGTAGGAATGGGTTCCATGGCAATCTTTGGCAGCTATATTGGCAAAGAGCATTCTCTTGCAGGTGAATCTGTCAATATAATCATACTTGATACATTTGTTGCAATTGTTGCCGGAATGATCATCTTTCCTGCATGTACATCTTTTAATATAGAAGTGACCTCCGGACCTGCCCTTCTTTTCAACACGATGGCTACTGTGTTCAATTCCATGAATGGCGGTCGCATTTGGGGAAGCCTTTTCTTCCTCTTCATGGTATTTGCAGCGCTTTCAACCGAGCTTGCTGTATGTGAAAATATACTTGCCTGCGTAAGGGAAATTACCGGCTGGAACAGAAAGAAAGGTAGCCTTATCTGTGGCATCGGCATTTTCCTTATATCACTTACGACAGCACTTGGCTTCAGTACATTAAGCGGTTTTACGCCTTTTGCAAAGGGCTCTTCATGGCTGGATTTCTGGGATTTTATAGTGAGCAACAACATCCTTCCGTTAGGAGCACTGCTCTTTGCCATTTTTTGCTGCTCAGACAGATTTGGCTGGGGATGGGATAATTTCGTTGCCGAGGCAAATGCCGGAAAAGGCATAAAGATAAAGAACTGGATGAAACCTATATTTAAATACTTTGTGCCCCTTGTTACTCTTGGAATCTATATTTACGGTCTCATAACTTTTAACTGGAAATAGAACTAAGAGCACCCTGCAGTGAGGGTGCTCCTTTCTTTTATGCGATGTATCTCATAAGAATTGTTTTAGGCATCTTCGTCGTATTAACCGGGTCATAGTAAACCTTGTAGGTGCGCTCCTCGCCCCTCTTTAAGCCTTCATCAGTCCTCTGAGGCCCAATACACTTCGTCATTATAACCTCACCGTCAGTATCTTCAAAGATAATAAGTGCATTAAACACAGTTTCATACATACCATCATTGGTAAAAGAAATTTCTGTATAATACCCTTTATCATCCTTCTTTAATTCCGATGGTTCTGAAACAGTCAAATCCGGATGCGTCGGTTCCCCAGAACTTGGCTCCTGCGATTTTGTTTCCTCTACATAGATCTTTGCATACTTGTATTTTCTGCTCGCATTATTCTGGAACTTCGGTATAGGAGCCTTGATATAGAATTTCTGGTCATCAACAACATATACCCAGCCTACCTTTGATGCAGTAATATACTTGCCTTCTTCATCATAGAAAAGTACGCTCAGTTTAAATGCACTCCATTCATGCATACCAGAGTTATACTTGCCATTATAATGCATCTCATAAATGAGAGAGTCATCTTTTTCTGTCGGCATTGATGCAGACAAAGCGTTACGTATATTTCTAGGATATGTTATAGTATCACTGTACTTAACCTCTACCATAGGTCCTGCATTGGTATAAATATCCTGCGTATAGTTGTCTTTTACATAAGCATACTTTACAACTACCTCCGCACTGTCAGGTTTTTTTTGCTCATCCTTGTAATAACACTTATATTCCTTCTCCGTAGTAGAATCTTGTCCAAGAAGCCCTACCAGAGAAACAGGAATATAATCTATTACATCCGCTCCTTTCTTAAAAAGAATATAGGCTTCTCCTTCCTCTATTGAAGCAGTAGTCCCATTTGAAAAAGACGCCTTTGCAGATACGTAATTTCCCTTACTGTTGCTTCCGTCCTTCAAAGTTTCATCTATGTATGCATTAAGACCACCACCTGTTTCTTTGGTAAGTCTGAAAAGTTTGCCAGGATTATATTTTTCGTGAAGATAAGTTACATTGAATTTGAACTTGTTAAATTCTACAAGTTTCCCGGCACTATTCTTTGGCAATTCTGTCTTAATGTAAAAATTTTGGTCAGGGACAACAGTATGAGTCAATTTCTTGCTTGTAATAAAGGAATTATTTTTATCATAATATTCTGCTTCAAACTCGAGATTCAGAATGTCACTACCGTGAGCTTTAAACTCATACCTTACCATATCGCCATCTGTTACAGAATCCACATACTCAATCCTGTTGGTGTAGGTTTCGTAGTCATAGGTCACTTCACCATTGGTACCATTAAAGGTCTTAGGATTCTCAGCGCATGCATAGTTGATTATAAGTTCTGCCCGGTCTGGCGCTATGGCATCGGATGAAGGCAATGTATAGTTTGATGCTTCAATAAAGGTATCATTTTTTATAAGTCCATCAAGCTTCAAAGTGTCAATGTAAAGAAGGGTATTATGTCTGTAATATAATACAAAAGCCTGCCCTTGCAATATCCTGTTTTCACCTGAATACTTGATCTTAACAAGAGTTGAATATGTGTCCTCTTTCTCATTTACATTTCCACTGCTGTCCATAACACCATGATTAATGGACAATGTAGATTCCGGTGTAAGTTTATCGGTTACAATCTCGTAATCCTCATAGAAATTACCACCTTGATCAGCTACAATAAAAAGATAATACTTTTCCAATCCTTTCTTTAAAAAATACTTTGGAACATCGAAACTATAATAAACCTTATTTCCACTCTTCACATATCTGTTTTCGGAGAAGTCCATGTGTACTATTTCACCTTCTATTACATATTCAACAAAATCTCCGTACTTGTCATAGAAATATCCACTAAGACCGAAAAGGCCGTCTTTACCTCCGATATAGGACATTTCAACCAGAATCTTGTCTTTAGTCGTATACATCTTATCAACGTTCAGAGTGCTTCCCCACAGTGGGTGATTTGTCTGGTATCTATCAATTTTTGCGCTGATATTTTTCGCATCTTCAACATACACTTTTACAGAGGCAACAGCATCTGTATTTATCTTTGTATAAGGCTTATCTGCTTCGCCAAGCTCTGCAACAAAATTGTAAAATCCCGGCTTGGCATTCTCAGAATATTTATAACCGATATCGAAAAGATTATCATACGTAATACTTTCCGTCCATGACTTAACCTTGAATTCTATTTCGCCATATTCTGTTATACCTGCTACAGTAGCAGGAAGCATCTTCTTTACTTCTTCAACTGTTTTAAGTTCGCTACCGTAAGTTCCCACCGAAATAGCTTCTATCTTCTTAAAGCTAGTAACTATAGTAGTATTGGCATGAGTACTACCACCACTTGGCTTATCACCTTCTGTTGTTGTAGAGCCGGTACTGCCACCACTTGGCTTATCGCCTTCTGTTGTTGTAGAGCCGGTACTGCCACCACTTGGCTTGGTATCTTCCTTAGTTGAAGAACTGCTTCCACTGCCTGTCTTACTATCTTCTTTAACTGTAGAACCTGTATTTCCACCTGTTTTATCGCTCTTACTGTCAGCCGATGCTATACTGCTTCCGGTTGTCGCTACGCTACTCCCACTTGCCGGATTATTAACGATAAAACTTACAACGTTGCTATTATTGCTATTGGCATCACTACTGCTTGTGTTATTATTTACAGAAGTATTTTTTGTATCATTACTGTTATTTGCCGCAGTAGTTCCCGCAGAATTTCCTTGTGCTGTAATACTTGTATTGCCAGAAGCACTTGCTCCTGATGGTCTGCCGATCACTTCACCCTTATCATTGTAAAGAGTCATAACAGGATTGCCCTGGGTAGCCTCTCCATCAGTGCCAACGATAAGACTGTCACCGGCAACTATGTCCTTTGTTTTACCCGAAGTACCTGTTACAGTAACAAGTGCTCCTGTATCATTTGTAACCTCAATATTAGCATTTGCATCTTTTATCTTAACAGAACTTCCCTGTGCTCCTCTGTCAAGGTTTGCTTCTATCTTACTTGCAGTAGCAAGCTTAACAGGTACAGAAGTATTTATAGTTGTTCCATCCGCATTTTTACCTACATCAATAGAAACATTATCTTTACTGTTTCCAGCCATTGTGATCTTTGCGGTATCTTTTATATGTATCTTCGAAACAGTACCGCTGACATTCATGGAAATCTCTGTGGAATCCTCTATAATGATATCATTAACTTTTCCACGAACTTCCAGATTAAACTTTGAATCAGCACGTCTGATCGTAAGCTTATCAAGCTTTATTCCTTCAGGAACAACAACCCTTCCCGCATTTGCATCTATTGTTATGCTGTTGCCGATCGCCATTTCAGTCCATGTATCTTTTGCAATAGCATCAATCTGTATTGATTTAAGCTGAGCCTTATTGGTAATATCTGCATTTGGCGCATCTATAACAAGATCGATTGAAGGATACTTTCCCTTGCCAATAGTAATATTGGTACGCGCAGAGGTTTCAAGCGTGATCCTGCCGCTCTTTACAGTCGCAAGAGCACTTTCAAGAGATGCTTTATCTGAAACAACAACATCCTTATATGCAGTTTTTGAGGACGCTTTTTTCACACTGATATTTTGGGTAGTATACTTGTAGATAAGTTTTCCCTTGGAATTATATGTATTTAAAACAAGCTTATACTTTTTTCCAGCCACGCCCTTATTAGAAACTTTAAGAACTGTCTCCTTGCCGGTGCCGCTTATCTTCGTTTTAGCTGTGACCTTTTTAGAGGCATTTTTTATTGTAATACCCTTCTTAGCATTACCTGTCACCGAAATAAGCGCATACTGCCCCTTCTTAAGATTTTTTATTTTTACCTGCATAGTCTTTCCGTCAGTAACACTTTTGTCATAAGAAAGACTTGCTCCTTTAGCTGCCGCATATGATCTTTGTGGCATAATTCCAAACAAGGAAAAAATCAGAGTGAGAGTTAAGATTATAGACCAAAGGCGTTTTTTTCTTACCATAAGCACCTCCACAGATGACGCATCTACAACACGATATAGCTTAAATTTTTTAAATCACTAACTATATTATACATTATATTTGTTGCAAAAAGGTGAATTCTTATAAAATTTAATATTCTATTCAAAAAGCTTTACTTGTCATTCTGTGGAGTCTTGTAAATTATTTTATTATTGTGTGCTCATTTTTCATTTAAAGAACCTTTGAAAGAAATTCCTTAAGTCGTTCATTCTTTGGATGCTCAAAAATTTGTTCAGGAGTTCCCTCCTCTGCGATAACGCCATCTGCCACAAAAAATACACGATCAGCAACTTCTCTCGCAAAATTCATTTCATGAGTGACTACTGCCATAGTCATGCCGTCCCTAGCAACTTCCTTCATTACATCAAGCACTTCTCCGACCATTTCCGGGTCAAGCGCACTTGTAGGTTCATCAAAAAGCATCATCTTGGGATTCATCGCAAGAGCCCGTACTATAGCAATCCTCTGCTGCTGTCCGCCTGAAAGCTGACTTGGATAAGCATCCGCCTTGTCTAAAAGTCCTACTCTGCTAAGAAGCTGTTCTGCCTTATTCTTTGCCTCTATCTCGCTCATAAGCCCAAGCATTACCGGGGCAAGCGTTATATTCTTCATTATGGAAAGATGTGGAAAAAGGTTAAAATGCTGAAAAACCATTCCCATCTGTGCTCTTATTTTATCAATGTCAGCCTTAGGATCAGTTATAAGCCTTCCATCAAACCATATCTCCCCGCTGGTAGGCTTTTCAAGGAGATTCAGACAACGAAGAAAAGTTGACTTACCCGAACCCGAAGGTCCGATTATCGCAACCTTCTCTCCATCCTCTATAGAAACATCTATTCCACGAAGTACATCTACCTTACCAGAAGGAGAAACAAAACTTTTATAAAGTCCCTTAACGTCTATCACTTTTTGCCATTCTCCTTTCAACCTGCTTTTCAATAAGTGTGAGTCCTATAGTCATTACAAGATACACCCCTGCAACAGTAAGAAGAGGAGGATAGGCATCATATGTTTGTGAGCGAATGATATCGCCGCCCCTTGTAAGATCTGATATGCCTACATAACCACTGATTGAAGTTTCCTTCAAAAGTGTTATAAATTCGTTGAAAATAGCAGGCGTCACATTTTTAACTGCCTGTGGAAGCACGATCTTTACCATAGTCTGCCTTGCAGAAAGACCAAGGCTTCTTCCTGCTTCGGTCTGTCCT
>Ga0256405_10012997_pt1 | contig 10119 bp, 7 predicted proteins | sample RumenRJG_02DNA_FD_189096 | JGI IMG/M metagenome (GOLD analysis project Ga0256405, IMG submission 189096) | Bovine rumen microbial communities from Lethbridge, Alberta, Canada - RJG_02 | ecosystem: Host-associated > Mammals > Digestive system > Stomach > Rumen | place: Canada: Alberta | collected... | reverse complement strand
CTTCGAAGTACGCGTGAAACGCGTATCCACATGAACGATTTTCGAGCCGTTCTTTTCGCGGGCAGCCATAACGTTCTTGAGGCCCATCGGATGGCACTCAGCGAGGTTCGAGCCCTCAATCCAGATAAGGTGCGTGTTCTTGATATCCGCCCACGGATTCGTCATGGCGCCACGGCCAAAGGCTGCGCCCAGAGCCGGTGGCGTATTGGCATGGCAGACACGGGTCTGATTGTCGATATAGACAACACCGAGCGCCCGGGCCATCTTGATATTCTGATAGCATTCCTCGTTGTTGATCTGGGAACCACCGATAAAGGACAGACCATCGGTACGACGGACCTCATAGGTCTTGCCATCGATTTCTTCGGTCTGTTTCCAGCCCTTTTCACGGGCATTCTTCATGGCATGGGCAGCTTTGTCGATAGCCTCTTCCCAGCTGATTTCCTCCCAGTGGTCGCTGCCCGGCGCACGGTACAGCGGCTTTTGCGCGCGCTCCTTCGAGTTCGGGATATGGCCATAGCCCAAGCCCTTGCTGCAAAGAGCACCACGGTTGATCGGACTGTCAACGGCACCTTCGAGCTGAACGAGTTTATCGTCCTTCACGTAGCCGATGACGCCACAACCACAAGCACAGAAGTGGCAGATCGAGGTAAACTCGCGTGCCCCCTTGAGCTTGAATTCTTTTGCGGCAGCCTTGACCTTCGGCATGTCGAGTCCCAGGCTGGCCATAGCCAGGCCAATCCCGCTGAGACCTGTGGCTTTCAAGAAGTCACGTCTGCTCAAATTCATCAAAACTTCCTCCTTTAGTCTCCTAAAACCATTTCTAGTATATATAAAATCATCCACATCCCATAAAATTCTTCTATCCTTTATAGCGCAAAGCTATGAAAAATCAATATGTGATATTTATGATTCTATGCAAAAAAAATATTGCAATTTTACGCTTCTTTTTCTACACGGACATCATCCGCGACGATAATCCGCTCAGGATTCGTGTAAATACAGAAGCTGCCGGGGCGCATCCGCGCCACCAAGGTAATTCCCAATTTTTTCGCCAGCCGCAGCGACAACGTTGTCGGCACCGACTTAGCCGCAACCGCACCAATGCCCATGCGGCCAAGCTTTAGCATCATCTCTGACGAGCAGCGGCCGCTGAAGATGATGATCTTATCCGCAAGGTCAATCCCCTGCCGCAAAGACCAGCCATAGAGCTTGTCAAAGACGTTGTGCCGGCCGATGTCTTCACGGAATACGAGAATACGGCGCTGACGCTGGTCATAGAGAATACCACTGTGAACGCCATTGGTCTTCTCATGCGTAGCCGCCAGCTCCGACAGCAGTTTATCCGCACAGGCCAGAATATCCTGCGCCACAAACTGAACAGAATGCGGTCGGGCAAAGATTCGCTCCGGCTCACAGTCAAGAATCTCACGCGCCGAATAATAGCGCGGATCCTCAGCGGCATGGGCTGCCCACTGCTGTGCTTCCACCGTAGTCGTTACCGTGGCTGTAAACGATTTCTTATCGATGCTGAGACTTACGATATCGCTGCTCGTACGGATCTTCCCCATCTGAGCTAGAATCCCCGTCACCAGATCCTCAAGGTCTCCTGGCGAGCAAAAGGAAGTCGTAAGCCGTGTGCCGTTGAGATCAATGTCCAGATAGCGCTCGATGGACGTATACTTGTGGTCCTCGACAATCTGTCCCTGCTGCGCATCATAGCGCGTCACGGGGAAATCAATAAGCTCTTTTTCCCTTGGCTTCATGACCAACGCCTCCTAATCCAAATCCCATCTTTACCTTCCGGCAACAGTTTATCTTTTCGTCCTGTTTTCTGCGACGATTTTTATCACAATAGGACAAATTCCGTTGCCACAATTGCCATGGTAACAAAGATTTTGTCCATTGGCAAACGACAAAAAAACCGGCCAAAGGCCGGTTATAAACAGAATTAATTTTATCATTATTTATTTTTGTGTCATTTGTCCCATCGAGAAAACCACCCTAATGAAAAATCTGACAACTCCCCTAGAAGTCTTTTCCCATAAGGAATTTCACCAGTTTTTCCGCCTGCGCGATATCCTCAATATCGTAACAATGTACCTGCTCTGACAAGGATTCTGGAACCTTGCCGCCAACAAACAGCGCCGCCGTATCCTCCCGAACCATAGGCTCTCCCAATCCACGCCAGAGAGACACTTCCGGTCTTGCCCCATGGTTACGGCTCTCGATCAGTACTACATCCACCTGTTCAAGCCGCGACGCCATCGCTGCCAGCGATGCCCGCTTTTCGGTCCGTTGCTGGATAAAGTACCCCGTTGGCGATACCACCGCCACAGCATCAGCACCAGCCTTCGAAAATCGCCAGCTGTCCTTCCCCTCGACATCCACCTGATAACCGTGGCAATCGCCTTTGACAACGCCAACGCGAATTCCTTCCTCCCGCAACCGTGGAATCAACCGCTCGATAAACGTCGTCTTGCCGGTATTGGACACTGGTGCTGAAACCGTAATAAGCGGAACCTCACGCCAACTATTCGCCAAACGGCCACGCACCAGCCGCATATCCGCAGGAGTATTCGCATTGAAAAAGCAATTGACCCGTGGAACAGCCACCAACCGATGGGGCACCATATCGATAACTGTTCCAAGTTTTCGCTCACCAGCTGCCAGCGCAGTTGCAAAATTCCGCGCCAACTCCCGATGATAGATGGCCGCCAGCGGCTGACGGCGCCCATTTGTCTCCGCTTGTACCGCCATTACGCCAGTTTGACTAGTCAATTCTGTCAATAAAGGCTCCAACGCCGAAAAAGCAAAAAACGGCATATCACAGGAAAGCGCCAAGCCATACGCTGTCGGCATAGCAGAAAGTCCTCGGCGCAAGCCTTCCATCGGCCCCATACCAGCCTGTTCATCCACCAGCAGCTCAAACTCATACTGCTTCGCCAGGACCTGTAATTCCTCCGTCGCCTGTTCCACGCACAGATACCGGCGGGCAAATGCCTGCCGCTGTGCCTTACGCAGCAACCACTCCAACATCGACGCGCCATCGTATTCCACCCAGCGCTTATCCTGCCCCATCCGCGAACTTTTACCGCCTGCAATGAGCAGCAGGCTTAACTGTAACGTATCCATATCATTTCCTGCCACATTCTCCGGCATCACCGCGCAGAATTTCAATGCCATGCTGCAACTCCGGCAGAACGAAACCAAGACATTCCTCGACAGCCTTGGCACTGCCCGGCAAATTGACAATGAGACTACGGCGGCAAATCCCCGCCTGCGCGCGGCTAAGCATCGCCCGATGCGTAACCTGCATCGAAAGCGCCCGCATAGCCTCAGGAATTCCCGGTGCCAGCCGCTCGCAAACAGCGAGCGTCGCCTCCGGCGTAATGTCGCGCGGCGAAAAGCCCGTGCCACCGGTCGTGACGATAAGGCCGATACCGCGAGCAGCCAGCTCCTTCATCTTAGCTTCCAGTTCCGCCTGCTCATCAGGCAGGATAGTCATAGCCGCCACCGTGTAACCGGCCGCCTCCAGCATTTCCCGTACCTTAGGGCCGCTTTTATCGACACGCTCGCCACGGCTCCCCTTATCGCTGGCCGTGATAATGGCCGCATCAAGGGGCAGCTTTTCACCAGCGGGCACGAGTTCAAGCTCCATGCCCTCCTTTACTTCACCGCCATGCAACACCCGCGCAAAGACGCCTTCGCGCGGCATGATGCAGTCGCCGACCTGCTCGCGGATAGCACAGCCTTTATGACATTCCTTGCCAATCTGCGTGATTTCAAACCACACATCGCCAGCGCGCAGCCGCGTACCAACTGGCAATTCCTTGAAGCGGAAGCCATCGGCGACTACATTCTCACCAAACGAACCCAATTTCACATCGACACCAAGCTTGCGGAAATCCTCAATCTCCTTCAGACCCAGAAAACTCACCTGGCGATGCCAGCATCCTGCATGGGCATCGCCTCGAATGCCCCATTCTGTCTCAAACTGAACAACAGGAACAGGGTGCTTGAGCGTTCCCTTTTTCTCGCTGACACAGAGCGCATGAATCTTTCCCATGTTTTAGCCTCCTACTTGTACCATAGCCCGGCTGTCGCGAGCCTCGTTATGTTTATCGTCAAAAAAATGTTCCTCTGGCTTACGATAGATAGCCCGTTGGATAGCCAGTCGCAAATTATCATCGTTAATCCCACCACGCAACAGCTGACGAATATCGAGCCCAGTCTTTGCATTAAGGCAAAGTTTCAAGAACCCTTCGGCTGTCAGGCGTACACGATTGCACGAGGCACAGAATTTGTGCTCCATTGCATCGATAAATCCTACCTCACCGTTAAAGCCTGCCAGCCGGTAGTACACCGCCGGACCGTTTACAGCGCCTACTTTTATCCCGGCAGCCTTTAGCGGCCCATACGTACGCTCGATTATCCGGCGTACTTTGTCCATCGCTACGCCCTTGTACCCAACTTCATACGCGCAGCCAATTGGCATCAGTTCAATAAACCGCACCTTGACCGCATGGTCGCGAGCCAAACCCACCAAAGCAGGGATCTCCTGCTCATTAACGCCTTCAATCGGAACGCAATTGAACTTGACATTTGCCATTCCCAGCGCCTGCAGCTTTTCGATTCCCTTTTCTACCCGCGAATAGAGCGGACGGCGCGTAATCTCGGCAAATACATCGGGATGCAGCGTATCCAGACTGATATTTACCCCACTTAAGCCTGCCGCCACCAGTGGCTCTGCCAATTCATCGAGCAATACCCCATTCGTCGTCAACACGACTTGTTCGATTCCCGGCACCGCACGGACAGCCCTAACGAGATCGACAATTCCTCGGCGAACCAACGGCTCGCCTCCCGTCAGCCGCACCTTGCGCACGCCCAGCGATGCCAAAGCCTGTACAACACGCAGGATTTCATCAAAAGTCAAAATATCCTCATGACTTAACTTCTCGATACCGCCCTCCGGCATACAATAACGACAGCGCAAATTGCAGCGGTCTGTCAGTGAGATGCGAACATATTCGATTTTACGTTGATATTTATCAATCATACTCTCATCCCAATTCCAAAACAATCACTTGAAACACGCCTCTTAAAGCAGTACAACATCCACTTCCGTTCCTGGAGCCAGCGGACCCGTTCCCGCCGGGATTGCCACAAAGGCATTGCAGCCTACTACTGAAAATAAACTTCCCGAAGCATGCTGCTCCGGCAGCCGAACCTTGCCCTTTTCATAATAGGCACGAATAAAGCGGCGTCCCTTGCTCGCCTTAGGAAATGCATCCGTAAGAACAGCCTGGGTATGACGCAGGGCAATCTTTTCCTCGCCGCTAAGCGACACGAGCACCGGCCGCGCGATAAGCTCAAACGTCGCATAGGCCGCAAAGGGATTACCGGAAAGCGCAATGCCAAGCGTTTTGCCAAAGGTATAGGCAATCGCCGGTCCGCCCGGCTTCATGCAGACGCGCCAGAAAAGCCGCTGGCCAATCTTGCTGACAACGCCGTGCATGATATCTTTCTTGCCAACAGACACCCCGCCAGTCGTCAAAAACACATCCACTTTATCTCGCCAAGCTGCCAAAACAGCCGCAGCTTCTTCGACATCATCGGGCAGGATTCCTAGCACCTGTGGTTCAAAACCAAGCTCGCGCAGGCGGCTGCTTATCATATACAGATTGCTGTTGTAGATTTTCCCCGGTGCCAGCGGCTGCCCTGGCTGCAGGAGCTCATCGCCCGTACTGGCAATGGCAATGCGGACCTTGCGGATGACCTTGACCTTCGAAAAGCCCATACTGGCAAAAGCTCCGAGATGGGCTGCCGTCAATCTGGTGCCAGCCTTAGCCAGCAGCGTCCCCTTTTTAATATCCTCACCGGCAAAGCAGTAATTTTCATGCGGATGCATGACAAAGGGAACCAACAGCATGTCGCCATCAGCCGTAACATCTTCCTGCCGCACGACGCAATCACAACCAACCGGAATTGCTCCCCCTGTCATGATTCGCACCGCCGCCCCCGGTGGCACTGACTGGTCAAAATACTGACCGGCACATTCCTCACCGATAATCTGAAACTTGGCCGGCTGTGCAGCTGTTGCCTCAGCAGTATAGCTTGCTGCGAAGGTGTACCCGTCAAGTGGCGATCGATCAAAGGGCGGATTATCAAAGGGGGCCACATAATCCTCGGCCAACGTTCGCCCCAACGCCTCCATCAGGGAAACTTCCTCGACCTCACGAACTTGTGAAACCTTCTCCAACAATACGGACACTGCTTTTTCCAATGAAATATCTTGCATCGTAAGCCCTCCTCAGTGCTGGAACCCACAAACTGGGAAATGACAGGTCTTGCAATTCATGCAAAGACCACCGATACCAAAATGACGAATCTCACGGCGCGTCAGCCGCTCTCCCGTCATAACCCGCGGCAATATGAGATCAAAAACCGTCCGCGCCGCATACATGACACAGCCCGGCAGTCCCATAACGGGAATGGTCCGCCCCTCATACTCCAGATAACTCATCAAAAACATCGCACCAGGAAGTACCGGCGCCCCATAGGTAATAATATCCGCACCGGCATCACGGATGGCCGCCGGCGTACGGTCATCGGGATCAACGCTCATGCCGCCCGTGCAGATAATCATATCCATGCCGAGCTCAACCAGCTCACGGATGGCGTCCCGCGTATGCTCGGTCACATCATCGGTGATGCGATGTTCGTCAATCTTTAACCCAAACGGCTTGAGCTTGCCCTCGATAACCGGTGTAAACGTGTCCTTGATACGGCCAAGGAAAACCTCCGTACCTGTCGTCACCACCCCGACTTTGAGATTTTTCTGATACGGCCGCAGGCGCAAAAGAGGCTTATCCCCAGCCACTTTTTTTACCTGTTCCATCTTGTCTTTTTTGATGACCAGCGGAATCACGCGCATGCCCGCAAGTTTCTGCCCCGCCCTTACCGGCATGTTCTGCGGCAAGGTCGCGATTGTCACATCGTCGAGCTCATTGACCTCATCGAATCTTGATTCGTCAACCTGAAAGACACCATCTACCGTCGCCGTAAGTTCAATCTTGCCTTCTTTCGGTTCCGATGCCGTCATGTAATCATTCTGGCAGAGCTGACGCAGGATTTCCGCTGCATCATTTTCATGCAAAACCGTATCATCATTTTCCCAGACATAGATATGGTCTTTTCCCACCGACAACAACACGGGGATATCTTCCTCGGTAATCACATGCCCTTTGCGAAATACGGCATCCTTCGTCACGCCTTTAATAATCTGCGTGATGTCATGGCAGAGAATCTGTCCGACAGCATCTACGGTTTTCATTTCCTTCATACGGCCTACTCTCCTAACACTTGCTCACGAATCTTTCTATATACACAAAAAGACTATCTTCCATTTGACAGAAAGATAGTCTTCACCTATTGCGCAAGTAAAGACCCCTTTTCAAAATGGAAGGTCCCAGCGTTTCCCCTGGGGCCCCGGCTAAATATCATAGTCACCAATCGTGACCTTAGACATTTTCGCTCGGAGTCGATTATTTCTGCCTTCTATTATACACGAAAAACAGAACTTGTGCTTATGATTTTTGTTACTTTTTTATGTTTATCTGGCATTATCATTATTTACGTTTATCTTTACAAAGCAGCTGTGCTTTCGTAATACCACCTTCTCCGAACTTGGCCCGAATCTTATCAATAGCCGCATAAAGATTTTCCTTCTTCCCCTCATCCTGGAACAAATTCAGTTCCCTGCCATCATCAAAACCTGCAGTACTGACCCCTAGCAAACGGATTCCGCGAAATATCCGTAGTTCATGGAATAGCGCTAACACCGTATGATAGATTTCTTCATCATAGCAGGTCGCTTCGGAAAGTGTACGGCTTCGTGTATACGTCTTAAAACCAGATGATAGGCGCAATTTGAGCTGAATCGTCCGCGCCTTTTCCCCCGCTTTGCGAAGACGCCAACCAACCTTACACGAAAGATCCAACAAAACACGTTCCGCATCTTCCCTACACTGGAGATCCTCGGTAAACGTCATCTCTTTACCAATAGACTTAGCCCGCTCCCTTGGCGCCACGATGCGATAATCGATTCCAGCCGCCAGTTGTTGCAGATGCCGCGCCATATTCTCCCCAACATATTGCTGCAAACGATGGGCATCGGCTCGATACAGTTGACCAATCGTCTGAATGCCAAGATTTTCCAGCTGCTCATTCATCCGCCTGCCAACGCCCCAAATACGCCCTACTGGCAACGGGTCAAGTACCTGCCGTATTTTATCTTCGGGAATCAACACCAGTCCATCAGGTTTATCCAAATCCGATGCCAGCTTGGCTAGGAATTTATTGGGCGCAATCCCGACGGAAGCCACAATGCCAGTCTTTTCCCGAATCTCTGCTTTTAGCTTGCGTGCATAGTCAAGAGGCGTTTCCATGATTTTTTCCATTCCGGTAAGATCCAGAAAAGCCTCATCAATCGATAACGGTTCAATTACCGGCGAATAACGGGTAAAAATCGTGAAGATCTGCTGGGAAACTTCCGCATAACGAGGATAGTTCCCTTCAATAAAGATTCCCTGCGGACAAAGCTGCTGCGCTCGCCCCATAGGCATCGCAGAATGAACCCCAAATTTCCGCGCCTCATAAGAGCAAGTAGATACTACACCACGGCCAGCCAATCCACCAATAATCAATGGTTTTCCACGATATTCTTCATGATCCAGCTGTTCCACCGAAGCGAAAAAGGCATCCATATCAACATGCATAACCAACTGCTTCACGCTGCATCCTTCCTTTCGCCGTTTTTTTCATTATATAAAAAGACTACCGAAAAGGCAAACACCTTTTCGGTAGTCTTGAAACGAATCAAACCATTAAATACGGAATTTTTGGAGTTCCGCCTGCAACGCCTGCGATACCGTCGACAGATTATGCGCCGAGGAAGCAATCTCCTCCACCGAAGCAGACTGCTCTTCCGTAGCTGCCGAAACCGTCTGCGTTTCGCTGGATACGGAATTACTTGCCTCACTGAGACGGTCTGCCGTATCGACAATCCCGTCAGCCCCGATTGCAACCGTATTGATGCTGTCGCTCATCGTTTTAATCTCTTCATTCATCTTGGCCATAAGGGTAACAATCTCACCAAAGGTCTGGCCAGCCTGGTCCATGATGGCCACCCCGGATTTCGTCTCTTCATTCCCCGTCTGCATGGATGCCACCGCCGCTTCGGTATCCGCCTGAATCCCATGAATCAAGGCTGCAATCTCCGTAACGGACTCACTGGAACTTTCAGCCAGCTTACGAACTTCATCGGCCACTACCGAGAAGCCACGACCAGCCTCACCAGCACGGGCAGCCTCAATGGCGGCGTTGAGTGCCAAGAGATTCGTCTGCTCGGCAATGACCGAAATCGTCTCGACAATCTGGCCAATCTGCTGGGAACGCTCGCCCAACGAGGCTACGACCTTGGCCGATTCCTCGACCGATGTCCCGATATTGCGCATCTGCATCACGGCCTTGTTGATGGCCTCAGAACCATTATCCGCCTTCTTCTGCGCCTCGTCGGCATGTGCCAAAACCGTTGTCGTTCCTTCATTGACCTGATCAAGCTGCTTGCGAATTTCTTCTACTGTTGCCGTAGTCGCAGCCGCCATATCGTTCTGCTCAGCTGCGGACTGCGCCACACGCGTTATCGATTCGGCAATCTGCGTTGCTGCCTGAGCCGACTGTTCAGAACCCTGACGAAGCATTTCGGCCGCATTATTCGATTCCTCGGCACTCTGCTGAATCTTGCGCATCATCGCCGACAAACGATCCATCACTTTATTGTAATGGCCAGCCAACTGTCCCAGTTCATCTCCGGAGAGGATGGGAGCACGGTCGCGCAAATTGCCATCCCCCATCTTCGAAGAAATATCTTCGAGAACACGAACCCCACTCGTAATGCTGCGCCTTAAATACAGCGCCGAAAGTATAATCATGGCAAAGGCCAGCACCAGCAGGATAACGCTTATGACAGCCCCACGGTGATACACCGCCTCGGCCTCTTCATTGGCCTCATTGGCGCTGTCGATATTCAGCTTAGTGAATTCTTCGAGCGCC
>Ga0256405_10012996_pt1 | contig 10120 bp, 7 predicted proteins | sample RumenRJG_02DNA_FD_189096 | JGI IMG/M metagenome (GOLD analysis project Ga0256405, IMG submission 189096) | Bovine rumen microbial communities from Lethbridge, Alberta, Canada - RJG_02 | ecosystem: Host-associated > Mammals > Digestive system > Stomach > Rumen | place: Canada: Alberta | collected... | reverse complement strand
ATGGACAAAAAGGATTCGACCGGCGTTTGCTTTATCGGCGAGCGTAACTTCAAGCAGTTCCTCACCAATTATTTCCCGGCCCAAAAAGGTGATATTGTTGAAGTATCTTCCGGACAAGTCATCGGCACCCATCATGGCGTGCTCTATTACACGAATGGCCAGCATAAAGGCCTTGGCATCGGTGGGGTCAAAGGATTTGAGGAAGGTGCTTTCTTCGTCGTTGGCAAAGACGTCAAAAAGAACATCCTCTATGTCGCCAAAGAGTCGGAGCGGTGGAGATTAGAATCGGATTCCTGCAGGGTCACCAATATCAATTGGGTGGGGCCTAAGCCTGCGAATGCGATCCAAGTTGGGGTGAAATTCAGATATCGTCAGCCTGATCAGATGTGCACTTTAACATTCTTAGAGGATGACCTCGTGCAGCTAGATTATCCTCAAGGCGTGGAATCCGTCACCCCAGGGCAAATCGCTGTATTCTATGATGGAGACCGCATGTTGGGCGGTGGAATAATTGATTCTATCCATTCAAAAGCCCATTTATAAAACAAATCTGGCATTTTTGTTCGATAAAAGGATAGGTTGCGCTGTAGAGCGCTGTAAGGCGCTGTTTGACGCTGTTGAACGCTGTAAGGCGCTGCACGAGAAAAAAACTGCTACCCTCTTCTAAAGAAGAAGGGTATGATTGCCATATCGGGAGCCTGCCACTCCCCCTTATGTGGGTAATGCCACCGTGCTTCGCGTTAAGAAGAAAATCAAGTGCACCTGATCGTGAAGAAGGATGGTACCGCGCGGAAGCGTTCCTTCATCGATGGTGTTTTATTTTATTTAGGAGGCACACACAATGAAGAAATTAACCGGAAAGCAGATCAGAGAACGTTGGATCTCATTCTTCCAAAGCAAAGGCCATCAATATATCCCTGGGGTATCCTTAGTCCCTCAGGATGACCCAACCTTACTTTGGGTCAATGCCGGCGTCACTGGGCTTAAGAAATACTTCGATGGCTCGGAGATCCCACCATGCCGCCGCATCGTCAACGTCCAGAAATCCATCCGCACGAACGATATCGAGAATGTCGGCCATACCGCCCGTCATCATACCTTCTTCGAGATGCTTGGCAATTTCTCGATCGGTGATTATTTCCGTAACGAAGTCATCCCATGGGCTTATGAGATCTTGACCAATGAGGAGACTGGTTTTGGCATCCCAGTCGAGAAACTCTATTTCACCTATAACCCCATGGATAAAGATACCCATGATTTATGGAGGAAATGTGGTGTCCCTGAAGATCACTTGATCCCTCTAGATGGCAATTTCTGGGAGATCGGCGAAGGCCCATGCGGCCCGGATACCGAGATGTTCTTCGATCGTGGCGAGGCTTATGATCCGAATCATCTTGGCATCAAGATGCTCCAAGAGGATATGGAGAACGACCGTTATATTGAAATCTGGAACATCGTCTTCAGTCAATATAATTCCGTCGCTGGCAAAAAGCGCTCCGAATATAAAGAACTCCCATCGAAGAATATCGATACTGGCTCGGGCTTAGAACGTATCGCCTGCGTCTTGCAGGGCACTGAGACCAACTTCGAGACCGATTTATTCACCCCGATCATCGAGGCGACCAAGAAGCTTACCTCCCTCCCTTATGAAGGCAATTATAAGATGTGCTACCGCGTCATTGCCGATCATGCCCGCTGTTTGACCTTTGCGCTTTCTGATGGTGCATATTTCTCCAATGAAGGCAGGGGATACGTCCTCCGCCGCATCATCCGCCGCGCGATGAGATATGGCAAGAAACTCAATATCCAAGGCACTTTCATGCACAAGCTCATCGATGTTGTCTGCGATGAATATGGCGCATTCTATCCAAATCTTTTAGAGAAGCGCGAGTTTGTGAAAACCCTCGTCAAAGCCGAGGAAGAGCGTTTCTTGAAGACCCTTACTTCTGGCGAGGAACTCCTCCGCAAGAAGATCGATGGCAAATCCTTCCTAGAAGGCAAAGACGCCTTCTTGCTCTATGATACCTTTGGCTTCCCATTCGATCTCACCAAAGAGATCTGCTTGGAAAATAACGTCGAAGTCGATGAGGCAGGATTCAACGCCGCCATGGAAGAGCAGAAGCAAAGAGCAAGAGCCGCTAGAGAGGATGTTAATTCCTTCAAGAAACAATCCGCGGACCTTCTTGCCTTCAATCTCCCATCGAATTTTGATTACGAACATACTTGTTTGCAAGCCAAAGTCATCGGCTTATTCAAAGATGGCGTCAAGGTCGATGAACTCGATGAAAGCGGGGAAGTGGTCTTTGATACCACCTGCTTCTATTGCATCTCCGGTGGCCAGGTATCCGATGCTGGCTATATCGAGAATGAACACGCTAGAGCGCACGTTAACGCCTTATCCAAGGCACCAGCCAAACAGAACCTCCACCATGTGGAACTAGAATATGGCAAGATCAAAGTCGGCGATACCTTCACCCTCCATGTCGATGAAGCTAAGCGCGCTTTAACGGCTCGTAACCACTCTGCGACGCACCTTATGCATGCCGCTTTATGTGAGGTTTTAGGAACCCATGTTGAGCAAAAGGGCAGCTTCGTCAATGACGAATACCTCCGCTTCGACTTCCCTTCTTTATCCAAACTCACCCGTGAGCAGCTTAGCAAGATCGAAGCCATCGTGAACCAGAAGATCTTCGAAGCCATTGAGGAGAAGACCTTGATCCTTCCAATCGAAGAAGCCAAGAAACTTGGCGCAGAGATGGAATTCTCCGAGAAATACGGCGATCTTGTCCGCGTTGTCACCTTTGGTGAGTTCTCGAAAGAATTCTGCGGTGGCACCCATGTTAGAAATACTTCCGATATCGGCTTATTCGTCATCGAAAGTGAAACCTCTGTCGCTGCTGGTATCCGCCGTATCCAGGCCCGCACCTCCTTAGGCGCGATCGCTTATCTTAACAAGAAGCGCAGCTTGCTTGAAGGCATCGCATCTACGGTTGGAGCCGCAAGTGAAGAAGAGATCCTCCCACGCATCAAGTCTAATGCCAAGACCATGGAAGAGATGGATAAATCCATCAAGACATTAAAAGACAAGCTTGCCTCCTCTTCTGCAAAATCCTTAGAAGATGAATTCGAGGAGCATAATGGCAGATTCCTATTCGTCAAAATGCTCAAAGGCATGGGTAGACAAGACTTGCTTACCCTTGGTGATCGTCTAAAAGTCCTCCATAAGGATTCATTGATCCTCTTACTTGGCGATAACAATGCGCTTGTATGCTTCGCAACTGGCGACGTCGCATCCTCTATCGGCGCAGGCAAAGCCCTTAAGGAAGCGGCGAGTTTCTTACAAGGCGCAGGCGGTGGCCGCTTAGAGATGGCATCTGGCTCCTATAAAGATGCATCTCGTCTAGAAGAAGCCAAGCAATCTTTGGTAAAATTAATCAGCTAAGGAGCATAACGATGATTGAAATCAAAAACGATAACGATATGGTCATCACTAGTGAAACAGGGGAGGAGCATCTGCTCAAGATCCTCTTCTACTTCCACCATGATGAACGCAACAAAGACTATTATTTCCTCTATGAGGAAGATAACCCTGATGAGATCATGGTGATGGCTTCTAGCGATGGCGAATCCCTAGAAGAGCTTGACGAAGAGGAATTCGATGAAGCGCAGCAGGTCTTCGAAGCCTATGAAGAAGATCCTGCGATCGCTAGTATCAAATAGGGAATCTCCCGCTTTATCTTGTAAGATAAAAACTTCAAGACTATAATCATGCAGCAAAAATAAACTAGAGGTAACTACAATGGCAGAAAAAAAGCAAATTATCCTTACCAAAGCCGAACGTGAGAAACTAGAAACCGAATACCGTCATTTGATTGACGTTGAACGTAAAGATGTCATCGAGCAATTAACCCTTGCTCGTTCCCAAGGCGACCTTTCTGAAAACGCCGACTACGATGCCGCCCGTGAGCGTCAGGCCCAGATTGAATCCCGCATCCAGGAAATCGAAGCCATCTTCAATAACGCGACCATGGCCGAAGAGAACCAGGGTGCCGGCGGCAAGATCACCATCGGTGATTATGTCGACTATGTCAAAGATGATGGCGTGGCTTTAACCGTCAAGATCTCCGGTAACGTCGGTGCCGATCCAACGAGCGTCCCACCGACCGTTTCCAACGAATCCCCAATCGGCAAAGCCCTCCTTGGTCAGAAAATTGGTGCGAAAGTCCGCGTCGAATGCGCCGAACCATATAATGTCACCATCACTGGTTCCCATCGCTAAGGAAGTCTTATCCAACGAATCTAAGCCGGGTCAAACCGGCTTTTTGCTTTTCTTATCGCCTATTTGGATGATGGCCCTTATTTATATATAAGGAAGCAGAAACCGCCTCTAAGTAAAAAAATAGAAGATTTTTGCAACTTTTTTGCAATTTTTTTCTCCAAAATGAAGGTTTGCCCCCAATAAGATAGTAGGAGGTATTTTATTGATGAAAACCATCATTGCCATCGTACTTGTGACGGTTGTCGGTTTGGTGCTCTTCGGTGTAGCTTATAACTATGTGATCACACCCCCAACGACCTCTTCCGTTGCTTCCACATCCTTAGCCAACGCGTTAACGCTCACCATCTCAGGAGAAGTCACTCGCCCTGGGACCTATGTCCTTTCTAGCGGTGCGACCATGATCGATCTGATCACCGCTGCCGGCGGTACCACATCTAATGCCGATGCCCTTGCTTGGAACGCGGATTACCAATGCGAGAACAAAGGCTCCTATTACATCGCCCCCATCTATGATAACGCGAACACCTGCAGCCTTGAGCCGATCCAGAAGGCCAATATCAATGCCGATGATGCCGCAACCTTGCAAGAGGTCGCAGGCTTCACCAAAAGCGTGGCCAACGCCATCGTTACGTACCGTATTTCCAATGACTTCAAGTCCATTGAGGATATGAAAAACGTCTCTGGCATTGGTCAGGCAACCTATATCGCAACTCGCGATAAAGTGGTTCTCCGCTCTCAAACGGCTTAATTATGGCTTTTTTCCTGCTTCTTTTTGGCATCGTCACCGGTATGTTTATCGCCTATGACGGTGCCATAGGGGCTAGGATTCTAGCTGGTTTCTTCTTGCTACTGGGGCTTGTTTTTGCCATTTATAAGAAGAAGTGGATATTGCTTCTAGTTGGCGTGGCCATCGGCGTCTTAGTCGCTCTTATTCCCTGCGGTCCATTTAACGATGATGTTAACGGCGTGGCTATGGTATTGCGTAGCAAAAAGAACTATATCATCGCGCAAATAGGGATTAGGAAATATTACGTACCAATTCAAAACAACACCTATCAGATCTTTGATTTCATCCATCTAGAAGGAACTTCAAGCGAGGTGATGTTCACGCATTACGAATCTCGTTTCGACTTTAAGCGTTATTTAAATACGCTAGGTGTGCGTAGCAGCATCGATAGAAGCAAAACAAGTCTTGTCTTTGGTTTACCGATACGGGTGAAGCAGTGGGAGAATTCCTTCTTAGAGGGATTAAGCAAGGATGGCAAAACCCTTTATCGTGGGCTTTTATTTGCTGCTACGGATTCTTCTTCTGAACTATATGAACTATCGTCTAGCTTAGGCGTGTTTCATTTGCTTTCTGCTTCAGGGATATTGTTCGCTTTATCTTTACGGCTATTAAAGCGATTGCTTTATCCTTTTGAGCTACGATTTAAGACGGATATCGTAGTCGCTATATATGTGTGCATGTTTATCCCAATTGGGCTGATCAAAGTAGGGGTGATGCGCATTATCTATTATGAGTTGCTGCGGATCTTCTTTTCTAAGAAAAGGAAATTTGAGCTTGATTCAGACGCCTTTAACGCGGTCATTGGCATCGCCTTTTTCGCATGCAATCCCTATATCGTGTTCCAGCAGGGCTTCTTGCTGAGTTTTTCGCTTCCTTATTTCCTAAAACTCTGTTCTTATTATCATTATCGCGTGAACCATCGTTATCAAAAACTTACGACCTTTTTGCTGATCCATCTATTCTTATTGCCAGTTATCATCGATAACGGCGGGATTCATCTATTAGCCATTCCATATGCCTATTTGCTTAGCCCGCTAGGATTGATTGTGCAGATCGTTGGCTATTTTGCCTTTTTGACGGTTCCGATTTACCCGGTGCTTGAATTCTTCGTGACGGTGCTTTATGACATCTTAAAGGTAATGAATGCAATCGATTTGCTGATTCCAGTGGTCGTGAATCCTTATGTCTTCGCAGCCATTTATTACCCCTTGCTTCTAGGTTGTATTTTCCTTATTGAAATCGGTTTTTGCCACCATGTATGGAAAATTGCCGGGGTATTTGCAGTTACAATCGGGCTCAGCATGCTACCCATGCAATATCTAGTCACCTCAGAGGTGAGTTTCATCGATGTTGGTCAAGGGGATGCGATATTGTTGCGTGATCATGATAAAGTCGTGCTATTAGATACTGGAGGCATCGCGTCATTCGATATCGCTGAAGAGTCCTTGATACCGTATCTAAAAAAGGAACATATCTATCATATCGACGTGATCATCGCCTCCCATCATGATTATGATCATATTGGGGGAGTCTCCACCTTATTGAAACGTTATCCAAACTGTAAATATTACGATGAAGCGGATATGTTCCCGTTAGATATCGGCAATTTCCATTTTGAGAATCTTAATACCTATACCTGGGAAGAAGAAAACGATAAGTCGTTGGTATTCAATCTGGACTTCCAGGGCAAGAAATGGCTATTTACCGGAGATGCCCCTAGCAAAGTAGAAGAGAAAATCATCGAAGATCACCCAGAACTAGACTGCGATATCTTAAAAGTGGGGCATCATGGGTCTTCCACCTCGACATCATCCGCTTTCTTAGATGCCGTAACTCCAGAAGTTGCCATCATCTCTTGCGGCGTCAACAACAAATACGGCCATCCTAACGATGATGTCTTGAAGCGATTAGCAGAGCGCAACATCAAGATACGCCGCACCGACTTAGAAGGGACGATTACCTATACCTATTGGGGTTGAAACTAGGGTAAAATATCCAGCGATGATTTACCTCTTCTATTCTCAAGACGCTGAGATGGCCCGCACCCAAGGCCAGAAGTTTTTACGTAAAGCTTTTCCTACGCGCAGCGAAGGGAATTACATTTCTTTCAATATGGCGGACACGTCATTACGGGAACTCGTGGACGAATGCAACGCCATCTCACTTATGAGTGAGAAGAAGGCGATCTTTGCGGAAAACTGCGCTTTTTTAGCCAAAGCAGGCAAAGCCAATAAGAACAAAGATAAGGATATCCTTGCGCTTGCTGAATATTGCTCTTATCCAAACCCGGATATCGATTTATTCCTCATCGTCTATGCAAAGGAAATCGACTTGAAGAACCCTGTCGTGGATGCGATTTCCAAACATGGTCAGATCAAAGAGATCCCTATCCCAAAGAAAGAGGAATGGGTTGAGCAAGTCAAACGTTACATGAATAAGCGCGGCCATGAGATTGAATTTACCGCTGCCGAGATGCTCGTCGACCGTGTCGATGGGGATTATGGACGATTCATCCAAGAACTTGCAAAGCTCGATGCTTATGCTGAAAATGAAGTAATAACCACGAAAGATATTGCCATTCTAGTCACCCCAAAACTCGAAGAGGATACCTTTACCTTATCCAACGCCTTAATCAGCAATAACATCCAAGAGGCCATATCGGTCTATCAGGATCTGAAAGTCCATTCTAATGATGAGATCCGCCTCATCAATATGCTCGCCAGCCAGTTCCGTTTCTTAGACCAAGTCTATCAGCTTGCCTCCATAGGTATGAATAAGTTCGATATCGCCAAAGAATTAGGGGCCTCCCCGTATCGCGTGGAAATCAGCATGAAGAATATCCGTTCCATCAAGCGTTCTTCGATCGTGAAAATCTTAGAAAGATTGTACCGCTGCGAGAAAAGCATCCTTTCTGGCGAAGTCAATGCTTCCTTTGCCTTCACACGTTTCCTCGCGGAGACTACGTTATGATGCCGATCAAAGAGCAACGATATTTAGATCAGTTGCCTTCTTTTTCTGGCAAGACTGTTTTGATTACTGGCGCTTCCTCTGGCATCGGGTTAGAAGCCGCGAAAGCGTTTGCTTATAAAGGCGCTCATGTCATTTTCTTTGTCCGTGATAAGGCAAAAACCCAAACATGTATCGAAAATATCGAAACTGAATTAGGATATAGCATTCAAGCAGATATCATTTTGTATAACCAAGCCGATGTATCTACCTTTGAAGTTGCCATCAAGGAAGCCGTTAAATATCCCATCGATATCATTGTGCTCAATGCCGGCGTGTTTTTCCCAAAAGTAGGGCAGACCGCCTATGATATGGATATGACCATGATGGTCAATGCGATTGGTACGCGTCTATTATTCGAACGTTTTTTTGAAGCTTTCCCGAGATCTCGTTATGTCTTTGTCACCTCGATTGCATCGCAAAAAGCAAAGAAGCATAACTACGATGCTTTCTTAAAGCCGCTTATTGATCATCGCATCTATCAATATAACGTCTCTAAGCAATGCGTGGCCTACGCCTATGAATATGCCTCTAGATGTGGAGCGGATTGTTGCCTCTATCACCCGGGGGTCACTAGAACCAATATCCTGCGTGAATTCACCCCCTGGTTTAAGAAGGTGGGTCAATCTTTCCTCACCGCGATGACCCATCCTGCTTGGAAAGCAAGCTTAGGCATTCTTAAAGCAAGTTTATCGCCAACCCATACCTATATCGTCCCACGAGGGCTATTCCATATCTCAGGCTATCCAAAAGCCATTCGTTTCCATATCGACCTGAAGGACTACGAAGCCTATGAAGGATATATTGAAAAGGCGAAAAAGAAGATTGCGGATTGCGGAATTCGCCCATCGCGTTATTGATTTGAAACTTGCAAACAAGATATAATCTTGCCGCTATTTTATGCCATTCAATCAAAAGCAAATCCGCAACTTCTCCATCATTGCCCATATTGACCATGGCAAGTCGACATTAGCCGACCGTATTTTGGAATTGACCGGAACGGTCTCTAAGCGCGAGATGAAGGATCAATTGCTGGATTCGATGGACCTTGAAAGAGAACGTGGCATCACCATCAAACTCAATGCCGTCACTTTGTCTTATAAAGCCAAAGATGGCCAAGAATATATCTATAATCTCATCGATACCCCGGGGCATGTTGACTTCGCTTATGAAGTCTCCCGTTCTTTAGCCGCTTGCGAAGGCGCGCTTCTTGTCGTCGATGCCACCCAAGGCGTCCAAGCCCAGACCTTAGCGAACGTCTACCTTGCCATCGATAACGATCTAGAAATCCTACCTGTCATCAATAAAGTCGATCTGCCATCAGCAATGCCAGACCGCGTCAAAGAAGAGATTGAGAAGCGCGTTGGCATCTCTACCGTCAATGCCTTTATGGTATCTGCCAAAACTGGCTTAGGCGTGGAGGATGTCTTAGAAGCTATCCCATATCTCATTCCACCTCCAAGTGGCGATCCAAATGCACCATTGCAGGCTTTAATCTTTGATTCTTATTACGATTCCTATCGCGGCGTCGTGGTTTTAATCCGCGTCAAAAACGGCTCGGTCAAAGTCGGCGATAATATCCGATTGATGCAATCGAATAAGACTTATCAAGTCACTGAAGTCGGCATCCGCACCCCTAAGGAAGTCAAAACAACCTCGCTAGAAGTAGGGGAAGTCGGTTATTTATGCGCCCAGATCAAGGACATCAAGGATGTCTTCCCGGGCGAGACGATTACGTTAGACAATAACCCTGCCAAAGAACCATTGCCAGGCTATCGTCGCATTAATCCTATGGTTTACTGCGGGTTATATCCGGTCGATAGCAAGAAATACCAAGACCTTAAAGACGCCTTAGAGAAACTCTCCTTGAACGATTCTTCGTTACGCTTTGAGCCAGAATCCTCCCAAGCCTTAGGCTTTGGCTTCCGTTGCGGTTTCTTAGGATTGCTCCATATGGATGTCGTCCAAGAAAGATTGGAACGCGAATATAACCTCGATTTGATTCTGACTGCCCCAAGCGTCATCTATAAGGTCAACCTCACCAGCGG
>Ga0256405_10012995_pt1 | contig 10121 bp, 15 predicted proteins | sample RumenRJG_02DNA_FD_189096 | JGI IMG/M metagenome (GOLD analysis project Ga0256405, IMG submission 189096) | Bovine rumen microbial communities from Lethbridge, Alberta, Canada - RJG_02 | ecosystem: Host-associated > Mammals > Digestive system > Stomach > Rumen | place: Canada: Alberta... | reverse complement strand
ATCTAAGCAAGTTTATACCAGACTATACAGATAACATTCAAGATTTGATATTAATTGCAAAAAATAGAGATACGGTAACTTCCTATAATGATATTTATTCAAGAGAAGTAGAACCATTGTATACTTTAATGTTAGATGAGTCCGATTTTAGGAGAACTATTCGCAATAAGCACAGAGTTTTATTATCCGACAATTTTAGAAAACAAGAAAAAAATGCGAATTATGAGAATGCTGATGAATTTTATACAAGAGATCACTTATATTATCAAGATGATGGTTATGTAGGTTTCTCTGATTTCTCAATAGTTGGAGATGAATATACGGAATCTGGATTTGCTCCTTATGCGGTAGCAATACATATAGTATATTTTGATGATAATAAAGAAATGAGGGTAAAACATTTTGTATCAGATACTAATGATGATTATTCTGATACAACAGGTAAATTCAATGAAGCATTAGAAAAATTAATTAAATGGAATAAAGAAATGAAATTAGATACACATGCGATGAAAATATTCCAAAAATTATATGATGAAGAATCTTATCCCGGATTAGGAACTGTTAAAAAACTATCTATCATGCATCATATTGAACTTGTAAGTAGATTCCTTGATGAACAGGATAGCTAATTATGAAATTTTGTAGTGATTGTTTTGAAGATACAGAAATAAAAAATATTATAAATAGTATTAATAATACAGATACTTGTGATGTTTTAAATAAAAAATCTGAACATATATATGATACGGATAAGCATGATAATTTAACTCCTTATTTTGAGTCATTGTTGGATGTGTATACACCAATTTCAGAGTGCAAAATAAAAATTGATAAAGCCAATTATGTTCGTTTAAAATATGACTTAAAATATACTTGGGATATTTTTGAATCAAATTGCAAACCTGAAATAATTCATAATATTGTAAAAAGTATTTGTAAGGAAAAATATGAAGAAACCCCTGATATTTTTGATGAAGATATTGTAATTCAGGAATTATATGACGAAGAATACAAAAAGGAACAATCCTTACTAAGAACAAATTCGTGGGAAGATTTTAAAAATAGTCTAATTAGAGATAATAGGTATCATACAAATATATTTAACACAAAATTATTTGAACAATACTGTTGGGCTGCTCTTAAAAAATATCATGCTGGTACAAAATTTTATAGAGGAAGAATATCTAATAAAGATGGTTATCCTATAGAAGAAATGGGGTGTCCACCTTTTAAAAATTCAAAAGCAGGAAGAGTTAATGCAGAAGGAGTAGAATGTCTTTACCTTGCTAACAATATTGAAACTACAATAAATGAAGTTAGAGCTGGTGTTGCTGATTATGTAACAATAGCGGCTTTTGAACTACAAGAAGACATTATTGTTACAGATTTAAAAAATATAAATAAAATTAGTCCTTTATCAATTCCCGATTCAAATTTTTTAGTTAATTATGCAATTAACAAAGAGCATTTATTGAAAATAAATAAAGAAATGTCTAAAATTGTTAGACAAAGTGACAGTAAATTGGATTATGTGCCTACACAATATATATGTGATTTTATAAAAACATTGGAACAAAAAGGTATTGACGATAATGTAATTAAATTTGCAGGAGTTGAGTACGATAGTACATTGTGCCAAGATGGATATAATATTGCAATATTTGAACCAAACTTGTTTAAAGGAGTTAATACTGAAGTACATCAAATTAATTCCTTAAAATATGAAACAATAAAAATTTAACTAAAATATGTTATTAAGTATAGATGGAAAATTTTTCTTATTAATATATTAGTTGTTACCACTTGAAATATTGTACCATTTTTGGTACAATATAAATAGAGATTATTTTATATAAAAAGGATAATAAAAATGATAAATAAAAAGCACATAGGTTCCAGTTTTGATAATTTTCTTGAAGAAGAAAATATTCTTCAGGAATCAGAAGCTGTTGCAATAAAAAGAGTTATTGCTTATGCTTTGGAGCAAAAAATGCTTGCAGATAATATTTCTGTTAATCGTCTTGCAAAAGAACTTGCAACTTCAAGAACAGCAATTTGTCGTATCTTAGATCCTGAAAATACTTCTATTACTTTAAATACAATAGAAAAAGTTGCAAAATATTTGGGTAAGCGCATAGTTTTATCTTTTGCATAATTCTTTATAGCGTTTAATTGCAACATCTAATTCTTTTTGCGGGGTTTTCTGTGTTTTCTTTATAAATGCGTGAAGCAAAATGATTGTATTATCTTCAACACAGAAGATTATTCTTGCGATGCCATTGGAAATTTTGCAGCGAACTTCTTCCAAGTTTGTGCCTTTTAACACTCTTGTTAATGGCATTCCTACTGGATACCAATACTGAACAGTTTTAATATCATATCCAATAGTTTTCTTATCTTCTTTAGGAAGTTCTTTTAACCATTCACGCACAGGTTCGTTTCCGGAATCTGTTGCGTAAAAATATACTTCCAATGCTTCACAACGACTATTCATGCCCTAATTATAGCACAAATGCACAATTAAAGGAAATATTATTAAGATAATATATGTAACTTATTATGTCTTATTTATTGATATGACTGTGCTTTTAGGTAATGTATATCTTGCATTTAATAAATGGAGGTCGCATGGAAAAAGTCGGATTAAATATTACGCCAAAAGAGTTTAAGCAATTGAGCAAGTGGTCGGAGAATATTTATAATACAGCGGTTGTTATTGATTATTTTGTAGCAAATCAGCCGGAAATTGAAGAATGTTACAATCTTGCACCCGTTGTTAAACATTTACGAAATGATGCAGATATTTTGAATGCATTCTTTATAGACCACGAAAAAGATGTTGAAGATTTAAATGCCGTTTAAAAGGTGTTTAAAAGCCGTTTAAATCGTGTTCAAAAATTATTATGTTCAAATGATACGTTTTATAAGTATATGGTTGAAGTTTATGCTTAAAAGAGTAATGAATTGTGTAACTTGAAAGGAGCAGATTATGGTTGAAAAAGATTATATGTTATACGGGACAAAGATTTTAAACTTAAAAACTCAAGAAATTGGTTTGCTTATTTGCTTATGGAAAAATAAATTTGCTGATAAAACCGTCGATTTTGCGACTTGTGTTGATAAAACCGGCAAACGCTATAACATAGAGCTTGATAATATCAGAGGATTTGAAGATGATTTTGAAAAATAAATTAACAAAAGAAACGTTGGACATTCCGTATTCTGAATTTAGGAAAAAGTTTGCAAAAGAAATTCAGGATGCGTTTGAAGGTTACCGTAAAACACAACTAAATAAGTATTCTTGGAACTTCAAAGATGATAACTCTTTGGAGTTTAATTTTTATTTTGAACTTCAATGGAATTTCAATCATTTTGTAAATTCTAATTGGTATATTGAAAGAATGTAGTTATTTAATTCCGGATAATGAAAACTCTTCACCAAGTTTTTTATTTACTTCACTAATTAATTTTTCAAGAGGGATATCAAGACCTTCAGCAATTTTCCACATTGTGGTAAATTTTAAATCATTAGCACCAAGTTCAACTTCGCGCCATGTACTTTTAGATAATGCTATTTCAGCAGAGATTCTATACGCAGTTTTACCCTGCGCTTTTCTGTGTTTTTCAACTATCTGCCCAAAGGTTTTAATTAGTTTTTCTGATTTACTTTTTGTAATCTCTTGCATAAATATAATTTTAATGATAAATTTATGCATATAGACAGCCACAGCGGTCTATTATAAGAATATATTTCTTCAGGTTAAAATTATAAATAAAACTTAAAACATTGATGTGTTTTTAAATGAAACATGATATTATAAAACGACAAAAGTATGAAAGGTGTTTCTGTGTCCAAAAGAGTAAATGAAATATTAAAATTGATGAGAAAAGCTAACGAAGATATTATTGATGATATAACAGCACAAGAAGAGGGATTTAAAGATAAGTCAGAGTTTGATAGTATACACTTATTGAATGGATTTATAAATTCATTTATTGATAAATACGTCAAAAGCGAAGAAGAATATCGTGCTGAATATAAAAAATCTATATTTAAGTTCGGTTATTATAGCAGAGACAAGCGTATTCAAGATATAAGAAAGGATTTAGTTAAAAGCTACATAAGACGTACAAGTTAAATAAAAAGGAGTTAATATGGAAGAAATGGAACAAGATACAAAACAATGCCCTTTTTGTGGCGGAGAAATAAAAAAAGTCGCAATTAAATGTAGACATTGCGGGAAATTTTTAAATGAAGATAGCGTACAGAAAACAAATGAAACGATTTCTGTTAATATTTCTGATACAGCAAAATATCTAAAAGTATTACTATTATGTGTTTTAGGAATAGGTATTGCCGTTTTATTAATTTGGATTTTGTTCCATGATTATCCAAGTGTTATAAGAAATAAAGAAAATTTATGGTACGGACAATATTTAGCAGCAGGTCAACTTCACGCTTTACTGTTGATATGGTTAACTCAAGTTTTTATAGCAATAAAAAAATAAATTTAAAAGGAGAATATCATGAAAAATTTTGCTAAGATTTTTATATTAGTTTTAGTTGCTTTATTTATGTTCAATACACCTTCATATTCTTTGGATTTAAAAAATAGTCCTGAAGATTGTACCTTCATTATCAATAATGTAAGTAATGAACAAACAAAAGAACTTGCATATTATTATCGTGGTCAGTATTACTATGAAAATGGTGAATACTCAAAAGCGGTTTCAGATTTCACTGAATCTATAAAAAGAGCAAAGACAAATGAATCATTAGAGGAAAGTTATTTTTATAGAGGAAGTGCCTATTTTGATATGGAAAATTTTGAAAAAGCTATTCCTGACTTCACAGAAGCCATTAATAGAGCAGCAAATAATCCTGCCAGCCAAGCAGAAAGTTATATGTATAGAGGACGTTCATATCTTATGTTAGGTAATCATAACTTAGCAATAAAAGATTCCACTACTGTAATACAAAAAGGATATGCAGATAAAGAAGTTTGGGCTTATCCGGCATATTACACAAGAGGTATGGCTTATGATGAATTAAAAAATTATAAAAATGCAATTGCAGATTTAACAAAATTTATAAATTACGAAAAAAATAATCTTCAAGACCCTTTAGTTGTGCTTCAAGTTGGAGATGCGTATAGAACAATAGCTTTGGCAAAAATAGAAGCCGGAATGGTAAAATCTCACAATGATGCTTTAGCGGTATTCAAGGATTTAGAAAAAGCAATAAGTACATATTCTGCCTTAAATAGCCCTATTGCCAATGCAAAGAAAGAAATGGCAACAACGATTCTTAAAGAATTAAAAGCAAAATACTATAGATAAGGAGTTTAAAATGAAAAAATTCTTGAATTTAATTCTTGCATTTTTTATTTGCTTGTTTATAACGTTACCTACGTTTGCAGAAAATTTTTATATCAAAAATTATGAGGTAAATATAGATGTAAATAATACAAATAATGCTCATATTACAGAAACAATTGATACATATTTTACAATCAATTCCCATGGCATAATTCGCAGCATTCCTACCAAAAATGATGAAATAACGAATATCTTTGTAAATGAAAATTATAAAGTAGTCCATGAAGATAATAATTATTTAATTAAAATTGGATCGCCTGACCTTTATATTAAAGGAAATCATACATATAAAATATCCTATGACTATAATTTTATAGATCATAATAATGAGTTTTATTTTAATATTATTGGTACAGACTGGAATACCAAAATAAATCACGTAAGTTTTAATATTAAGTTGCCTATGACAATTGATAGAAGCAAAGTCGGATTATCTGTCGGTAAATATGGATCAAAAGGTTTTTCTGAGGGCGCTAAATATACTATTATGGGAAATATGGTTAAAGGTGAAATATTTAGGCAGTTAGAGCCTAATGAGGGAGTAACAATAAGGATTAAGTACCCAGAAGAGCATGTTTCTAAAAATAATATAGATTACGAAGCCGAGGAATACAGTATTGCAAATTATACTGCAGCAATAAATAAAGCTCCCAAAGGTTCATATGAGCAAGCAGAAAATTATGCATATCGAGCATTAGAGTATATGCTTGTTGGTAATTATCAAAGTGCAGTAAGCGATGCAACAAAATCGATTCAGATTGGCTTTGATAAAAACAAATATGATTTTGTGGATTGGGCATTGAATGTTTATTATACAAGAGCCCTTTCATATCAGAATTTAAAAATTTATCCTGAGGCAATACAAGATTATACAACGTATATACAAAAAGCCAATAAAATCCGTAAATATTCTTTTAATTCGCATATAGAGTTATTGTTAGGAAATTGTTACTATTTAAGAGCTACAGCAAAATTAGAACAAATGCCTTTATATAGATCTAAAATCGACGGTAAAATGGCTCGCTATGCTAATATGCATAATGATATGTTACAGATATTTAATGATCTTGAAGCTGCTATAAAAATATATTCAAGTATAGATTCTATTGAAGCGAAAGAGAAAAAAGTCCTTGCAGAAAGATTATTGAGTAATTTAAAAGCGGCTTATTATAAATAGGAGAATCTTTAATGGAAAATAAAAAAATGAAATGTCCATATTGTGGAGAAATAATAGAAATTGGAACAGAAAAATGTCCGGCTTGTAATGAATTCTTACTAGATATTTATATGGTGTGTCCAGCATGTGCTGAAAACATTCCTAAAAATTCTACAAAATGTCCAATATGTGGTGAAAATTTAAATTGCAATTTAAATAATATACCATTCAAAAAAATTGGTAAAATTCTTTTGCGAATATTACTAGTTTTTATGTTGTTGACTATAATCGGAGGGGGTATATGGTATGGGTATAAATGGTACAATGACCCTGTTCGTAAAGCGGAAAGAATGGCAAAAAATTATTATACATTAGCTCAGAAATCAGAACGTGATGGAGATATTAAAGGAGCTATAGAAAATTATAAAAATGCTTTAAATGAAAAGCCTGAACTTAACAGTGCAAAAGTACCATTAGTTAAGTTATGTATAAAAGACAAAGATATGAAATGTGTAATAAAGTATATTGAAGATGCTTATAATTTATCAAAAGATGATACCCAATTAAAATTCTATTATGCAACTTCTATCATAAATGAACGTAGTAAATCCGTTCCATTATTAAAAAGTGTTATCGAAAAAGATCCAAATAATTATTTAGCGAACAAATATGTTGGATATTACTACTATAAACAAGGTGAACATAAGATAGCTTTACAGTATTTGAAGAAAAGCTTTGAATTAAAAGATAGTTTTAAAAATGATACCGGTGTTGAAGAGGTATTTGAAAACCTTGAAGATGAAGGGCTTATGATTGCCTCAATTTACATTATGAATGAAGAATACACAAATGCAATTAATATATTAGATCAAATTATCAATAAAACAGGTAGTTACCAAGCCAAAGAACTAAAATCAGAAGCTGTTCAAAGAAAAAATTATTATATTCAAGAACAAGAACGACAAAAAGCTGAAGCTGCCGCGAGAAAAGAACAAGAAGCATACAATCGCTCAAGAGCAGAATACTACAGAGAACAAGGAATAAATTATTATTAAAGATTTTGAGGTAATGATAAAATGGCTGAAACAAAAATTTGCCCATTTTGTGGCGAAACAATAAACTCACAAGCACAAAAATGTAAATATTGTGGCGAATGGCTAGATAATAATGTAAGCCAAAATAATTTTGTGTCCAAAAAAATTTTAAAAATAATTGTATGCATATTTATATCAATTACAGTAATAGCACTATCTTATTTAGTTTACAATATATATCAAAACAGATATCAGATTGATGAAATTTCATATAAAAATATTACTTATATCGGAAGTAATGTAGATAATTTGACTATAGGCTTATCACCTATGCAACTTATGGCTGAAATAAAAAAACAAGAAAATGATTTAAAAGAATACTTAACAGGGAATCATTCTATTAAAGAAAAAACAGGTGTATTTCGCCTTTATTATAAAAACCTTAATTTATTAACAAATATTTTAAATAGTGATGCTTATTGGTATCCAGAATTATGTGTAGAAGACACTTCAAAGGAATCTAATAGCGTTTTAATAAATATTCTTAAAAGACATGGAATTAACGTCACTCCAGAATATGATTCTTATGATCAAGAAAGTATAGCCGATTATTTTAATATGGTTAATCCACAAATAAACACATTAAAATTGATTTATTTTGAAGGTGGTTGCTATGGTTTTAACATAAATGATAACAATATTGCAGAAAATTATGCAAAATATTTAAACAAAAGTTGGCAAGATTATTTAAATAATAAAAAACAAATGTATGATATATTAGAACATCAAAATTATTTTTGTGGCAATGCTCCTATTCCGGATACTAGTATAAAATTTGCTAAAGGTTATATTATTTGGAGTGATTTTCTTAAAAAATATCCAAAATTTGAATTAAAAGAAGAAATTCAAAACACGATGAATCTATATGGAGAAAATATACTTGATAAAAGTATGTATGCATTTGAACGTAGTGAACATAATAAAGATGGTAAATTACGCCAAGATATAAGAGATGGTTGTGAATATTTTCTAAAACATGCAAATAAAAATACTGATATATATAGACAAATAAAAAAAGACTATGAAACTCTGAAAAATAATAATTTTGAATATAGCGAAGCTATTAATAATATTTAACATAAGGAGAATTATATGAATAAACTATTAAAAAAAGCTCTTACTATTTCCACTTTAATTTTTACGATGGGTATACTTATATCAAGTGCAAGTTCAACGGCATACGCCGAAAATAGTTCATTATATGAAAAATGTAAGTATGAAAAAACTCAACAAGACGGAATTAAATGTACTGAAAAAGAATATAATAAATTAGTAAAGAAAAATCCTAAGGATGAAATATTATATGGAGAAATGGTTTTCATATACATGCAAGCAAAACAATATGATAAAGCCCTTAATATTTGTAATGCAGGTATAAAAGCTGTACCAAATTCTTATAAGTTATATAACGTATTAGGTTCATTGCAAAAAGATTTAGGTAATGATACTGCTGCGTTATCGGCTTTTAATAAATCTATAGAAATTGAACCAACCGAACCACCTTATTATAATAGGGCACGATTATATGCTATGAGAAATGAGTTTGATAAAGCTATTTCTGATTATGGTATGGCTATAAAATACTCAGGAACAAATCCGGATGCGTACAAAGAAAGAGCTATGGCGAAATTAGGAAATGCTGTAAACAATAGGAATATGTCTCCAGAGATATTAAAATCCATATATGAAGATTTTGATATGGCATTAAAGCAATACCGTGAAACAAATAATATAGAAGGTTATCAAGAAGTATTAGGAATTATGGAAAATTTAAATAAAATCAATAATAAGAAAAACAATTAAAATGTAAAGTTATAACAGAAAGAAACAAATGAATAAAGATGAAAAACAATGTCCATTTTGTGGTGAAACCATTAAATTGGCGGCTATAAAATGTAAATATTGTGGAGAAAGATTAAGTCATATTCCACAAAATATCCCTATTTCGGTACTAAAAATAGGGATACCTATTTTTATTTTTTTATTTCTAACAAGTATGGTAATATCTATGACAGGAAGTTTAGTTCCGGCATCTAATAAATTAAAACTTTACTATGCGGGGACATGGAAACCTGCCAAGCTTACATATTTTTTAAGTCCTGAGAATATGCGATTTGTGATTAAATCAAGTACATCCGAGTGTCTTGTATATGATAATTTTACTACAGCAACAGTTAATTCAAATGTGGTTAGTGGTCTTTGTAAAATGCTAACTTTTGGTGATGGAGGAATGTATCAATATAAAGGTTCTTGGGATGACTTAAAAAAGGATGGCGCAAAAGTATATAATCAGTGGAGTTCATACTATAATAAAGACACAAAAATGCTTCCTGATGGGAATGTTGTTTCAAAATAGATTATTTATAGTTAAAATTCTATCCCAAATAATTCTTTTTCAATTTGCTTAAAATGCTCAGGTGAAAGAGTTTTTTGTTTTTGATTTTGTTTTGATTCGGTAATTTGCTGTTTTACCTGCGGTAGATTTTTCA
>Ga0256405_10012994_pt1 | contig 10121 bp, 8 predicted proteins | sample RumenRJG_02DNA_FD_189096 | JGI IMG/M metagenome (GOLD analysis project Ga0256405, IMG submission 189096) | Bovine rumen microbial communities from Lethbridge, Alberta, Canada - RJG_02 | ecosystem: Host-associated > Mammals > Digestive system > Stomach > Rumen | place: Canada: Alberta | collected... | reverse complement strand
TGAAATTTATACTTTTTACAATACTTTTAAATATTCCTAGTGTTAAATTAATTTAAAAGGAGGCATTTTTATGTCAATATATGATTTTGAAGTAAAAGATGGTGATGGAAATACAGTTTCATTATCCCAATACAAAGACAAAGTACTCTTGATAGTAAACTCAGCAACAAAATGTGGTTTTACACCACAATACACTGAATTAAACGAAATTTACGCAGAATTCAATGAACAAGGCTTTGAAATTTTGGATTTCCCTTGCAACCAGTTTGGAAAACAGGCTCCTGGAACTACTGAAGAAATCACAGAGGTCTGCCGCTCAAAATGGTTGGTTCCATACACAATCTTTGAAAAGGTTGACGTCAATGGTGAAGATGCATCTCCATTGTTCGAATATCTTAAGAGTGAACAGCCATTTGTTGAACTGACAGGTAAGGGTGCTGGAAAACTTAAGCTTGTTGTTAAGATGATGGATAGGCATTACAAGGACAACAATGACATCAAATGGAATTTCACCAAGTTTTTAGTTGACCGTGAAGGCAATGTTGTGCGCAGATTCGAGCCGACAGAAGATTTAAATGATGTAAAAGAAGCTGTAAAAGCTCTTTTATAATTATTTTTTTTTAGATATATTTTTAATAAAATTCAGTTTTCTATTTTTGATTATCATTAGTGTTCATTTTCACTAACTATTATTAACTATGAAGTACAAATATACTTTTATATTATAAGGTGCAGGCAAATGTATAAAAAAATTTTATTACCTACAGACGGTTCAACCTATGCAGATCAAGAAGTTGAAAGAGTGAAAAAAATACTCGCAGAAGATGGTGAAGTAATTGTTTTATCTGTTGCAGGTCTATTAACATCTAGCGCTTTTCAATCTAGAAAAAAAGTCAAAAAAGTAAATGATAAGCTCAAAAAGGATGCCCAAAGATATGTGGATAATATGGCGGCCAAATTCGATGACAATGTAAAGGTTACAAAAATGGTCGTTAGAGGTTTTCCCTCAGATGCAATTAATGAAGTTGCAAATAATGAAGGTGTCGACTTGATTATAATATCTGCAACCGGTAAAAGTGGACTTCACAGATTTGTCCTTGGAAGTGTAACTGAAAAAGTCCTTAAAAACAGTGATGTGGATGTATTGTTAGTTCACAATGAGTAGGTGGAATATGAAGCCAAAAACTATCATAAGTATAGTGATAATTATTTTAGTAATCCTTATTGGAGCATTCCTGTTTATCCAAGCCAATTCCCACAACACTAAAGTCGATGTAATTAGCAATTCCTCCCTTAAAAATGGTGACAAGGTTCAGATAGTTTTAACTGATGATTATAGAAATGTTTATCCTGGAGAAAAGGTTCAAATTAAAATTTTAGATGAATCTGGTTGGGCTAATTATTATGATGTGGTTACCGATAATTCCGGTGAGGCATCAGTTGCTTTGTCCACTTTTGATAATGGGAATTATACAATCCATACAAATTATAATGGAACTCTATTCAACAAGGCCTATCATGGCGTGGACTCATTAGTTATCGATGATGGATTTCACTGATCCATCAATATTTTATTTTTTGTGATTTTTATGGGTTTTAAATCAAAATTAGTTAATCTTAAAGATAGTGCTATTAATTCAATGATTTATGAGGCTTACTATAAGGAGGACATAGATGAGAATCTGGTTTATCTGGAATCCCGTGACGGGCTGGATTTTACCGGTAATATCTTTAGAATCGTTGAAGAGCTGTCAACAGGAAACTATGGGGATTTAAAGATTCATGTTCATGCAAAACCTCATGTTGTGGATAAGATTAAGGCCTTTCAGAAAAACTATAATCTGAGGATTGATGAAATCATAACAAAGGAGGCTCTTGCAACAAAGACTGCCGAAAAGGCAAGATACATTTTCACCGATGCGGGAATCAGGCCGAAATATGTGAAAAGGCAAGGCCAGACTTTTGTTCATACCTGGCACGGCACCCCTCTGAAGGTGATGGGAATAGACAACACTGCTGAAGAGCATAGGCTTGGCAATACCCAGCATCCTCTGCTTTCAAGTGATTATTTGCTTTATCCAAATGATTTCATGGCTGAAAAGATGCTTGAGGGATACATGATTGAAAAGATTTATCCCGGAAAGATTCTTTTTGAGGGTTATCCTAGAAATTCCATCTTTTTCAATGATTCATTTCTAAAGGAAAAGCTGGGCTTGATTGATAAGGATATATTTGTTTATATGCCTACATTCAGAGGCATACTGATGGACCGTGACGATGACAATCAAAAAAGGGATGTTGAGGATTATCTGGCACAAATTGATGAAAGGCTTGCTGACAATCAGATATTATATGCAAAACTCCATGTCTTGAATGAGTCTACAATAGATTTTGACAGGTTTGACCATGTTCGAAAGTTCCCCGAAGGCTGGGAAACTTATGATGTTCTGAATATGGCAGATGTCCTGATAACTGATTATTCAAGCGTATTCTTTGATTATGCAAATTCAAAAAGAAAGATAATATTGTTCAACTATGATGAGGATGACTACTGTTCATATAGAGGATTTTATATTCCTCTTGATGATTTGCCGTTTCCGAAAGTTCAGAATGTAGATGATTTGGTCCGAGAGCTTAACTCTCCTAAGGAGTATGATGATAGTGAATTTATAAGAACATACTGCCAATACGACAATCCTGAAGCTGCAGGCAACATACTGAAAACCGTAATCAGGGGAGAGGATGCTTCTTTAGTTAAAACCATCGGCAACGGCAGGAAGAATGTCCTGATTTATGCCGGCAGCCTGACAGATGATATGGTAAGTAAGCTAAATGATGTGGCTGATGTAGATAACTATAATGTAGTATTGACATTTGGGCAATGGGATGAATATATTTGCAAAAACCATGAAGAAATATTCAAGAAGTTGCCTGAAGGTATTGATATTATCCAGTTCAGATTCAATTTAACACCAACATTATCGGAGAAGGAAAATTCAAGGTCATTGCTTGAAAGGTCTTTTCAAAAGCAATTCCCAAACATCGAATTTGAAATGATAATTGACTTGACTGACAAAAAAGATGAAATATCTCAAATATTAAATAATTACATAGAAAAATGACTTTTATTAGTATTTTAATTCCATTCAAAAAGGGCAGACGATTTTTAAAGGACTGTCTTGAAAGCGTCCATGAGCAGGGACTTGACGATTTTGAGATTATTCTAATCGTCAATGGGGCTGATGAGGATATTGATGACTTGGTTAATTTCCCAGACAACATTGTCATTAAGGAATTTGATGAGGAGCTTGGAGTCTCTAAAGCTCGTAATGAAGCTTTAAAAGTTGCACAAGGGGATTATGTTTACTTTATCGACAGCGATGATTACTTATACGATGATGCACTGTCAAAGCTTGTCGAAATGGCCAAAAGGACAGATGCTGATTTTATTAATGGCCAAAGGATAGAGACCTACTACATTAAGGCCAGGTTCAATGAGGAGCTTGAAGTCAATAATCCAAAAATATTGTCTAAAAATGGATTGTCCGATGAAGAGTTTTCAATGAAGCTGCTTGTAGGCGAACCAAATCCTAACCTGGAAGTGTTGTCCGTTCTTCATTCATTGATTAAAAGGGATAAGATTGGCGACTTGAAATTCAATGAGAAAAAGAGATACTATGCAGATTATGAATTCATGGCAAATCTTGTTGATAATCTGAGCACATTCACAGGTGTTGAGAATGCGGTTTATGCAAAGCGAATAAGCGACGACATCATCAACCTGCCCTCATTGACACAGGAAAGCCACGAATTTGATGACTATATCGAGGAATACAGGATTGTCCATGAAAGATTGGAATCAGATGCATTGAAAGATGCAATGGCTGGCAAGTTGTTTGATTACTATTCTTCAGTATTTTCATTGAACTACCTTAAAAAGCCTAATCAGAAGAGTCTTGATTCCTTCTGTGAAATTTCAAAGGACTTTAAGGCAAAATCATATAACATAATTAAGAAAATCGAATTGAAATCATTGAAATCAAAAAATAAGAAACGCCTTCTTCAGCTGATGAAGCTTAAGGTGAATTATGACAGATTAATCAATTTGGTAAAGGATCCTGAAAGATTCAATCAAATCATATACCATCATTTCTACAATAAGCAGGAAATCAATAAAAAGAGAATAGTCTTTGAAAGTTTCAGCGGCCATTATTACACTGACAACCCTAAATACCTTTATGAATACATTTACAACAATTATAAGGATGATTTTGAATATGTGTGGGTGATTGACGATAACAAGAGGGAGATTTTGGGAAATCCTCTCCGTGTAAAGAAATATTCATTGAAGTATCACAAGATGATGGCTACATCAAAGTATTGGGTGATAAACACCCGCCAGCCCGCAAGATTGGTCAAAAGGCCAGGTCAGGTTCTGCTTTCTACTTGGCACGGCACCCCTCTTAAGAAGCTGGGTTTCGATATGGGAAATATCTATCTGAACAATCCTCGAACTAAGGACACATATATACGCGATTCCTCAATGTGGGATTATTTCGTTTCACCGAACCAGTTCTCCACACCTATTTTGAAAAGGGCATTTGCCTATGAAGGGGAAATGCTTGAGACAGGATATCCTAGAAATGACATACTCTACAATGCAGATGAGTCGATGGTCAATCAAATCAAGGAGAATCTTAATTTGCCGAGTGATAAAAAGGTCATTCTTTACGCTCCGACATGGAGGGACGATGACGCATATGATGTGGCCAAAGTAAAGTTCAAGTTAAGGCTAGAATTGGATAAACTGGAAAAGGCCGTCGGCGATGAATATATTGTGCTTGTTAGGACACATTATCTTATTACCGATTCGGATGTAGGGGATTACGGTGATTTTGCAGTAGATGTGAGCAAGTATGATGACATTGCAGAGCTGTATTTGGTCAGCGACATATTGATTACAGACTATTCCAGTGTATTCTTTGATTATGCTAACTTAAGACGCCCAATCTTGTTTTATACATATGACCTGGACAAGTATGAGAATGAGCTTAGGGGATTTTATATTGATATCCATTCAGAAGTTCCGGGACCATTATTGAGAACCACTGAAGAGGTCATTGACGCATTGAACAATATTGATGAAATTGCTTCACAGTACAGTGAGAAGTATGATGAATTCTATGAGAGGTTCTGCAGTATTGAGGATGGCAACGCTTCAAAAAGAATTTTTGAAAAAGTATGGGATATAAAATAGTTTTTTAAATCATTAAATATATAATAATAAGTAAGGTGTTAAAATGGTATTTAACAAATTGAAAAATAAAATTTTAGACAGTAGTGATTCATATGCTTATTATAAGAAGCAATATGAACAACATGAAAAAATACTGGATTCTTATCATAAACTGTTTAACGCATTATATCTTAATTTTGAACTTACACCAACTCCTTTTTTAAAAAATATCAGGGAATTGGGTTATCAATCTTTAATTTTCATGGATAATGTCTGCAAAAAGCATGACTTGGAATGGTGGTTTGATGGAGGAACATTGTTGGGTGCTGTTCGTCATGGCGATTATATCCCTTGGGACGATGATTTGGACACCGCAATGATGAGGCCTGATTATGATGTTTTTTGTGAAGTCATTGATGAGGAAATTGTAAACAACAATTTAACCAATGTGACTGCAACTTTAAAGGAAGAGACCCATAAGGTGGGGCCTGTTCAACGTTGGATTCAAATCCATTATAAACATCCCGATTATGATGAAAAGAAATTTTCCTTTGTGGGTTTGGATGTTTTCCCATTCGATTACCTGAAGGATTATCACGGCCAGGACATTCAGGACCACTACCAAAAAACCAGGATACAGTATTATCAGGACCGCATTGATGGGCTTAGTTATGAGGATGCAATGAAAAATTGTTACGACAGTTTGAATCTTAGTATGGAACCTCAAGATTATTATATTTCAGGTGTTGAGGGTACTCGTGGCCCGGTCAATACATATAAGCTGGTGATGATGGAAACCGATAAGCTTTTCCCACTAAAACAGATGAGGTTTGGTGAAAATGAGTTTCCAGTGCCAAATGATTACAAGGACTATTTGATAGCTCAATACGGCAAAAGCTATCTTAAGATACCTAAAGTTATCAGAGACCACGGCAGACTGGATAGAATTCGTGGAATCGATAATATAAATGAAATGTTGGAGGAAGCCGTTGAAATATTTAAAGAATCAAACAAGAACTTTAAATAATTATGGCAGTTTATATAAAATTAGAAAAAATTTTTTTTATCTTTTCTTTTTTAATATTTTGTTTTAATCTGATGATGACGCCAGTTCGTTGAGAATGGCTTTGATGTCTCAGAATGATGAAGATATTATTGGTAGTGTCTAATGTACAGTTAACATACCTAATGTGCCACAACAGCTTAACTGTAAATGCCGATGATGTTAATTATAAACATATAATGCAAAAACCTAATGATATTTGCCGAAGTAACCATTAAAAAAATGTTCTTAAAAAAACTTAATATGGCCAAAAAGGTTAAATATCATGCAATCTATATTTTAAGGTTACTGTTTAAAGAACAGCAAGGTAAAAAATATAAAACACGTGATATAATGAAATTATTAAAAATAAGTTTACTCATATGTCTTATATTATTGCTTATAGGTTCAGTTCATGCTGAAGATGGCAATGATACGGTGGGTAATGATACTGAAATTAATGAAATTCCAGTCAAGACATATTCTGAGTTAAACAATAAGGTAAACATCACTGAAGATCAGTCAGTCATTAATTTAACAGACAGCTATAAATTCAATCAAGAATATGATGAAAATTTGACTGACGGAATAAAGATTTCTAAAAATCTGACTTTAGTTGGAAAGAATAATGTTTCCATTGATGGAAGTTATGTTGCGAGAGGTTTATTGATTGGAGCTAATTGTAATGTTGTTTTAGAAAACATTACATTTAAGAATGCTTATAGTTTAAGTTCTGGAGGAGCTATCTATGTTGGCCAGAACTCTACTTTAACTATTAACAATTGTATTTTTGAATCTAATAAGGTATACAATTCTAATGGTGGAGCCATTTATGGTCAATCGGGGACCAATATTGAAATACATAACTCCGAATTTTGCAATAATACCGGAAAGCGTGTCAGCAAACTTCCATGGAAAGAATATAAAAAGGGTATGGGTAGCGCTATTTGTATGATGATAGGCACCTCTTTAAAATTGTATGACACTATTTTTAGGGATAATATAGGATATTTAACCACTATCCTGATTGTCACTTGGGATGATGTCAACACTAATCAGAGTACATTATATGTTAAAAATTGTTTATTTGAAAACAATACTGCAAGAAGTAACGGCGTAATCTATTTGGATGAATTTGGAATAGCTGAAATTGTAGACTCAATATTCAGAGACAATACTGCAACTTATTATGGTGGAACTGTTGTATTTGATACGGCGAATTCAGCACTGGTGAAAAATTGTACATTTGAAGGAAATTCAGCAGTTAATGGTGGAGCAATCTATATTAATTCATATTCTCCTGAATGCCGGTCTAATGTCAAAATAATTGATTCAAGTTTCAATAATAATAAAGTCGATGAATATGGTGGTGCCATCTTCTCAAAATATGGGGTGACTGACATTGCCAATTCTTTATTTGACAATAATGTTGCATTGAAGAACGGAGGAGCAATTTACTCCAAAATCGGTTCAATAAATATATCTGATTGCAGATTCACTTCAAACGTTGCTGACTATGGTGGAGCTTTATTATTAAAATCGGATGTTAATAAAGTTGTTGATTCTGATTTTGTTAAAAATGAGGCTCTTGTTTCCGGTGGAGCAATCTATTCCTCAATGGATAACGTATATTCATCAGGTTGCAGCTATTCAAAAAACTCCGCTCCAAAAGCAAATAATGTTTATGGTATCTTTTATGCACAGGTTACAAAATATACTGCTCTTTCAGGATATGTTAAGCTGAAGATAGTGATATCTTCCCCATGGAAAATGTCCCTTTCACAAAAGATTAAAATAAAATTAAAAGGATACACTTCCAAATGGTTAAAAACAGATTCCAAGGGGCAATTGACTTTTACAGTTCCCAAAAAAATCAGTGTTGGAAAGAGTACAATATCATTCACTATGGATAACGGTTTTTGTAAAATTAATGAATATATCTATAAAGATCCTGGTCAAATAACTATTAAAAAAATTGGAAAGAAACCGTCTAAATTAAAGGTTACTATTAAAAACAAGTATACTAAAAACCTTATTAAGAAAACAAATTTTGTTGTTAAAGTTTACACTGGCAAAAATTTTAAGAAATATAACTTGAAAACTAACTCTAAAGGAATCTTTAACATTGATGTGAAAAAATTATCTAAGGGAAACCATAAAATCATATTCTATTTAAAAAATCAAAAATATTATATTAATAAAAAAGTTAATGTTAAAATTAAATAGAAGGGATTATTTTAAAGAAATAAATAAAAATAATGTAGTATAATGCAAAAACATTAAATATAAATTAAAATAAAAATTCACTTATAAAAATAAGAATAGGAAAATTTACATGTCGAACGTTAATATAAAAAAAGGGAAATCTAAACGAATTTTTTATTTTGATGCATTGAGAGCTTTAGCAATCATATCAGTAATTTTGTTTCATGTTTTCCAAAACTTATCATATGTTGTAGTGTGGGATTATTCAACCATTCCCTCATTAAACTGGTTTATTGCAGATTTCTTGGGAACCTTTTTCAGATGCGGTGTTGACCTATTCCTGATGCTGTCCGGTGCACTGTCATTGGGTAGAGTTTGGGAAATCAAACCTTTTTTAGCCAAAAGGCTTCCAAGAATCATATATCCATTTTTATTATGGGGGTTCGTGCTGACATTGGTAATCTTTTTGATATCAATATTCATTCCAGACGCAGTAAGCATGTTCCAGCAATACAAATTTGGAACATTTTCCTCATATGATCTTAATGGATTTTTACAATTCTTAATGAACGCATATGTTGCAAAAGCAAGAATATGGTTCCGTCCATATTGGTTCTTCTGGATGATATTGGGAACTTATCTGATTATGCCTATATTTAACAGATGGTTGTTGCATGCCGATTTAAAAGAAGCTGAATACTTTTTGTTTTTCTGGCTCATAACCTGTTTGTTTGATTTTACATTTGGATTCTCATTCCCAGTGCAATTAAAATACTTTGCAGGAGCCATAGGTATGGTAGTTTTAGGTTATTACCTAAGACACACAGAAAGAAAAATTTTCAATAACGTCTACTGCGGAATTGTGTTGACTATTGTTCCGGCAATATTGATGATATTTGTTTCATATCTGATGTCAAAGCCAGGAGATATATATTACTTCAGCAGATATTCAATATTTTTAGCATTTGAGTCAATGGGACTGTTTGTATTGTTCAAGAATTTCAATCAGTTGCCGTTCAATTTCAATTTCTTGAAAAATCCTGACGGAATCTTTAGAAAATCTGTCTTTTCCATAGCGAAATACAGTTATGGAATCTATCTGGTGCATCATGTAATAATGAATTTGTTGATGCTGATATTAATCTCAACATTGCACTTCAAAGCAATGGTTGTTGCATTGTTTATAGGAACATTAATATTATCCTGGGGAGTATTGGCTGTACTCAACAGAGTTCCATACTTAAATCGATATATAGGTGCAAAATAAGGGTTTTATACCCTTACTTTTTTATTTTAACTTTTTTTTATCACCAGGTAATGATGTGTCTGTTGTTCTTGAGTTTTATTTCTAGATTCCACTTCCATGTCATGGTCGTAATCCTATTTGTTGGATCATTAGTCTGTCCTGGTTAATATTAGCTATATTAAATAGATTTCCTCACGTCAAGAATTATATTGGGGCTAAATAATAATTTTTCATTATTGAAGAAAATTTCATTTTTCAATATCTATTTTTTTTTTAAAATAACCGAAAAGTTAAATATATTTTTAAATCTCGTTAATTTTATATAACACGAATTTTAAATATAAATATATTCTATAATTGTTTTTTAAAGCAGTTAGGAGTATTAATCTAAT
>Ga0256405_10012993_pt1 | contig 10123 bp, 11 predicted proteins | sample RumenRJG_02DNA_FD_189096 | JGI IMG/M metagenome (GOLD analysis project Ga0256405, IMG submission 189096) | Bovine rumen microbial communities from Lethbridge, Alberta, Canada - RJG_02 | ecosystem: Host-associated > Mammals > Digestive system > Stomach > Rumen | place: Canada: Alberta... | reverse complement strand
TAAACCGGATGCGCGCTTCATAATGGATCATTACGGTTAGAAAAAATCCTGCCTTCACCGGCAGGATTTTTGTTTGTAATAATATTTAGTTATTTATAAGAAATTATATAAACCTGAATGAGCGTTGTGAAGGATACGCAAGGAATGTCGGAGAGAGACCGCAGCTGAGTGGCTAGGAACGAGTCTCGCAAGCGAAGCGTCAGAGCCGTTCCCCAAGAAGCAAGGCCGAACGAGATGACATTCCCGGAGACGGAACATAGCGATATGAAGGTTATATATAATTTATTTATTAGTTCATTCTTATAGGCAGTATGAGATACGTATATTTGTCTCCTTTAAGAGGCTTTATGATAGCCGGACTTACACTGTCCTTGAAGTTTATACTTATCTCTTCATCTTCGATGACACTCAGAGCATCCTTCAGATACTTCGAGTTGATACCAATATTAAGGTCTTCGCCGTCATTGATTATCTCGACCTTTTCTTCGATATTTCCTTCTTCATTGAGAGAATTGATGTAGATGACATCCTTCTGGATATTGAATCTTATGAGATTGTTGTTCTGTACCGAAGCCAGAAGAGAAGCTCTCTCCGTACTTCTTAAAAGGTCATCTCTCTTTACCCTTATATTTATATTTCCTTCTTTATTCAGTATCCTCTCGTAATCGATGAACTTTCCGGAGAATGTATTGATTATTACCTTATTATTGTCGAATCTGAGGACTACTTTGTTTTCAACTATCTCAAAGCTCATTCTGTCATCGCCGTCATCATCGATGAACTTGGCTACTTCCATAATAAGTCTGGCAGGGATTATGACACTGATGTTTTCATTATTGTCTACATCTATCTTGTATGAAGCTATCCTGTAAGGATCGACTCCGACCATCTTCATGCTGCCTTCTTTGATCTCAAGAAGAACTCCTGTGATGATCCTGTTGAACTCATCGGTAGAAGCGCTGAAAGCTGTCTTCTTGATGAGCTTCTTAAGATCCTCCTTGCTCATGTAGATGACATTCTCTCCTTCAGTAAGTCTGATCTTCGGATACTCTTCACCTTTGAAGCATATTATCTCCGAATGCGATCCTGCGCATTTGATATTGATCTTTGTCTTTTCAGCATCATGCTCTATGAACATGTCCTCTTCAGGAAGCTTTGCTATGATGGCGCTGAAAAGCTTTGCCGGAACAACGAATTCACATGATCCTTCACATTCAACAGTTATAGTAGTCTCTGTGGTCATGTTCGTATCCGTTGATGTAAGCTTCATCTTGTTGTTATCTACATTTACAAGTATTCCTTCAAGGATGTTGGATGTAGTCCTTACGGGAACAGAATGAGATACGTTATTGAGAGCCTTGTTGAGATCTGTTCTGTTGCAGTAGATTTTCATGTCGTTTACCCCTATATTTTTAAATAATATCCAGAAGTATTAGTAGTAAGTGCTGTTGATTATGTGGATAAGTCTTCAATAACTTGATTTTTGAAGGTTAGATAGATGTCATTCAGGTTGAAAAAGACCTTCAAAAACATATTGAAGCGATGTTTATTGTGTTGATAAAGATCAGAAATTGAGAATCTATCTCTTTGAATCTATCTTTGCCTTTATGGTCTCTATGCTCTCATAAAGAGCTTCATCATATTTGAGCTGCTCTTCTATCTTATCTATTGCATGTATGACCGTAGAATAGTGTCTGTTTCCGAAGAGCTTGCCTATCTTAGGAAGTGAAAGATCTGTCTCTTCTCTGCAAAGATACATGGCTACCTGTCTCGGCAGCGTGATCTCGGCATTTCTCTTAGGAGAATCCATGTCCGCGATCTTTATCTTGTACTGTCCCGCAACAATGGATCTTATTCTCTCAGGAGCCACGGCCTGTTCGTTATCCTTTATTATATCCTTCAGTATGCTGCGGGCATTGTCCACATTTATAGGCTCATCAAGAAGCTGCGAAAGACCTATTACTCTGTTGTATGCGCCTTCGAGCTCGCGGATATTGTCCCTCACCTGGTCCGCGATAAGATTGATGACTTCATTCATATTTGAAGTCATCTCTATATCGGATTTTTCGGCGAGGTTTCTGAGAATAGCTACTCTCGTCTCATAGTCAGGAGGCTGGATATCCGCGATCATGTTCCAGCTGAATCTGGTCCTCAGTCTCTCATCGAGACCTCTGAGCTCGACCGGCGGACAGTCGCTTGTAATAACTATCTGCTTGTTATTATTGTAAAGAGCTTCGAAGGTATGGAAAAATTCCTCCTGGGTCTGCTCTTTTCCTTCGAGGAACTGTATATCGTCGATCAGCAGAACGTCGAGTCTTCTGTATTTGTTGCGGAATGCTCTTGACTTGCCGTCCTTTATGGCCGTGATGAATTCATTAGTGAACATCTCTGAAGACACGTAAAGCACCTTGGCCTGCGGATTGTTGCGTATTATCTGCACGCCGATGGACTGCATCAGATGGGTCTTTCCGAGTCCGGATCCTCCGTAAATGAAAAGAGGATTGTAAATATCTCCGGGAGATTCGGCCACGGCAACAGATACAGCATGCGCGTACTTGTTGGAATTTCCGACCACGAAGTTTTCGAAATTGAATCTCGGGTTGAACAGTTTCTCCTGCTTGAAAGGATTGGACATCCTGGAAGTATCCACTTTGGCTATCTCGTAATCCTTCGTCTGCTTGATGACTACTCTGTACTTCTTGTCGGCGCTGCTGTTTATTGCCTTTTCGATCTGAGTCAGGTAATGCTCGTTTATATGGTTGATCAGCTTGGCCTGGTTCGGCCAGGCAAGATAAATAATACCGGCGTCTTCCTCTATATGATGTATATCCAGAGGTGCCAGCCAGGTATTGTAACTCAGATCCGTATTTGTGTCTTTCAGATAATTGAGGGTCGCCCCCCACATCTTGTTCTTATCCAAGGTTACTCTCCATTAGTTTGTGAACACATTTTACATAAAGTTATCCACATATGCAAAGGGCAAATTTGCCATAAAAACGGGCATTGAAGCTTATTCAAAAAAATAGTTATCCACATGTTGTTGATAAAATTGTTAATAAGTAAATCGTCATACCACATATTGTGTATAAGTGGATTTTTGTGCAGATTGTTTTTTATTTAGACACGAATAACAGGGCCAATAATGGCAAGGCTTTCCTTGACTTAAAAATCCCCTTAATCTATAATGTTTCAGTCTATGTGCCCATGGAATTCAGAGGGCGCAGAAAAAAATTTATCTACATATACTATGGAGGCGGCCGCACCGGCTGCCGTATCACGGAGGCATAAGCCTCAGTATCAGGAAGGGAGTAAAGAAATGAAAAGAACTTATCAGCCTAAGAAAAGGCAGAGACTCAAGGAACACGGATTCCGCAAGAGAATGGCAACAGCCAACGGCCGCAAGGTTCTCAAGAGAAGAAGAGCCAGAGGAAGAAAGTCCCTCAGCGCTTAGTTTTGTTGGTGTTTGAATGAGGGATCGCAGCGAGCTCACATTAAGAAAACAGCGCGACTTCAGCAGGGTATACAACAGAGGCAGTTCACGGGGCAGCAGATATGTTGTCATACTTTACAAAGAGAACGGCCTCGGATATACCAGGACTGCATTTGTCGCAAGCAAGAAGGTGGGCAACGCGGTGACCCGCAACAGGGCGCGCAGACTCATGAGACAGGCATACAGGTCTCTGGAGGCAGGCATCGCAAAAGGCTACGATATAATATTCGTCGCGAGAAACACGATAGAAGGATGCACCGAGCCGGAAGTTGAGAAAGTTATGAGGTCCGCGCTGCGCGGCTGCGAACTCATCGGATAATCATCAATGAAAAAAGAGAAAAACATATTACAAAGAATTTTGATCGCAATGGTCAGAGCTTACCAGCAGGGCATATCGCCGTACATAGGGGCTCACTGCCGCTATACGCCGACATGCAGCGCCTACTTTATCGAAGCAGTCGAGAAGTACGGAGCGCTCAAAGGAAGCTGGCTGGGGATAAGAAGGATCCTCAGGTGTCACCCGGGCCGGCCGGGAGGATACGACCCTGTACCATAAGAACGGAGAAGTAAATGGGAATAGTTGCAATACCTATCGGATATCTTCTGACATTCATATATAAACTGGTAGGAAGTTACGGAATCTCACTCATCATCCTCACCTTCATCGTAAAGCTCGCGCTTTACCCTCTCTACGCAAAGCAGATCAAGTCGACTGCCAACATGTCCGAAATGTCGGAAAAGTCGCAGGAGATCCAGCGCAGATACGCCAACGACAGAGAAAAGATGAATGAAGAGATGCAGAAGCTGTATGCCGAGAGCGGATTCAATCCCGCAAGCGGCTGCCTGCCTATGCTCATCCAGTTCCCTATAATCATGGGACTGTTTGCGCTGCTCAGAAATCCGATGAAGTACATGTCAGACCCGATCATGATGTTCGCGAACCACGAATCATTCCTGTGGATCAAGGACCTCGCTCAGCCTGACCTGTGGATACTGCCTATACTGGCCGGACTCGCTACATTCTTTGCTTTCAGCATGAACAACGCGATGGCTATGCAGCAGCCTGGCGCAAGCGCCGGTCAGAACAAGGCAATGAACGCGATAATGAAATACTTCTTCCCGCTGAGCATTCTCTGGCTCGCTAGATCGTACCCTGCGGGACTCGCGATCTACTGGGCCGGCGGCCAGTTCATGCAGATATTCTTCAATATCAGGATCAACAAGATCAGAGAAGACATGAATAAGGAAAAAGAGCAGAAGAAGCTCGTTGCAAGAGCTGAGAAGGAGCTCGCAAGGAAGAAGAGAGCAAGAATGAAAGGAAGTTACCAGTAAATGAGATCTTCAGAAAAATGGGGAGTCGATGTTGAGACAGCCGTTGATCTCGCGCTCAAGGAGCTCAAAATAGACAGAGAGGACGCAGAGATAGAGGTACTCGAAGAATCCTCGAATGGATTCCTGGGAATCGGCTCCAAACTCGCAAGAGTAAGAGTTACTGCAAAGGGAGACGCAGAGCCTCAGGTAAAAGAAAAAGCAAAACTAGACGATATAGACGCGATACTCGCGGGACTGCCTGAAAACACGAAGCAGGAGCTGCCTGACGAAGTCAGAGCGGACTACGAAAGGTTCGAAGCAGAAGAAAGAGAAGACGCAAGGGCAAGAGAAAAGGCTCACAGAAGAGAAAAAGAGAAGAGCCGCAGCAGGAGCAAAAAGAAATACAGCCTCTCGCTCGAAGACACGATGCTCTATGAGGTAAAGAAACTCGATCCTGTCGAAGGACATCCGGTAGAGGCATTCCTCAGAGACATCGCGGAGCAGATGGGGATCGATCTTGACTTTTCTGTCAGGGCAAACGACGAGCTCGTATTCGTCGAGATCACCGGCAGGGATACCGGCACCATAATCGGCAAGAGGGGATCGACTCTCGACGCAGTACAGTGCCTCGCAAGCTACGTGGTCAACAAGGATGCCGGCAAGTACATCAGAGTCATACTCGATGCCGAAAACTACAGATCCAAGAGAGAGACGACTCTCGTGAATCTCGCCAACCGCCTCGCAGGCAAGGTCGAGAGGACAGGAAGACCTGTGACGCTCGAGCCGATGAACCCGTACGAGAGAAAGGTTATCCACTGCACACTGCAGAGCCATCCTTACATAAAGACAAGGAGCGAAGGCAAGGATCCTTACCGCAAGGTCATAATAGAAACCAAATAAGAGTAAAAAAAGTTGACGCCGTGAAGCCGAAAAAGCCTCAGGGGCGTCAACTTTTTATACACTTTTTTATCAGGAAGCGTCGTCCGAAGCCTCAGCGTCTGTTTCTTCGCCGTCAGACTCTCCTTCTTCATCGCCGGAGCCCTCTTCGGAGGACTCATCTGCAGCATCGGCAGCGGATGAGTCGAATGTCTGGGTCGCCAGAGTCTCTCCTTCGTAAGTGTAATAAACGACTACGCGTATGCCGCTGAGACCCGTAGCGTCCTCGAGAGTCTTGGCTATCCCGCCGAATGTCCCTCCAGCGTTGTCGAGCGCTTTCTGAAGGTTTTCGACAACAGCCGGATCCTTGGCTACATCTTCTGTATAACCATCCATCTTGGAAAGCTCAAACGAATAGATGACATCGTTGCCTTTTATCTCGACCTCGACATCTGACTGTGATGTGGCCTCATCGATGCTCTTCTGCACATCAGGATTTTTAACAGCGTATTCCTCGAGTGTCTGAGGCTTTTCTGATTTCCCGCTGCCCTTCTTGCCGCATGCGGTCATGAATACCGAAGCAGTCAGGACCAGGACAAGAAGCAGCGCAAATACCTTTTTAGTCTTCATATTTACAGGAATTCCTTTCTGTTTCTCTCTTCCCTATACCTTACTAATTGGCGCCGCTGGCAAGACCGCCGAGCAGACTGTCAAGGAAGCCGTTGCTCGAGCTTCCGCTGCTGTCTTCACCGCTTGTCAGTTCATTGCTCTTGTATCCGCCGCTGCCGTTCGAATCGTTGTTGCTGCCTGAACCGTTATTGTCGTTCGGATTCTGGCTGCTGTTTCCGTTGGTATTATTATTGTTATTGGTGTTGTTGTTCTGCTGCTCGTACTTCTTCTTGGCGTCCTCGGCATCCTTAAGAGCCTGAGCAAGCTCTTTCTCTTTCTTGGTCTGGACCTTGTCCACGTCAGAGATGAACTCGCTGAGTATCTCGTAGACCTCTTTTCTGGTCTGCGCGGTCTCGAGGTCTTTTGTAGTTTTGTCGATGTATCCCTGGATTATGGTCTGCTCGGCTGTATCGTAATCGGAGATGTCCACCTGCTCGACAGCCTTCATGGCATCTTTTGACGCCATCTTGCCGTCAGCCACGCGGTAGGCATACGCGCCGCCTACAGCAGAAGCGATCATGAGGATCAGTACCAGCAGGACGATGCCTCCTGCTCCACCTTTCTTGTTGTTCATTCTTTTTCTCTCTTTCAGTTTCTATCCGCATCGGGCCGTCACGGCCCTGTTTGATTATGTATATTATATTTTTTAAGAGCGGATATTGCAATGCGTATGGCCGGAGGGTGGCCGGGGGTCAGAATACGATATATCCAGAACTGGCCAATTGCTCTAAGCGTTGAGTAGAAAGGAGTTCACGCCGTCCGCAGGGTGTCCTTTTTTAATGTGTAACCAAATGTGTAACCATTGAATGTTCAATAATACTTCTGGATGGAAACGTGACAGTAGTGACGGTAGTGACGGTTATAGTGGGATGATTCTAAATCTATGTAGAACTGGCCAACGGATTATTGCCCTTCAGGACAGTTCTACAACTATCGAGCTGTAAATCCTTTCAGGCTTTGAACAATTTAACCCATCCATGTTACAATTATCTCCATCGTCATTATAGCTGAACGCAAAAGAACTGGATGATATAAGTCATATGAACATTATTCTTCTCTCCGGAGGTTCAGGAAAACGTCTTTGGCCTCTTTCAAATGAAATAAGATCAAAGCAATTTCTGAAGGTTTTCAAAAGGGCAGATGATTCTCATGAATCAATGGCGCAAAGAAACTATCGCATGATATGTGATGTGGATCAAAACGCATCGATCACTATCGCTACTTCCGAAAACCAAATAGCATCGATTAAAGCTCAATTAGGTGATGATGTAGATGTTTCGATAGAGCCTTGTCGTCGTGATACTTTCCCGGCTATCGCTTTGACGACGGCATATCTTCATGATATGAAGGGAATATCGGAAGATGAAACCGTAATCGTATGTCCTGTGGATGCGTATGTTGAAAAAGATTTTTTTCAAATGCTGCAAAAGCTTGATTTGCAAGCATCGAAAAATGAAGCCAATCTCTGTTTGATCGGTGTTGAACCTACTTATCCGAGCGAAAAGTATGGATACATTCTTCCGACAAATACGGATACTATATCATTTGCAGAATCGTTTAAGGAAAAGCCGGATGCACTGACTGCAGAGAAATACATATCGCAGGGGGCATTGTGGAATGCCGGAGTGTTTGCATATAAACTGAAATATGTTCTTGATATTGCAAGAGATATCCTGGGCACATCCTCATACAGTCAGATTATCGAAAACTATTCCAATCTCCCGAAGATTTCCTTCGACTACGCTGTAGTAGAGAAGGAAGAGAAAATACAGGTGATGCGTTTTGACGGTAAATGGAGAGATCTTGGCACATGGGATGCTCTCACGGAAGTAATGTCTGATGAGGTGGCGGGGAATGCGATTGCGGCAATGTGTGAAAACACACACATAATAAATGAACTGCAGGTTCCACTGCTTGCCCTGGGAGTCAACAATATTGCCATTGCTGCCACAGCCGACGGAATTCTTGTAATCAATAAAGATAGAAGCGATATTATAAAGGACTATGTGAGCGAACAACGTCCGATGTGCGAGACGCGTGAGTGGGGTGAATATCAGGTTCTTGATTACAATGTTAAGGATGACAGAGAGAATACTCTCACAAAACGTTTAATTATCAAACCCGGTCACCACATATCTTATCAGAAGCATCGACACAGGACGGAAATGTGGACAATCGTAGAAGGTACGGGATTACTGATCATTGACGGAGTGATATCCGAAGTAGGCAGAGGTGATACCGCTTGTATTAAGCCCGGAACGAAACACGCAATAAAGGCCGTTTCTGAATTACATATCATTGAGATTCAGCTCGGAGATGAACTGACGGAAGAAGACGTAGAGAGACTTGAGTGGGACTGGAATCAGGAAGAACTGCATAAAAGAGTATGACAGATGGCTGAGATGTGCACGTGATGAAGAACTGCTGTCTGAACTGAACTCTATGAGTAACAAGCAAATAGAGGATTCTTTTTACAGTGATCTGGCTTTCGGAACAGGCGGACTGCGTGGTGTGATTGGTGCGGGAACAAACCGCATCAATACTTGTACTGTGGCAAAAGCCAGTCAGGGTCTTGCGAATTATGTGTTAAAAAAATTATACGAATAATCGATCAATAGCGATTGCTTATGACAACCGAATCAAGTCGGATCTGTTCAGTGTAACAGCTGCAAGAGTATTTGCAGCCAATGGGATAAAAACATATATCTTCCCGGAGCCAATGCCGACACCTTGTCTTTCGTACGCTGTCAGAGAGATTGGTTGCTCAGCAGGAATCGTTATTACGGCATCACATAATCCGTGCAATTATAACGGATATAAGGTGTATGGATCAGATGGTTGTCAGATTACAACAGAAGCAGCATCTGCGATATATGAACAGATTAAAAAGGTCGATATATTTAATGATATAAAAACTGTCTCATTTGATGATGCTGTCAAATCAGCCCTGATTGCATATATTCCCGAATCACTGACTGCATTTTTTATTGAAGAAGTAAAGGCTCAATCTGTTTTGTTCGGGGACGATATAGACTGGGATGTATCAATAGTGTACAGTCCGCTCACCGGCACCGGATTAAAGCCCGTGACCGAAGCATTGAACAGTGCAGGATTCAGCAATATTACAGTAGTAGAAGAACAGGCACAGCTGGATGGTAATTTCCCGACATGTCCATATCCTAATCCCGAAGAGAAAGAAGCAATGGAAATCGGGCTTAGGTACTGCGAAGAAAATAATGCGGATCTTCTGCTTGCAACTGATCCTGATGCGGACAGATGTGGAATCGCCGTCAGATCCAGTGATGGGTATAAGCTCCTAACGGGGAACGAAGTGGGGCTACTGTTGTTTGATTATATATGCAGTCAAAGAACAAAACACAGCAGGATGCCGAAGAGCCCAGTGTTCGCAAAGACAATAGTTACTACTGACCTGGCAGAAAAGATAGCTGAGCAATACGGCGTTGAGACAGTCAATGTACTAACCGGATTCAAGTACATTGGAGAGCTGATCGGCAGACTGGAACAAGAGGGGCGCAAGGCCGATTTCATCTGTGGATTTGAAGAATCATACGGTTATTTGACGGGCACATATGTCCGTGACAAGGACGCTGTCAACGCAGCTTTCATGATATCTGAGATGGCTTCCTTCTATAAGATGCGGGGTATCATTCTTACAGATAAATGAACCCAGTATATTAATCCCCCAGCAGAGCTGGGGAGAACAGAGTAGCTGTAGCGTTGCCCAGAGTAATAAAAGAAAACCACCTATGATAAACT
>Ga0256405_10012987_pt1 | contig 10125 bp, 9 predicted proteins | sample RumenRJG_02DNA_FD_189096 | JGI IMG/M metagenome (GOLD analysis project Ga0256405, IMG submission 189096) | Bovine rumen microbial communities from Lethbridge, Alberta, Canada - RJG_02 | ecosystem: Host-associated > Mammals > Digestive system > Stomach > Rumen | place: Canada: Alberta | collected... | reverse complement strand
ACTTCGGTATAGAGAAGTTGAATATGCGGGCGCATTCGGCCTCGACCTTCACCATCGACGATCTGAAGGAGATGGCTCAGACGTGTAATGCGCATGGTATCAAGAGTTATCTGACGGTGAACACGATTATCTACGGTGAGGATATTCCCCTGATGCATGAGATCATCGACGCCGCCAAGCAGACAGGTATCTCGGCAGTCATCGCCTCGGATGTGGCAGTGATGACCTATTGTAATAAGGTGGGGCAGGAGGTGCACCTCTCTACCCAACTGAACATCTCGAACATCGAAGCCCTGAAGTTTTATGCCCAGTTCGCCGATGTAGTTGTATTGGCGCGTGAGTTGAATATGGATCAGGTGGCAGAGATCTACCGTCAGGTGGAGGAAGAACATATCTGTGGTCCCTCGGGTGAACAGATCCGTATCGAGATGTTCTGTCATGGTGCCCTCTGCATGGCCATCAGTGGGAAGTGTTATATGAGTCTGCATGCGGCCAATCGCAGTGCCAATCGGGGCGAGTGCATCCAGATCTGTCGGCGGAGTTATACGGCGACGGACAACGAAACGGGTTATCAGCTCGACATCGATAATAAATATATCATGAGTCCGAAGGACCTGAAGACTGTCCGTTTCATCGATAAGATGATGAACGCGGGTGTGCGTGTGTTTAAGATCGAGGGTCGTGCCCGTGGTCCGGAGTATGTCTATACGGTGGTGAAGTGTTATAAGGAGGCCATCCAGGCCGTACTCGACGGCACTTTTACAGATGAGAAGAAGGATCAGTGGGATGAGCGTCTCTCCACCGTCTTCAACCGAGGTTTCTGGGATGGCTACTATCAGGGTCAGACCATGGGCGAATGGAATAAGAACTACGGCTCGAATGCCACTGAACGAAAGGTGTATATCGGAAAAGGGGTGAAATACTTCTCAAAACTGGGTGTGGCAGAGTTTACTGTGGAAGCCAATACCTTCAAGGTGGGCGACAAGATGCTGATCACAGGTCCTACGACGGGTGTCATCTATGTGAATGCTGACGAGATTCATGGCGACAATGGTCCCGTAGAGGTGGCAGAGCAGGGTACGCGTGTCTCTATCGCTGTTCCCGCTAAGGTGCGCCCAAGTGATAAATTGTTTAAGTTAGAAAAAGTAGAAGAGAAATGACAATAAACGAGATTCAAGACGAGATTATCGAGGAGTTCTCAGGACTTGACGATTGGATGGATAAGTACCAGTTGCTCATTGACTTGGGTAATGAACTGACACCCCTCGACGAACGCTATAAGACAGAACAGAACCTGATTGATGGTTGCCAGAGTCGTGTATGGCTGCAGGCAGATTTGGTAGATGGCTCTTCGACAGGCTCAGAGACCGTGAAAGTGATCCACTTCTCAGCAGAGAGCGACGCCCTGATCGTGAAGGGGATTGTGAGTCTGTTGATCCGTGTGCTTTCTGACCACACGCCACAGGAGATTCTTGATGCCGACCTCTATTTCATTGAGGAGATTGGTTTGAAAGAACATCTCTCGCCAACCCGTTCAAACGGACTGGTGGCTATGGTGAAACAGATACGCGCCTATGCGTTGGCATTCAGTACGAAACAATGAAAATGACAATTATTAACTAAGAACTTTTATATAATATATGATCCAGACAGTAGTAAAGAGAGACGGCCGCATTGTAGGTTTCAATGAGCAGAAGATTATGGCAGCCATCCGTAAGGCTATGCTTCACACCGACAAGGGTGAGGATGAGCGCCTGTTGTACCAAATCACTGACCATATTGCCCAGTGTGGCGACAGTCAGATGACGGTGGAACAGATACAGGATGCCGTGGAGGTAGAACTGATGAAGTCGAGCCGTAAGGATGTGGCTCAGAAGTACATCGCCTATCGTAATCAACGTAGTATCGCCCGTAAGGCCAAGACACGTGATGTGTTCCTTGATATCGTGAATATCAAGAACAATGACGTGACGCGAGAGAATGCCAACATGAATGCCGACACTCCTGCAGGCATGATGATGAAGTTTGCCTCAGAGACCACGAAGCCTTTCGTTGATGACTATTTGCTCTCTGAAGAGAGTCGTGATGCCGTAGAACATAACTATCTCCATATCCACGATAAGGACTATTATCCCACCAAGTCGCTCACCTGTGTGCAGCATCCGCTGGATAACATCCTGAACTGTGGCTTTATCGCTGGTCATGGTGCCTCACGCCCTGCCAAACGTATCGAAACGGCTTCTGTGCTGGCTTGTATCTCGATGGAGTGCTGTCAGAATGAGATGCACGGCGGACAGGCCATCCCAGCCTTCGATTTCTATCTGGCACCCTATGTCCGTATGAGCTATGTTGAGGAGCTGAAAGCCCTTGAGGACTTGAATGGTGAGAGCTATAAGGATCTCTATGAGGAGCCGTTGATGGATTATATCAAGAAGCCTCTCGACGGCCTGACGGGTAAGGAGCGTGCCCAGCAGCATGCCATCAACAAGACTGTGGGACGTGTGCATCAGGCCATGGAGGCGTTTATCCACAATATGAATACCATCCATTCACGAGGTGGTAACCAGGTGGTGTTCTCTTCTATCAACTATGGTACAGATACAAGTGCAGAGGGCCGTTGCATCATGCGTGAGATTCTGCTCTCTACTTATGAGGGTGTGGGCAATGGTGAGACCGCCATCTTCCCCATTCAAATCTGGAAGAAGAAACGTGGTGTGAACTACCTGCCTGAGGATCGTAACTTCGATCTCTATCAGTTGGCTTGTAAGGTGACGGCGCGTCGTTTCTTCCCCAACTTCCTGAACCTCGATGCCTCTTATAATCAGGATAGTGAGTGGCGTGCTGACGATCCGAAACGCTATATCCATGAGGTGGCCACGATGGGTTGTCGTACCCGTGTGTTTGAGAATCGTTTCGGACCTAAGACCAGTATCGGTCGTGGTAACCTGTCGTTCTCTACCATTAACATCGTGAAACTGGCCCTCGAGTGTCGTGAGGAACAGGATCAGCAGAAACGTATCGATATGTTCTTTGCCAAACTCGACCACATGCTTGAACTGACTGCCAAGCAACTCGATGACCGTTTCCAGTTCCAGAAGACTGCCTTTGCCAAGCAGTTCCCCCTGCTGATGAAGAGTCTGTGGATCGGTGCCGACAAACTGGGACCCAATGATACCATCGAGAGTGTGATCAATCAGGGTACACTGGGTATCGGTTTCATTGGATTGGCAGAGTGCTTGGTAGCGCTTACGGGTAAGCATCATGGTGAGAGCGAAGAGAGTCAGGCGCTTGGTCTGAAGATCGTGGGTTATATGCGTCAGCGTATCAACGACTTCTGCGAGCAGTATCATCATAACTACTCTGTACTGGCTACACCGGCAGAGGGACTGAGTGGTAAGTTCACGAAGAAAGACCGTAAGCAGTTTGGTGTGATCCCAGGAGTTACCGATCGTGATTACTACACCAACTCCAACCATGTACCTGTGTATTACAAATGTTCTGCCCGTCATAAGGCAGAGGTAGAGGCACCTTATCACGAGATGACACGTGGTGGTCATATCTTCTACGTGGAGATCGACGGTGATGCGACCCATAACCCACAAGTGATCATGAGTGTGGTGGATATGATGGACCAACTCGATATGGGCTATGGCTCTGTAAACCACAACCGTAACCGTTGTATGGACTGCGGTTATGAGAATGCTGACGATCATCTGGAGAAGTGTCCGAAGTGCGGCTCTACCAACATTGATAAGTTGCAGCGTATCACAGGTTACCTTGTGGGAACCACCGACCGTTGGAACAGTGGTAAACTGGCTGAACTTAACGACCGTGTGACACATATCGATCATGGGCAGCAAGACCTGTTTGGATGATTCGAGTACTCGATATCATAGAAGATACGATGGTGGATGGTCCGGGCTTCCGGACCTCCATCTATTGTGCCGGGTGCCGTCATAAGTGCCCGGGTTGTCATAATCCCCAGTCATGGGATTTCAAAGGCGGACGCGAGATGACCACCGAGGAGATCATGAAGATCATCGTGGCCGATCCTTATGCTAACGTCACCTTCACGGGTGGTGATCCGATGTACCAGTGCGATGGCTTTGCAGAATTGGCAAGAGCCATCCACAGACAGACGAATAAGGATATCTGGTGCTATACGGGCTTTTCCTTCGAATCACTGATCACCCGTGCCCAACGTGAACTGTTGGAACTGCTCGATGTGCTGGTGGATGGGCCGTATATCGAGAAACTGCGCGACCCGGATCTGTTATTCCGAGGCTCTTCCAACCAACGGCTGATCGATGTGCAGAAGTCGCTCTACAGTGGACAGACCGTACTGTGGAATCCCGACGTCACGATTACCATCTGAAGCCTTTTCTTTTCCTTTAGGAAACTTTTCTCGAAAGATTTTTGCCTTTTTCTGTGAAAGTATAGGAAAAAAGATGTATTTTTGCAGAAAATTAGTTGGTATTATGGCAAAGAACTCTAAATGGCAGGATGATTACTGGCTTTTGCTGATGCAACTCTATCTGCAGAAACCTGTAGGACTGAAGCCGATGTATAGTCGGCGGATGGTCGAATTGAGTCTTGAAATCCATGTCTCTCCTGATGTACTTTTCAACAAGATGTGCCAGTTGGCTAACCTGGAGACACCTCGTGTGGAAAAACTCTGGGAGACCTATGGCCAGAATCCGAAGAAACTGGCCCGTGCTGCCCGTCTGCTGCGTGAGATGAAGGGCTTTAATAATGCCGGAGAGTTCTATAGTGGCGTAGAGGTGAACGAGAGTTTTGAAAAGGACTTCAAGCCAGTGGCAGAGAGTGAGACCGTGACGCCTGTCATGCTGACACTGATCCTCGATCTCTATTTCCGTCTGACACCGATTACGATGGTGGCAGCCACACCTGAGGTACAGGAGTTGGCACGGCTGATCGGTATGAAGTCTGCTGAGGTGGAGGAAGTGCTGAAGGTATTCCAGTCCTGCGATCCCTATCTGAAACGTAAGGAGGATCCTGCGGCACCTCTGTTGACACCTTGTAAGGAGATCTGGCGCCGCTTTGGTAATGCTGATACCCAGTTGTTGGCATCTTATGCCGCACAGTTGAAGGAGTATTTTAGGTAAATGTCACAAAGTCAGATACAGGAACAATTACAACAGCTGAAACAGGGACAGGCGTTCTCTCATCAGCAGTTGTTACAGGCATCTCTGGTAGAGTTGCCCATCACGCAGTTGATGGACCGTATCACGACGGAGATGAATGATAACCCCGCCCTTGAGACGGCCTCCCCGGGTGATGAGGAGGAGAATAATCTAGAGACTCTAGATGTTCTAGATGATCTAGATAATCCCGACGACTTCGAGTCGCGCAGTGAGCGTGAAGAGCGTCAGTCGGCCCTCGATGATGCCCTCAGTAATATGGGGCGCGACGACGATGAACTGCCCGTCTATCATGGTGGCAGTTCGGTGGCTGAGGAGCGTGAGGAGATCGTTTATGGCGAGAGTGTGTCGTTCTACGACCAGTTGAAAGAACAGATGGGCGAACTCGACATGAGCGATCACCAGCGCTATGTGATGGAGTATCTGATCGGTTCGTTGGAGGATGATGGCCTTCTCCGAAAGGATCTTGGGGCTATCTGCGACGAACTGGCTGTATATCATAATGTCGATGTGACGGAACAGGAACTTCTGCAGGTTCTTCAACTGTTGCAGACGTTCGATCCTGCGGGCATCGGTGCCCGTTCCCTGCAGGAGTGTCTCTTGCTGCAGATCGACCGCAGGGATCCTTCTCGTCTCAAGGATCTGATGACGAAGGTGGTGGAAAGTTATTTCGATGAGTTTACCAAAAAACACTGGGATAAGATCCAGACTTCATTGTCGTTGAACGATGCACAGGCTGAGGCCCTCTTCCGTGAACTGCGTAAACTGAATCCCCGTCCGGGGGCTTCCTTGGGAGAGACTGTTGGACGGAACATGCAGCAGATCACTCCCGATTTCATCGTGGATACTTTAGACGATGGCACAGTCACCTTCACACTCAATAATGGTGAAGTGCCAGAACTGAAAGTGTCGCAGTCGTTTGTGGATTCCATGAAGGAATATCAGCAGAACAAGGATCATCTGAGTCGCCAGACGAAGGAGGCGCTGCTCTATATCAAGAAAAAGGTCGATGCTGCCCAGGGTTTCATCGAAGCCATCAAGGTGCGTCGTCATACACTCACCGTCACCATGCGTGCCATCATCCAGTTACAGCACCAGTTCTTCGTTGATGGCGATGAGGCCTCTCTGCGTCCGATGATCTTGCGTGATGTGGCTGAGAAGACGGGACTCGATCCCTCGACGATCTCGCGTGTCAGTAACTCCAAATATGCGCAGACCCGTTGGGGCACTTTCCCCCTGCGTCATTTCTTCAGTGATGCCTATGTCACGGAGAGTGGAGAGGAACTGTCCACCCGTCAGATCAAGGCGGCCCTCCGTGATATCATCGACGGAGAAGACAAACGTCGTCCGTTGAGTGATGATGCACTGAAGGAAGAACTGACCCGTCGCGGCTTCCCTATAGCCCGTCGTACGGTGGCCAAGTATCGCGAACAATTAGGAATCCCCATAGCCCGACTCCGACGATGATGCAATGGAATAGAGAGAGAAATATCATTTTGACGGCCAGGCTGATGAGCCTGTTGTTCACCCCCTTCTATCTGCCGTTGGTGGGACTGATGGCGCTGTTTGTGTTCAGTTACCTCGGTCTGATGCCTTGGGCCTATAAACTCCAGTTGCTCACGCTGGTCTATGTGTTTACCATCCTCCTGCCCACGATCCTGATTCATATCTATCGTCGCTATAGGGGGTGGAACCTGATCGACTTGGGGCATAAGGAGCGCCGTATCGTGCCTTATGTCATCTCCATCCTCTGCTATTTCTTCTGCGTCTATCTGATGGACATGCTCCATGTTCCCCATTTCATGGGTACGATCCTTTCTGCGGCACTGTTCATCCAGGTGGTGTGTGCGCTGATCAATGTATGGTGGAAGATCTCCACCCATACGGCCGCCATCGGTGGTGTGGCTGGTGCCCTCTTCGTGTTTGGTGAGTTGTTCGGCTTCAACCCCGTGTGGTGGCTCTGTATCGTGTTTATCCTGGCAGGCTTGCTTGGAACCAGTCGCATGATCCTTCGTCAGCACTCGCTGGCACAGGTTGTTGCAGGTTTCCTGGTGGGCATTGTCTGTTCGATATTAGGATTGATTTATTTATAAGTATATGAAACCATTAGTAAGTATCATCATGGGCAGCACCAGTGACCTGCCCGTTATGGAGAAAGCCTGCAAGTTGCTCGATGAGTTGCAGGTGCCTTTTGAAGTAAACGCCCTCTCTGCCCATCGCACGCCCGATGCCGTAGAGGCGTTTGCCCGTACTGCCAAGGATCGTGGTATCAAGGTGATTATAGCCGGTGCCGGTATGGCTGCAGCCCTGCCAGGTGTCATCGCCGCCTCTACCACCTTGCCAGTTATCGGAGTTCCCATCAAGGGTATGCTCGATGGCCTTGACGCCATGCTCTCTATCATCCAGATGCCCCCGGGTATCCCTGTGGCTACTGTCGGTGTCAATGGCGCTCAGAATGCGGCTATCCTCGCTGTTCAGATGATGGCCCTTTCCGATGCCGATCTGGCTCAGCGTCTGGCTGCCTATAAGGGAAACCTGCGTGTAAAGATTGAGAAAGCCAATCAGGAGTTGGCAGAGATTAAGTACCAGTTTAAAACCAATTAAATGTACCAGAGAAGACAATCCACAGAGGCCCGTGTCGGTGGTATCGGCATTGGCGGACAGAATCCCATCCGCATCCAGTCGATGGGAACGGTAGATACAAATAACACAGAAGGTTGTGTGGCTCAGGCCAAACGTATCATCGACGCTGGTGGCGAACTCGTACGTTTCACCACCCAGGGTGTTCGTGAGGCAGAGAACATGAAGAACATCTCGGCTCAGTTGAAGGCCGACGGTTATCAGACACCTCTCGTGGCCGATGTTCATTTCACGGCCCATACGGCAGATGTCGCAGCCCTCTATTGTGAGAAGGTGCGTATCAATCCTGGTAACTATGTGGATCCAGGTCGCACGTTCAAGCATCTCGAGTACACCGATGAGGAATATGCCGAGGAACTGAAGAAGATCGAGCGCCAGCTGGTGCCCTTCCTGAATATCTGTAAGGAGCATCATACGGCCGTGCGTATCGGTGTGAACCACGGTTCGCTTTCCGACCGTATCATGTCGCGCTATGGTGATACCCCCGAGGGTATCGTTGAGAGTTGCATGGAGTTCCTGCGTATCTTCAAGCGCGAGCAGTTCAACGATGTGGTCATCTCCATCAAGGCTTCCAACACCGTGGTGATGGTCACCACCGTTCGTCTGCTTGTTCAGACGATGGACAAGGAGGATATGCACTATCCGCTCCACCTCGGTGTTACGGAGGCTGGTGAGGGCGAGGATGGTCGCGTGAAGTCGGCTGTCGGTATCGGTGCCCTGCTCACAGAGGGCATTGGCGACACCGTGCGCGTGTCGCTGTCAGAGGAACCTGAATTCGAGATTCCTGTGGCTCGTAAACTCGTTGATTCTATTGCTGAGTGTGCAGCGCTGCGTGAGCAGGCTGAGGCGGGTATCAAGGACGATACCGTCACACTTGAGATGCATGAATCCGACTGGGAGTCGTTGCAGTTGAAGGCTGCCATGGCTGTGGGTGCGCTTTTCATCGATAAGAAAGCCCATCAGCTTGTCATCCATAACGAAGGCTTCCCTGAGGATCGTCTCGTAGAACTCGCAGATGGTATCCTGCAGGCAGCCCGTATCAAGTTCACGAAGACGGAATATATCTCCTGTCCGGGTTGCGGTCGTACGCTCTACAACCTTCAGGAGACCATTGCCAAGATCAAGGCTGCCACGAAGGATCTCGTGGGCTTGAAGATCGGTATCATGGGTTGTATTGTGAACGGTCCTGGCGAGATGGCGGATGCCGACTATGGCTATGTCGGTGCAGGTCGTGGAAAGATCTCCCTCTACAAAGCTAAGGAGTGTATCGAGAAGAATATCCCCGAAGAGGAAGCCGTAGAACGGCTCATCGAATTCATCCGAAAAGACAGAGGATAAATGAAATCCCCGCCACGTGGCGGGGATTCTTTTATTTCATCAGGAGTTCACTCAGTTCCTTCATACCTTCTGAGGCACCTTTCTGAATCTGTTTTACACGACTGCCGGCATTCACGGGATTCGGGTCAATCAGATAGACGGGTACGTCAGGACGGGCATAGTGCAACAGACCTGCGGCGGGATAGACCACCAGTGAGGTACCGATGATCACCAGGATGTCGGCCTCCTGTACTTCTTCCGCTGCTACGGAGATGTTGGGCACCGCCTCGCCGAAGAACACGATGAACGGACGCAGCAGTGAACCGTCGCCAGCCTTGGTGCCGGGTTCCACCTCGCAGTTCTCTGGGGTGAGTTGTATCTGGTAACGAGGATCATCGACATCACGGCTGGAACAAACCTTCATCAACTCACCATGCAGGTGGATGACCTTCGACGAACCAGCCATCTCATGGAGGTTATCTACATTCTGCGTGACAACCGTCACGTCGTACTTCTCCTCCAACTTAGCCACCAACCGGTGCCCCTCATTGGGTTTCACGCCCCAGCACTTCTTGCGGAGCATATTATAGAAATTGGTCACGAGTGTCGGATCAGCCTCCCAGCCTTCATGGGTGGCCACCTTTGCCACGGGATAGTTCTCCCAAAGACCATCGGCATCACGGAAAGTCTTCAGTCCGCTTTCCACCGACATGCCTGCACCTGTTAATACAACAATCTTTTTCATAAATACGAATTAATAAAATCGACTGCAAAGTTAAAGATAAAAACAAAGAATAGAGGAATTAAAGGATTAAAAAAATAAAAAATCATATGGCGGTAGCAAATTTTTCACTTTTCACTCTTAACTTTTCACTTATTTATTGTAACTTTGCGCCCGATTTTAGAAGTTACACATTATTAATATAAAGAAAGAATGGATAAATTAAGCTATGCTTTGGGCCTGGGAATCGGTCAGCAACTAGCCCAGATGGGTGCTGAGAACATC
>Ga0256405_10012986_pt1 | contig 10126 bp, 8 predicted proteins | sample RumenRJG_02DNA_FD_189096 | JGI IMG/M metagenome (GOLD analysis project Ga0256405, IMG submission 189096) | Bovine rumen microbial communities from Lethbridge, Alberta, Canada - RJG_02 | ecosystem: Host-associated > Mammals > Digestive system > Stomach > Rumen | place: Canada: Alberta | collected... | reverse complement strand
TCACATCTTCAACCTTTAATTTTGCGCGACCATTCTTTTCTCCGGCTCTTCCTAAACTGGCATGTATAACTCTATTTTTTTCAGTAAACACTTCTGGCTTTACTAATTTATATCTATTTCCATAATATACATTCCAAAAATCCCATTTATTAGGATATAAATCTTTATATTTTTCATACGCGTTTTCCCAATATATGCCATCGTTATACTGTTCTCTTAATTCGCAAACCTCTTCATAATTAAGTTTTGCCTTAGTTGCAAATTGTCCAGAAAATTCTGCATTGTATGGATATTCTGGGACTGTTGGCTCAATATTCTAATACGTTTGATTATGATAGACTTTCCTAAATGCGTCGTAAGTAATTTTTTCATTAAAAAGTTCATATAATAGATACATCGGTTCATTACGATGATCTTTTATATATTTTGCTTCCTCATAGGTGAGGTTTGCATTACCATTATCCGCACCTTTTTTACATAATTTTTCTGTGTCTTGACTATAATAATGACCGCCTTTTGCCACATTATAACCATTTGGAACAAGAGAATTGTGTAATTGAATTTGATCAATTTCTAATTGATCAATATTTTCAATAGGCACATTATCGAAAAGAACCTCAAAGGTAAAATTATCTTTACCATATTTTTTTATTGCTTTAGATATTACACTATTTTCAAGGCCATGATTACTCCAACGTTTCTTATAGTTGTTCGTTATTCCAATATAAACTTTTCCATTTATATTATTTGTTATTCGATAGAGATACATTTTATCACCTCATAAATCATATTTTCTATCCCCATAGATAAGTATGATTTACTAATCTGTTTAATAGTATTTTGTTCGGGATTACCATATTTTTTAAACTTAGGCTTCCCCGATAGCTATTTAGGTATTTTTTACTTATGTTTTACCGCCTAAATAACCCCGCTGATAAACGGTTAGATGTTAAATGGCAATATTACTTACCACATGCTTCTGCCATGTGCAGAGAAAATTGTGTTGTTAAATCTCCATTTGGGCTTCTCATTACTGCACCAGTTTCCCAAGGGTCATTGTTGTATAAGATAACGCCTGAGGCATGTTGACTTCTTTTATTTACAAGGCCATCAATTCCATAAATAATATCTAGAAGTCCAGGATATTTATTCATTTCTTCATTAAAAGTTGCGATGGGTTTTCTGTCTTTTTCTATGTTACCTTTTGTTACATCATCTAGGCTCCACAGAAAACCACGTTCTTGTGGAATTAAGCTGGCAATATATTGAGCAGTATCATTATCAATTCCATCGGGGTACTCGTCGCTTCTATATCCGCGACAAGCTGTTAAAATTGCAGATTTTGTTCCTTCTGTACCAAAAGTGGCCACCTGTAAAACTTTTAATTCTCCGCGCTCCTCTCGGATTCGTTTTAAAATTAAAGGACGTTTTGATGGCGCCAAGTCGATATCAATATCAGGGAGTTCAATACGCTCTTTGTTAAGAAAACGCCATTCCGCCAGATTCCATTTAATCGGATCAAGCTGCGTTATACCAAGTAACTGATCAGATAAAAAGCATACGCTACTTCCACGCCCAGGCCCAACAATACTGCCGCATTCCCAGAACAAATCAATAAAGTGCTTAAATGTATTAAAGTACTTAAATACACAGTCTCCAATTTTCTCGCCAACGGTTGCAATAATATCTGCTTCTGTTTCTAATCTTTTTATATATTCTTCTTTTTTATCTAATCCAAGTTTTACCATGCTATTCCAGCATTCATTAACCCAATACCGCTCTTGAATATTATCAGAATTAAATAATTTTCTTAAAGTTGGAGTATCAATTTGACAGAAGCTTCTTTTTTGATAATTTATAACATCGACCTCTGGAATAATTGGATTTCTAAAAATTTCATATTCAGAAATTTTATTATAAATTTCCATTGAATTATTACACAATTCAATAAATTTTTCTTCATCATAACTTTTACTTAGATACTCAAAAGCTTCATTATTATCCATTAAATGCGCAAATTCATAGAAAGAATCAACTTCTCGTTCTCCTTCCTTTGAATTCAAATATGCCTTATGAACATATCTATCTTTTTTAAGAAGATAGTGAGCATCTGTTCCATAAATCATTTTAATTCCGAAAGCTTTGGCAACGTTTATAATTCTTTTATTAAAAAGAACTTGGTCTTTATTCGTACTTGGTGCCACTTCAATATAAAAATCTTCACCAAACAAATTTTGACAGAAATCTAAGAAATTATTTAAATGGCCTCTGGCCTCTTGTTGTAAATACTCGTCTTTCTTTTTTTCTGCTTCTGTCAAACTAAAAATTGTTTGTGCCGCTTCTCCTGCGATGCATGCTGTTGTTGCAATAACATGCCCAGGACTTTTATTTATTATTTCATATAATTCTGACTTTAAAGTTGGCACGCGTTCCATACCACGATCATAATAAGAATTATACCAACTTTTTGAAGATAATTCACAGAGCTGACGAAAACCTATCGTGTCTTTTGCAATTAGAATAAAGTGATAATAACTTTGTTTCTTTTTCCTTTCGTCAATAAGATATATCTCATTTCCGATTCCGCATTTAAAATCTTTTGGAATTAATTCCTTTTCTTTTAATTCTTTTTCTAATTTTAACCATTCTGGAATTCCACATAAACATTCATGATCTGTAAGACAAATACCGCTAAGTCCTAATGAGTTAGCGGTTAAGATCATGTCACGTGGCCGATTTATTGAATCCAAAAGCCTAATATTTGAATAATTTGAGTGCGCGTGAGTTTCTATTCTTTTCACCTTATTTAAGTCCACACAATCACTCTCCTTTCATTCTTTTCTCTATTATAGCATGAATTTTATTTTTTGTCAAAAGTCATATTTATGTACATCTTCTTCAAAGTCATAATCATCACAGAATATTTGAACAGACGTTTTTCCCATCCATGAATTTAAATTCACTCGGCCCATAACGGTCAAAGTTTTCATTCTATTTTCCATAACTTCTTCAATGAAATCTAAATCTTTGAAATGAACATAATCGACGCCATTAAAACTAATTTTAATACTGTCTTTATTAGCTCCCATCACAGTAATGTTAGCTAAAGAGATATTTTTTAATACAACTTTAATTTCATCAATGTGATTACCAAAGTATTCAGGATGAGAAGCTAATTCAGTAAGGAGAGCAAGGTTATTTTGCCGTGCGTCAAGAATATAGTCAACAGTATAACAATTCTCAAAATCCGCGGCATTTAGCTTTTTGTTTGCATATTGTAATAATTGGTCAATTTTATTACCAGATACACCAAATCCCGCAGCGCCATCGTGGCCAGCGACATAAGTTGCAAGCCCGCTATCTTCTAGAAACTTTTTAAAACTAGGCAAGCCAGCGAAGTTTCCATCACTTCTTATACTACCTTGTACTTCATTTTTGTTATTGCGGCGACCCATCATAACCGGTTTATGATATTTAGACACAATCGCCATAGCGATTAAGCCGGTCATTTCTTGCGGAATATTATCGTTATCATCTAATTCTACTAGAATGATATTATTCATATCAAGTTCATTCTTTTGAATCTTAAAATCAATTAAATCAATCGCGCGCTCTTTAATCTTATTTTGTCTTGCTTTCGCATTAGACCCCACTCGTGCGGTTTGCTCTGCTGCAAGTTCAGTATCGCCAGGCTTGGCGCCTCGTTTAGTGCTTGGTACTATACGTTCTGGTTCAATAAAACAGTAAAACATATTTCTCTTTTCATCTAATGAACCTACTCTAGTAATAGCATTAATTAATGGTGCAATATAAAAAGCAATATCAATTGGTGTAAGTCTCGGATATGGATAAGTTGCTTTTTCTTTTAAAGAAAATGATTGAGCTTCAATTAATGTGCGAAAACCCTTATTACGGATATTTTTTAAACCCTCAATCATAATATAATTGGTTTCTACATCTGTTCTATCCATTACGTCTGCAATTTCACCCAGCGCCGCGAGATCAATATAATTATGAGCCTGATGGATACCTAGAATTTTGTCTAATACCTCACAAAATTTATATACTACACCCGCGCCGCATAGTGATTTATTGGTGTATTCAGAAGATAATTGGTTATTCACAACCACTGTGTTTGGAAAATTAGACACAATTGGATTTCCTTCATTATCATATTCTTGACTGTGATGGTCAAGAACAAGACAGTCAATGCCCAATTCTCCAAGTCGTAAGTGTTCTTCTACATCATATGAGCCAGCATCTGGAACTACAACTAAATCCCAATCTGGGCTGTCCTCAATCCAATCAATTTTATCATCAAGACCGTGTTGCTTATGTTCATGCACAGTAAATGATAAATTGGCATCGGGATAAATGTTTTTTACATAGAGCCAAAGTATTGCAGAAGAAGTAAATCCATCGCAATCGGCGTCAACTACATACAAGATACGGCTTCCTCTGCGTAAATGCTGTAATAACATATCCGCGGCTCGTTCTACATTCTTTAAATTATATGGATTTAATTCACAATCAGCTGAGGGATTGCAAAAATTATATATATCATTTACGCCGCGGTCTTTTAATATATCTTGGATTGCCATTTCTGGTACTTTACTATATTCTTTTCTTAGTTTATATTTCATTACATATTCATTCTCCTTATCTTACTTTTATACGATTCTTATACAAGTATTCAAATATATCCTTGCCTTTATCAAATGGAGAATCTTTTTCATTTAAAAGATTTTCCCTATCCCATATATATGAAAAATTAGCTTGATTCTTATATTTCTTACAAAGCCGTTCAATCTTTTCCCTATATTGTCGCGCCTTTGGACTCAACCAATCTTCATATTCTTTATCAAGCGCAACAACAATTTCATTAGCACCCAATATATCAGTCAGTAAACTAATATGATATTTATTAAAAGTGGAGCCGCAGCACGCGACACAATTACTTAATTCACCATAATATCCATCATCAAGTAGACTACTTTTTTCGGCTTCTGCTATAATCGCAGTTTTACGACGTCTAATGCCATTTTGATGCTCGTATATACCATATAAATTAAATTGAAGCGGATGGGCATATAATACAGAACCGATTTGTATTGGCCTATATTTTCCACTTTCTTCAATTTCTTTTTTCTCTAACGCACGTCCGCGAATACCGATTAGTCTGCCGTTTATATCAAAATGAGGAATTACAATTTTATTTTGACTCAAAAGAAATTTTATTTGAAATTTATCCATCGCTTCTTTTGTAATTCCATCATGTAGCCAAGCAGGATGATAATAATTTGTAAAATATGATAAAATATGTTTTGGATATTCTTCTAATACAGGTACATTATTAGAATATACATATTTTTCTAAATCAAGTGAATATGATGTTTTCTTTTTCTTTTCTCCGATTGAAATATGTTTTAAAGTTCTTTTTACATAATCTTCTGCTTCATCATACTCAACTTTTTGTCCATAGTTCGTTTCCATAAATTTTTGATATAAACGAAAAATAGACATTGCTTCATTACATTCTGTATAGCATCTAAAAATTTTATTGTTTTGATACCAATATAATTTCATAGATTCTGCTTCATGAATTGGATTATGACATATTGTCGGGCAAATCAAATATCCTTTTTCTTCATGCACTTCAATTTGATCTACGCCAAGACTTTCAAGAAAATTTTTTACATCTTCAATTGTAATTGAATCTATAATATCTTTTCTTGATACATCAATTAGGTCTAATCCAGTATCGAGAGACTGTAAAGAATCAATCATTCAACGCTCCTTCCCAATTTACCGGTACTTCACTTGAAGAATTAAATAAATCAACTATGCCACCAATTGGTTGATTATCTGAAGTTGTCATAAACAGATCCTCTCTGCGGCCATTACCTAAATCAAGACGCGTCCAAATTCTTACATTTTTATAGCGCCCGCGCCGCATTTTATAAATATCTAATACATGGGTTGGCCTATTTTCCAAATTTTCTGGATTAATTAAACCTTCACGCGCTCCCATACGAAGCATTGGAATAACTGTATTCCATGACTTATCATTTATTTTCGACATAACATAAGCAGTATCTGCCTTATCTGCAATGCTTTTTGCCCCTCTGATGCAAGTTTCATTTTTAAATTCTCCATCATCCATCATAGCGCCAGCATTAACTTGTGTTGCAGAAAAGATAAATAAATTATAATCCTTCGCAATCTGTTTTAATTGATTCGCTAATAACATGAGTACAACATCTTCACGTAAATTATTTTTTGAAAACTGACTAACAAGAGAAGCTGTTGTATGAATATAGTCAAAAAATACATATTTTATATTTTCAACAGTTGCGTATCTTTTTATTGTGGCTTCAACATTTACAAGATTCGGTTCGCTAATCTCTTCTATAATAAAATATCCATTATATTTTTCAATTATTTTTGCCGCGTATTTTACTCTACTAAGTTCTCCCCAATCATATTTACCAGTAAGTATATGATCTTCATTTACTCCAGATAAATACGCGAGCATAATAGTTTGAAGTTCTTCTTTATCCATCTCTGTTACAATAAAAAGAACTTTCCGCGGCTGACGAAATTCTCCATTTGCATCAACTTCTTCGATAAAAGTTTGCTTTTCATAAGACCATCTTTCGGGATACGCTAAATGACAAGCATCAAATACAGAAGTTCTGGTTTTACCAGCACTTGTACTTGCTGCTTTTAAATAAAAACAACCTTCGCGCGCACCGCGGCAAACGCTACTAAAAATTTTACCTTCCAAATTCGGGCCGATGTTTGGGGTTGTTTGTAATTCTTCAATTAACTTCATTATTCCCTCCGCTGGATCGCCTTTCTTTTTCCCACCATTTAGAAATTCATTTCTAATTAAATTATATTTGCCTTCAACAGAATTCAATATGTCTTCAATTGAGGCCGCATCATAGCGCTCCTGAATCTCTACCGCCTTTAATGGGTCATCAATATCTTTATCTTCAATAAAAAATTCACTGACATCATATTTTTCTTTTACCAATCGCCGGATTAATGACATTTTTTTTAAACGATTATAATAAAGTTCAAAGTTACTAACTTCGGCAATCTCATACGCACCTTTTAAAAATTCCAGACCGCCATCTCGTTTATAAATTGCCGTACTATTACTTTGCCATTTTTCAATTTCTTGGTCTACTTCAATTACTGTTAACTTAGTCGCGCCTTCATTATATAAATTTTTAATCGCAATAAAACAAACTCGGATTAAATTATTATCAAAATCCGAGGGGACTAGTTCTGGATATTCCAAAAAGAGAAGCGTATTTAACATTAGGCCGCCGATAACCTGGCGATTTGCCATTTTATCCGATAAAACCAAATATTATCACTCCTCTTCTAAAAAATCATCAGCATTTAAAATTTCTTTATTATCTTTTGTATTTTCTTTAATTGGAACAACAAATTCCCGCACTTGCATTTTTGTCGCGCGAACAAGTTCACGAGCCTTGTAATCTTCACTCGCCTTCCATCGCTTCATTTTTTCAACCATTGGAGGCTTAATTAAAGTTAAAGATTCTGCAAACTTTTTCTTTTTTTCTACTGTATAAATATACTCAAGACAATCTACTATTACATCATCAGTGTATCCATATGTTTCAATTAAACGTTTACGTTCTGTCCAAATTCGCGGGCCAGGAGCTTTAATTCCAAAAATCATACATACTTTATCAGAAAATTTTTCTCGCGCTTGCTTTTCTGCCAAACATTTCGGGCAATAACTTTGCATTGTTTTTGCCGCGGGACCAGCATAATCAACTAATTCTTCACGTCGAAATTCTTGCTTACATCCATAACATTTTTTGGTTAGTTTCATATAATCACTTCCAATTTTTCCATCTAATTAAGTATAGCATGATTTATAAAAAAAGTCAAATAAAAAGACCACTTATGTGGTCTTTATATTTATTACATTAATTCTTTCATTTCATCAATAAATAATTCAACTAAATCACCTTGCGAAGGAACAGCTTGGCTGAGTTTAAATTCTTCAGTGCCAAATACTCGCTTGATAATATCTCGCATAATATTTAGATGTTGGTCCTTTTCTTCATCAGTAGTTGCCTTATCTAGATACGCGCCCCAAATAGCTTTTGCTTCTTCCATAATTTCAGCAAATGGACGAGCTTTAATCTGTGCTATTTCAGTTTTATCAGTTACTTGCGCGCCATCTTTCTCAACCGCTTGGTCAATAGCGTCACCGATAGCATCAACTAGTTCTTGGTATCCGAATTTAATTTTAGGAGCAAGATATTGATAACGAGAACCGGCGAATACAGTTGGCGTAGAACGGGTGTATAAATAACGCTCGGAAGTTCCGTCAGGATTCATTTGGACTTGTAAATAACCGATAATATCTACAATAGAATTAATAATTGTATATGCATTGTTAGGCAAATCAGGAGCTACTGCTGTAATTGGATTCCCTTCTTCGTCTCGCATTTCAGTCGGCTTTTCTTTACTGTGAGCAATGAAAAGAATGCCAAATCCAAGTAACGTAATTTCACGCCAAAACTCAGAAAACTCTGTCTTTAGCATATTCCAGCCGCCGCCCCAAGGCACATCACGAATAGAATCTACGCTTTCACGTTGACAGATATATTTTTCACATAGCTGCCACGCGATAGAGGCGGTGTCTACTACAATACTATCGTACATTTCTTTTGCTTGCGGTTTACGTAATTGCGCGAGTACCTTCTTCGCGTCCGTCCACCGGAGAATTGGTACACTACGGATACCAGCGAGAGCATTTGTACCTTGTTCAAAATTTAGAAATAGAGAACGAGGAAGTTGCGAGCCGAAAGTAGACTTACCAGTCTTTGGCTGACCATAAATCAGTAGAAACTTACCTTTTAAATCTCGTGAAATTTTAGAGGGCTCAAGACTAAAAATATCGATATCTGCCATACTCATTCCTCCATAAAAGTATAGTTAGGATTACTCCCAACTATACTTACTAGAAGTCTGAGCAGCAGGAGCCGCCTTCTTTGTTGCACCGTTCTTAGCATCAGCCTGCATTTGTTCGATGTTCGCCTTACGAACATTAAATCCCTTCTTAATTTCGGTGGGATCATAGGCGAACTCTTCTTCCTTGCCCTCGTCATCACCCTTAGTGATAATTAGTTCACGTACATAACGAGTTGTGGCTTCGGGAATGTCTTCACCCCAGGAACTATCTGCGCCAGAAGTTTTTTCTTCAACAGAAGTCACACGAATACGACCACGAACGGTAACGGTATCATTTACGTTCCAGTGAGAACTAATATATTCAACAGCTTCGGGCTGCTCCACAATATATTCTAGAACGTCTAGCTTTCCACCATACTGAACTAGACCGCCCTTAATTACTAAACGGCCAGTGGGTTCATCATCACGGCTGAGCTCTTCATGCATATCCATGATAAAAATATCATTGATAAAAGAAGCGACATCTTCGGTAGTAGCGCTATTAATGAAAGAGCCACGAATCTGCCAACTATTAATTAATTGACCGCTACGAGATACGAAATTATTTTCACTAATTGTAGAACCAGTGATACGAATCTTATCAGCATTATCAATTCCAACATCCTGAGCGCTCTTAAAATTATGTAAATCCTGAATACTCTTCCAACCAGGATTTAGCTTACCAGTAGAAGTATATTGAGTAGCAAAAATACTTACGGGAATCTCGCTAGTCTCTTCCTGTCCACCATAGGTCTGAGCTACACGAACTGTTAGAGCCGCACGCTGATAATCACGCCCATCAGACGTCTTACCTTCACCAAAAGTTACATCTAATAACTTACCAGTAATATTTAACTTATTTTGAGCTTGTACATTTAAATCTTTCATTATTTTTCTCCTATTTTTCTTTTATTATATCTTAATTTCTTTTATTTGTCAAATAACGGCCCCGAAGGGCCGCATTAATTACTGGACATTAGCCTTAGCAGCGGCCTTAGCGGCAGCCTTTTCTGCCTTGGCGGCTTCCTTAGCAGCCTGCTTGGCAGCCTCTTCAGCTACGGGGTCGTAAGCTAGACCGGCCTCGGTTAGAGCGTGATATTTAATAGTACGAGTCTTGGCCTTA
>Ga0256405_10012985_pt1 | contig 10128 bp, 13 predicted proteins | sample RumenRJG_02DNA_FD_189096 | JGI IMG/M metagenome (GOLD analysis project Ga0256405, IMG submission 189096) | Bovine rumen microbial communities from Lethbridge, Alberta, Canada - RJG_02 | ecosystem: Host-associated > Mammals > Digestive system > Stomach > Rumen | place: Canada: Alberta... | reverse complement strand
GTGGCTCAGAAATTCGTGAGCGCGTGGCTCACTTTTTCGTCAGCGTTTGTGGCTCAGAAATTCGCTGGCGTGTGGCTCAAAAATTCATTGACATTCACACTCTAAGAATTCCCCCGCTGTCCATTCGGCCACGAAGAAATCGACACCCGTTCTAATTTTGAAGAAAACATGAACAAGTATCGGAGGTGCAGTTGCAACCCCAATAGCAATGGGTAAAATAATCTTCTTATATTGTTTCCATGCTTTTTTTATTTCGTTCATTAAAAGCCCATCCTTAATAATGCATTTAAACTCATCATTATAACAAATGGAACACTATCCCCCCGGCACGAATTCCATGATGTCGTCTATCGTGCAATCGAGCGTCTCGCAGATCTTGCCTAAGACTTCGGTGGAGACATCCTTCCCCTGAGAAAGCTTACTTAATGCGTAATGAGTGATTTTGGCTTCACGCTCAAGGTCGCTCTTTTTCATATCTTTATCAATGAGCAGCTTCCAGAGCTTTTTATAGCTTACGGCCATGTTTCACCCTCCTTGGTCAGAGTTTATAAAATGACAAGAATATTATAGCAGAGTTCTCGCCAATTTTCAACCGGATTTGATGATTTTCGGATATTATATCCGACTTTTGTCAACCCAGCAGTTTAAGCCACGTACCTAACCAGTGCGTGGCTTTTTCATGGGCATACCGATGATGAACACCTTTTCGAGCGACGATACCCCGCTCGAGAGCTTTCTGAATGGGTAGGATCGGCGGCAAAATTTGAAAAGTGTGTTTTTCAGACTTGTTTTTCTATTGAAAAGTGTGCACCGCTGCCCTTGTGCCTGAAAATTCACTGAATATTCACCGATAATTCGCTTTATTCGCTCGTTGAGAGCGAATAAAGCGAATATCTCGAGGTTCTGTCCGCTCGACAGTTATTAAAATGTCTGCTTTAAGGCGTATTGGTGAAAAAAGAAGAGGCTAGCTCTATGAGATCGAGAAAACCTTCGATTTGACAAGCATCAAACTGCACTCCTGAAGAGTCTCTCTGCTGTCAAGTCTGCAAATCTGATTATTGCACATTGGACTCCAGCGCTGCGTGGTACTATCATATACGCGAAGGGAAACCGAAAACGATGCGTATATGAAGGAGGCACGGTATGGAAAACAGATTTGCAGCGGCGCGGAGGCGGTATCTGCGCACGCACATGGACGGGATCTACACAGGGATGCTGCTGACGGGGACTCTGGAGCCGCATCTGGAGGAGATCGGCGAGTCGGCACAGGCCATGTTCGACCGGATCGTGGAGCAAATGAAGAAGGCCGAAGGCGTCACCGAGCAGCTGAAGGCTGCGGATCAGATGGAATGGGTCGGACGGATGAACAGTATCCGCAGCCGCGCGGAGGAGATCGTCTTCTCTGAGCTGGTCTACTGCTGAGGTGCTGCCATGTTCGGACGGAGTAAAAGAGACCGGGTTTTGGAGCTATGCGCCAATGAGCGCCGGTTGCTGACAACGGCTATGCTGGTCTTTCGGAACAAACTGCTGGCACGCGGCAAGCCAACGGAGGATGTCAACGAGCTGCTGCTCCGGCTGATGAAGTAAAACTGAATATTACCAAAAGAGCGTCTGCTTCTGAAAAGAGGCAGGCGCTCTTTTTGCCCTTTGAGCCGTGAAATCCCATTAATTTGTGAATCTTCTGAGAACTTTCAAAAATCGATGTCGTTTTTCGGCCTCCGATGTTGCGGTAAGAGAGTGAGGGGCATTCGCAGCATTTTTGAAGTTGATGTTGAAAATTTTCCGCTCGATGTTGCGGTACAGGAATAGAGGGCTTTTCAAAAAAGATTTCGATGCGGTGTTTACTTTTTGGCTTTGGATGTTGCGGTACAGGAGTAGAAGGAAAACATCAGCCCGGTGTTTACTTTTTGCCTCAAAACCGTGCGGTACAGGAGTAGAGGACAATGCTGAGAAAATCACGCCAGAATCCGCTACTGCAGACCACCTCAAAAGAAAAGCAAAATATGCTTATCGGCTTAACTCAGCAAGGCACAAGATTTAGGTGCCTTTCCCAACTGATTCTCGCTGTTCCTGCGATTGAATCAGGGGTAAAGCTGATCCATACAAACCACATTTTGTAGGTTGCTGTCTAAAGTCGATAAGCATTAAGCAAAAAACAAATGTCGTTTTTTGAGGGGTGCAGGCTTTGGTAATTTAGTAGAGAGATTTTTTGAAAATCCGTGTCGCTTTTTTGCCCTTCATGTTGCTGTACGGAGGTAGAAGGGCGAGCTGAGTACAGTCTCTCGTTGCCAGCAAAGACGACGCTCAAAAAGTATTTTCAAAAAATCTCAAAATCAATGTCGTTTTGGAGGTTCAAAGGTTGCGGTAGGGTGGCGAGAGGAAGTTTCGCAAGAAATTGGCTCCGTTTTGGCGCCAAAAAGCTAAGACGAAAGCGGGTTTTAGTCGAGTGGCATCAATTTTGATGCCACCTTCAAAGGGCAAATCGGGCTGCGGCATCAAAATTGATGCCATAAAAGAAAATTTTCCGGGACACCCATAAAAATGCCCGCTCTCATTCCTTACTTAGTGAGGAGGTGATGTACGCCACCGAATAGAGCGGAAAAATTTTTCGCCGATAACCCCCATAAAGGCAGGCTCCCATCGCTTAACTAGTGAAGAGATATTTCGACAATCGCAGCCATCAAAAAATCTTTCGTCAGGCCTTAATTTTTCCGCTTTTCCGTGATCTACCCCTTGAGGGAAGTTTTTTCCGGTGGCACCCGTAAAAACGGTGCTTCCCATTCCTAAGTTAGTGAGGGGACTCAAAAAACCTTCTACAAAGCTTAATTTCTCGCCTTTCCCGTGACCTACCACTTGAGGGACAAATTTTTCCGGCGACACCCATAAAATCGACCCTTCCCACTCATCCCTTAGTGAGGGGATATATCGAAAAATGGCGATCACAAGAAAATATTTTCTCCAAGCCTTAATTTTTCACCGTTCTCGTGATCTACCACTTGAGAGAGAAAAAGTATTCTCCGGCACCCCCAAAAACACCCACCTGAACTTACTAGCTAGTGGAGGGGTTCCTCAGGAGCATCCGATTTCCCTCACCCGACAAGGAGGTGATAACGAATCGACAACTGAATAGCCGTCATCGGGAGAAAGAATTTCGGCAAGCACCTTCCAAAGCACCCCTCTGAACTTACTAGCTAGTGAAGGGATCTTTCCCCACATTGCACCTTGACAACTGAATAGCCGTCACCAAAAGAGATATGACTCTGCGAAGACATGAGCGGAGCGACGCCGCGGAGATCCCGGGGCAGGCACACAAAAACCGTATCGGAAGGACGGCGCAGACCACAAAACAAACTTACCAGCTAAAAAGAAAGAAGGTGAAACACATGAACAAGATTCAACTGATTGACGCGGAGACGCTGTACTACAAGCCGCTGGCGCACCCGAGGATGCTGATTGACGGCATCCTTGCCGACGGGCTGGCGGTGATGGCCGGCGACTCCAAGATCGGCAAAAGCTGGATGGTCCTCTGGCTCTGTCTCCAGATCAGCAAGGGCGAGCCGGTATGGGGCATCCCCACCCGGAAAACCGACGTGGTCTATCTGGCGCTGGAGGACCGGGAGTGGCGCATCCAGCAGCGAATGCAGGAGCTGACTGTAGCGCCGCCGGAGAACCTGCATTTCGGCTTCTCCTGCGGTCAGCTGGGCTCTGAGCTGGAAAGCCAGATCGAGGCCGTGCTGCAGGATCATCCCTCCACGGGGCTGATCTTCATCGACACGCTGCAGATGATCCGGGACAACGTCTCCGGGAAGGTCAACGCCTACGCCCAGGACTACCGGGATCTGTCATCCCTGAAGAAGATCGCCGACAATCACGGCATTTGTATCTTTCTGGTGCACCACACCCGGAAGGATCGGGACAGCAGCAATATCTTCAACGATATGACCGGCTCCACCGGCATCATGGGCGTGGCGGACACGGTGATGATCCTCCGCAAGGAGGATCGCTTTGGGGACGCTGCAGCCCTCTGTATCACCGGGCGCGACGTGGAGGAAAAGAAGCTGAAAATGCAGATGTGCGGCGTCCGCTGGGAGATCACCGAGGAGCTCAATGCCGACGACCTGCGCCGGGAGCGGATCCCCGATTTCGTGTACGAGGTCGTGGAGTTCCTTTTTGAGCACAGTAAATTCCAGGGCACCGCCACCGAGCTGCTGGCCGCCGTTGGCAACACTGAGCTGAAGCCCAACATCGCCAGCAAGTATCTGACGCGGTATTACAGCGAGGTTCTCCTCCCCTTGGGGATCAGCTATGAGTACCGCAAAACGGCGGCGGCCCGGTTGATCATCCTGGAGCTGCATGACGGTGCTGACGGTCATGACGGTGCTTCCGGGAGCGAGGGACTTGCGTCACAGAAGACTTTGAATGACGGTAACGTCCTGCTTCCCCTTATACCGTCACAGCCGTCATCTGCGTCACGAAGGGAGGTGAACGAGGATGAAGCATCGTAACGCAGGAAGGCCCGTGGCTATACGCAGCTTTTTTATCCGTAAGGGTAACGAGCATGGGATTTGTGTAGCCGTCCGGCTCCCAATTCCCCCGTATCTGCCGATACGAAAGGGGCCGGCCCCTGTAACCCCGCACGAAGGAGGTGAATGCTATGCGCAATCGCACGGAGGAAATCAATGTGCGCGTCTTTAAGACCGAGAAGAATCTGATCCGCAGGAAGGCGCGGAAATGCGGTATGAATATGTCGGAATATCTCCGCACCCTGGGGACGGACACGGTGGTTAGAGAGGCGCCCAAGGAAGAACTGATGCAGGCCTACCGGAAGCTGACGCGGCTGCACGACGGTATCCGCTACGAGGTCTCCATGGCGGCATTCAGCGACGCGCTGACGGAGATCGAGGATCTGCTTTTGCAGGCCTATCACGGAAAGGAGGACGATGCCGATGGCGGTGACGAAGATCTGGGCAATCCATGACAGCGTTTCCCGCGTGGTGGACTACTGCAGCAACCCGGAGAAGACCCGGCTGACGGATCTGGAGCAGGTGCTGATCTACGCCGCCAATAAGGCCAAGACTCTGGACGAGGGCGAGCAGAGCTACGCGGTCACAGGCGTCAACTGCCGCACAGAAACGGCGGCGCAGGAGATGTCAGCCACCCAGCGGCGCTTTGGCAAAACCGGCGGCAACGTGGCATACCACGCATACCAGTCCTTCAAGACGGGCGAGGTGTCGGCGGCGGAGTGTCATCGGATCGGGCTGGAGACCGCACGGCGACTATGGGGCGACAACTACCAGGTGCTGGTGGCAACCCACTTCAACACGGGGACCTACCACAACCACTTCGTCGTGAACTCCGTGGGGATGTGGGACGGGCGTAAGCTGGAGGCCAAATACGGCGTCTACTACGCCCTGCGTGCCATGTCGGACCGTATCTGCAAGGAGCACGGCCTGTCGGTGGTGCAGAACCCGCAGCGGCACAAAACGGCGCGCTCGGTCTACTTTGCCGAGAAGAACGGAGAGCCCACCCGCTTCAATCTGATGCGTGAGGCGCTGGACAAGGCGCTGACCCTGTGCAGCAGTTGGTCGGAGATGACCACGGTGCTCCGCAAGCTGGGCTACGAGTTCGAGTGCGGCCCAACCCATAAGTACGCCACGATCCGGCCCTTTCGCTCCAAGAAGTGTACCCGCACCTTCCGTTTGGGCCCCGCCTACGAAAAGGAGGCCATGCGGGAACGGCTGCTGGAAAACCAGCGGGACTACCGGGTGACGCAGAGCTATTACGCCTTTCTGAAGCCCTATTCCAAAAGCTACGCAAGAGAAAACCCGCCCACGGAGGCGTACTACCGCAAGCGGGATTTCTACTGCAAGGCGCCGCAAATTACCGGATACGTCAGCTTCTTCCGGGCCATCGCTATCGTGCTGGGCGTCGCGCCTATGTATGAAAAGGAATACCAGCAGCCGCTGTCGGCGGAGTGCCGGGAGGCCTGCCGCCGATTGGACCGGTACACGGCTGAAATGACGCTGGTGGAGCGGGAGCATCTGGAGACGCCGCAGGATCTGCAGCGTTTTATCGCGCGGATCAATGCAGAGATCGACGAGGTGACCGCCACCCGCAGCAAGGTCCGCAACAGGCAGAGAAACTGCACCGATCCGGAGCGGATGGCGGAGCTGAAAAAGCAGTGCGCCGCCTGCACCGCGGTGCTGGCCGATCTGCGGAAGAAAAAGAAAACAGCCTGCGACATCATCGAGGATCACCCGAAGCTCCGGGAGCTTCTGGAGAGCGAATTTGAGGCGCGGCTGGAGAACGACCCCTATCTCTCGGAGCGGGAGAAAAGCGCCCTGCGGCAGCAGAATGCCCCTACGAGAGAGGAAAACCATTATGAACGCTGATTACAGCAGAAAGAGAGATGATGAAATTGAAAAGCCAAACCATTGATTTGGGCCTGAGCGGCTATGACGAGCTGTTCATGACCGAGCAGGAGCGGGCGGACACCCGCAAGCCCAAGGTGGAGGAGCTTCCGCTTTCGGCGCTGACTCCCTTCAAGAACCACCCCTTCAAGGTGAAAAACGACGCGGAGATGGCTGAGCTGATGAAGAGCATCGCCGACGCCGGCGTGCTTTCGCCTGCCCTGGCGCGGCCCAGGGAGGGCGGCGGGTACGAGCTGATTTCCGGCCACCGGCGGCTGGCGGCCTGCAAAGCGCTGGGGATGGACACCATGCCGGTGATCGTCCGCAAGCTGACCGACGAGGAGGCCGTCATTACGATGGTGGACAGTAACCTGCAGCGAGAGCACATTCTGCCGTCGGAAAAGGCCTTTGCGTACAAGATGAAAATGGAGGCGCTGAAACGCAAGGCGGGCAGGCCTGAAAAGAATTCGTCGCAAGTTGCGACGAATTTTGATACGGCAACAGAGATCGGCAAAAGTGCTGGTGAGAGCCGTGACCAAGTCTTCCGCTATATCCGCCTCACGAATCTGATCCCCGCAATCCTCCAAATGGTGGATGACGGAAGGATTGCCCTGACCCCGGCGGTGGAGCTGTCGTATCTGCAGCCGTCCGAGCAGGAAGCGCTCTTCTCCGTGATGGACTGCGACGAGGTGACGCCGTCGCTGTCCCAGGCTCAGCGGTTGCGACGCATGAGCGAGGAGCAGAGGTTTACTGACAGTGCAGTGATGCAGCTCATGTCCGAAGTCAAGGGCAATCAGGTGGAATATGTAAAGGTACCGGTGGACAAGCTCCGCAGCTTTTTCCGCCCGGACACCTCTATAAAACAGATGACCGAGACACTTGTCAAGGCTATGGAGTTTTATAACAAACATTTGGAGCGTCAGCGCCGAGACCGTGACGCCCGCTGAAAGGAGAATTTACAATGAAAATCGTATATGACAAGAAATATCTGGCGGCATTGAAAAGAAGGCAGGTGCTTGACCAGATGATCGAAAAGTTTTCGGATGACGGATGCCTCCTTGTTGAGGATCTGTTCCAGGATTATTTGGCCGACTACGATTCCTGCGACTTTGAGCGAAGCTACGCCAAGCTTGCGGTCACCTTCTACGACGAGCTTGGGAACGAGCTCACCTTTATGCTCTCCAAGAAGGAGACCCAGTATGTGGTCAAGACAATCACCAAAAAGCTTGACAGCATGACTGTTGACGATGGAGGAGGTGGTTTCGGTGACGAAGACTGAGCTGCAGGCCATGTATGAGGTGATGTTCACGGACTACCCCGACATCGTAAACGTCGCCCAGGTCCAGTCCATGCTGAAGATCAGCCGCCATCTGGCCTACGAGCTGATCGGCGACGGGTATATCCCCGGCATGAAGATCGGAAACGCCTACCGCGTTCCGAAGATCAACGTGATCCGTTACGCGCTCTCGGCGGGTAATCCCCAGCCTGCAGCGTGACACGGATTTGAACTGAAACGACACATTGGACGGGCATCTGAGTAGGCCCTATAATAAAAGCGGTCCGAAAGGGTGCCCGTTCATACGCTGTCAGCAAAAGGAGGTATGGATGAATGATAGCGGGACACCTGCAAATCAAAAACGACTACTATTATATGGTCCTGAGCTATTTGGACACCAACGGCAAACGGAAGCAGCCGTGGTTTCCAACGGGACTGCCGATCAAGAACAACAAAAAGCGCGCGGAGAAGATGCTGCTGGAACTGCGTCAGACCTATGTTCCCCCTGCCGAGCACAAGTCAAACGGAGAGTTGTCCGCCGACATGCTCTTCGCCGATTATATGGAGCTGTGGTTGGAGGTCGTTCGCAATTCAATTGAGATAACAACCTTCTCCTCCTATACCCAGATGGTAAAGGGGAAGATCGTGCCGTACTTTCGCAAAACCGGCGTCAAGCTGGGCGAGCTTCAGGCCAGGCATATTCAGAGCTTCTATCTGTACGAGCTGAAAACCGTATGTCCCAACACGGTGATTCACGAGCACGCCAATATTCACAAGGCTCTGAAATATGCCGTCAAGATGGACCTCATTCCGTACAACCCCGCCGACAAGGTGGAACGGCCGAAGAAGCAGAAGTATATCGCGGATTACTACCGTCTGGAGGAGCTGGAGCAGCTCTTTGAGGCGACAAAGGATCACCCCTATTCTCTGCTGATCCAGATCACCGCGTTCTACGGACTGCGGCGCAGCGAGGCCCTGGGCCTGAGATGGGACGCCATCGACTTTGAGCGCAACACCATCACCATCAGACACATCGTAACAAATGCAAAGATCGACGGCAAGTGTGAGATCGTCTGTGCGGATCGCGCCAAAACCAAATCCAGTCTGCGCTCACTTCCTCTGGTCGCCAACATCCGGGAAAAGCTGTTGGCCGTAAAGGAGCAGCAGAAGGAAAACAAGCGGATTTGCGGCAACTGTTACAACCGGGAATATGACGGTTATGTGTTTGTGGATGCGATGGGGAACATTTTCAATCCCCGTAATCTGAGCAGCAATTTCAGCAAGCTGCTGGAAATGAAAGGCCTGCGGCATATCCGTTTCCACGATCTCCGGCATAGCTGCGCCTCGCTGCTGCTGGCCAACGACGTGCCCATGAAGCAGATCCAGGAATGGCTGGGCCACAGCGATATCAGCACCACAGCAAACATCTACAGCCACTTGGATTATAAGTCCAAGCTTACGTCTGCAAGTGTTATGGATAACGTTTTGACCTTGCCGGAAACCGAGGCCGTCGGATGGCAGATATGATTTTTGGCCGAAAATTATGTGCAGCTATGGCAGATTAGCAAAAAGAAAAGCCCAGTCATATGGGCGCAAAGCCTTGATATGACTGGGTTTTTTTGGCGGAGAGTTAGGGATTCGAACCCTAGAGACCTTTCGGTCTACGGCATTTCGAGTGCCGCACCTTCGACCACTCGGACAACTCTCCGTGTATCTTAACTGTTTTCCGTGCGCTGAGAAAATGCAAGAAAAACAGGCAAGAACGGTATGAAATTATGAAATTTGAACTGACGAAAACCCTTATAAATCAAGGATTTTCAGCGGAGAAAACGGCCAGAGCCAACGCGCATTTCGAGTCATTGGGCGTGTGCTATAAGAAACTTTGAAAATTAAAATGCTGAAAGGCGGGGATTTGATGAACACGATTGCAATCGTGAGAGAGTTGGCAGATGAGCGGAGTCTTACGTTTTTTAAGCTGTCTCAGATATGCGATGTATCTCATTCGACCCTGAAAAACAGCGAACGCCGCGGTGGACAATTATCTGTCGATACGATTGAGCGGATCTGCGATGGGTTGGGCATTACCATGTCGGAGTTCTTTGCGAGGAAGGGCGCATGATTCTCTTTTTGACTCTAATGGAACTCCCTGCTGCCAAATCGGGTAGCGGGGAGTTCCACGTTTAGCTGCTATATGTTCTATAACGAAGAATGTAATTGAAACTCTATTGAGATAATCAGCTAAGCAAAGAAGACAATGCCTTGTAAAAATGTTAAACATAGAGCGACTGTAATTGACAAAAAGAGCGACATTGCATATGTTAGCGCCGGGCGGAATTAGCCATTCCGGGCCGGGCGGAAATCGCCAATTTTGGCCGGATGAAAATAGCTAATCATGATTTCATGAAATCCTTTACACTTAGAGGGTAGCCAGCCCTCGGTGAA
>Ga0256405_10012984_pt1 | contig 10128 bp, 11 predicted proteins | sample RumenRJG_02DNA_FD_189096 | JGI IMG/M metagenome (GOLD analysis project Ga0256405, IMG submission 189096) | Bovine rumen microbial communities from Lethbridge, Alberta, Canada - RJG_02 | ecosystem: Host-associated > Mammals > Digestive system > Stomach > Rumen | place: Canada: Alberta... | reverse complement strand
TCCTTGCGGCGGAAAACGGCGGCCTTCTGCCCTATGTCCGCATCGGCGACACCCGCCGGCCTTACGTGCTGAGGATGCTGGACATCGGCGCCCGCGGCCTGATCGTCCCGAACATCCGCAGCGTCGAAGAGGTGCGTCAGCTCATTGACGCCGCCAAGTTCCCGCCTCTCGGCAACCGTGGCTATTGTCCCACCCGCACCAGCGGCTGGGGCGCGGATGAGTGGGCCAGAGACGCCTTCTCCTATATGGCCGCCTGCAACGAACGCTGCAAGGTCATCCCCCAGTGTGAAACCAGAGAAGCCCTGGAGCAGATTGAGGAGATCGCCGCGCTGCCGGGTGTGGACGGGATCTTCGTCGGCCCCTGCGATCTCTCCATTGCCCTCGGCATCCCTCTGCAGTTCGATCATCCGATGCTGCTGGAGGCCTGTGAGCGCATTCTGGCCGCCTGCCGGGCCAACAGCATCGAAGCCCTGATCTTTGCCGGGAACATGAAGGACGCCAAAAAGTGGGCGCAGAAGGGCTTTGACAGCGTGGCCTACAGCCTGGACGCCGGCGTCCTGATCAATGCCTATCAGGCGCTGATCCGGGACTTCCGGTCTGCGGACTGATTGCCGACACGAAAGACGCGGATTTCACCTGTTGAAAAAACTCCTCAGAAGGATTTCGTATGTTTTCATGAAAGCACTTGGAGCTGCGAGCCCTTTCTGATATAATTCAATTACTGTCCCGATCATGAACAGAATTTACATTAGGAAAGGAACATGTAAAATGGATCTTGAGAAAGCAAAAGAAGCGCTTGAAGCTTTTACCGGGCAGGCCGAACAGCTGATCAAGGACCCCGGTAAGCTGGAAGAACTGCTCCGGCAGTTTGAAGCAAAAATCAAGGAGCTTCCCGTTGCGGGAGACGCCCTCTCCAGAGTGCCGCTGATGATCTCCATGATCCGCAGCTATATCACCCGGGAGTACACGGCAATCTCTCCGAAAGTGATCGTCACGCTCATCGCGGCCATCATCTACCTGCTCAAGGGGAAGGATCTCATTCCCGATGACATCCCTGTTGTGGGGTATGCCGATGACCTCGCGGTGTTTGCCGCAGCCTTCCTGATTGACGAGCCCGAGCTCAGTGCCTATGCTCAGTGGCGTGCTGAAAACGGAAAAGCAGAAGAGAGCATCTGAATCAGCGCGGTTGTCTTCAGAAAAGACTCGCACCGGCCGGGTATTACAGTATCCTTGACCGGTGCGAGTCTTTGCATATATGCGGTTGAACCGCTGTATACCAAACGGTATGCACGATGGAATGCTCGGCGGCGTGACAGGACGGGGCTTACTCACCCCGTCCTGCTCGATGGTTATTGATTTTCTGATATTCTTACCGTAAGAATCCGTTGATGATCTGCTCCTCCGCCTGCTGTTCGGTGAGGCCGAGGGTCATGAGCTTAATGAGCTGATCGCCCGCGATCTTGCCGATGGCGGCTTCATGGACCAGCATCGCGTCGACGTTGTTCGCCTCCAGGGATGGGATCGCGAGGATGCGCCCGTTGTCCATGATGATGGAGTCGCATTCCGTGTGGCCGCTGCAGGGGGCGTTGCCGGTGATGCGGGCGTTGAAGGTCTGGCTGGAATCGTCCCGGGCAACCGAGCGCGACACCACGTCCGCCGTCGCGCCCGCTCCGTTGAGGTTCACCTGATACCCGCTGACCGCGGTCTGGGTTCCATGGGTCATGAGGCGTTCCTTCACCACCAGGCGCGCGTCGCCCTTGAGCTCGGCCCGGGTCTCACGGTCGGTGGAGTCGACGCCCTTGATCTGCTCCATCTCCATCTCCATGGAGCTTCCCTCTTCCATGTAGACCTCGGTCACGGGGTTCAGGATCCTCTGTCCCTTCCCGTCGCCGGAGCCGTAGTGTTTTTCCACGTACTTGACTTTTGCGTTTTTCCCGACATAGAAGCGGTGGATGCCGTCGTGTTCGGAGTCCTGAGAGCCGCAGTTATCGATCCCGCAGCCGGCGACGATAACGACGTCGCTGTCTTCGCCCACGTAGAAGTCATTGTAGACCGTCTCCTTGATTCCGCTCTGGGACAGAACCACGGGGATATGGACGCTCTCGTTTTTCGTTCCCGGCTTGATGTGGATGTCGATGCCGCTGCCGTCCTCCTTGGAGACAATGTCGATGTTGGCGGTGGTGTTTCGCCCGGCAAGCTGGCTGTTGGCACGGAAGTTATACGCCCCTTCGGGGATGGAATGGAGATCCGCGATCTCCTCAATGAGTCGTTTCTGAATCGCGTCAAGTTTGACCATGCTTTCTTCCTCCCCTCACTGCAGTCTGACGCAGGTGCCGCTCTGGCCGACGAGCTTCGGCATGATGTCCGCCGGCGTTCCGCGGTCCTGGATTGTCCCGCCCGAGAGGAGCAGAATCTCATCGGCGATGTTCAGGATCCGCTCCTGGTGGGAGATGATAACGATGGAGCTGTCCTTGATCTCCTTGCGCATCTTTTCAAAGATACGGATCAGGTTCTGGAAACTCCAGAGGTCGATGCCCGCTTCCGGTTCGTCAAACACCGAAAGCCGCGTATGTCTTGCAAGCAGGGTCGCGATCTCAATCCGCTTCAGCTCTCCGCCGGAGAGGGAGGAGTTGATCTCGCGGTCGATGTAGTCCCTCGCACAGAGCCCCACCTCCGAGAGATAGTCGCAGGCTGCCGAGACGGAGAGATTCTTTCCGGATGCCAGGCGCAGCAGGTCCTTCACGCGGATGCCCTTGAAGCGGACCGGCTGCTGGAAGGCGAAGCTGATGCCGAGTTTGGCCCGTTCGGTGATATCCAGCTCCGTGACATCCCTGCCGTCAAACAGGATGCTGCCCGCGGTGGGTTTTTCGATGCCCATGATCAGGCGGGCCAGGGTCGACTTGCCGCTGCCGTTGGGGCCGGTGATGACGACGAACTTTCCGTTGTCGATGGTGAGATTCAGATTCCGCAGAATCTCTTTCTGTCTGCCGTCCTCCTCGACGGCAAAGCTCAGGTTTTTGATCTCAAGCATAATTTCTGGTTTTTTACTCCTGTCTGTCTTATTATATCGCGTTCTGTTCCCGGATTTTCCGCTTCCAGCACTGGTGGCACATGGCCACATAACTGTCGTTTCCGCCGAGGAAGACCTGATCGCCCTCGGTGATGATGCGGCCGTTGGCGTCGATGCGGGCGTTCACCGTCGCCTTCCGTCCGCAGGCGCAGACGGTTTTGATCTCGGTCAGCGAATCGGCCAGCTCCATGAGGCGCCGGGCACCGGGGAAGAAGTGGGTCAGGAAGTCGGTCCGAAGGCCGAAGCAGAGAACCGGCAGATCCTCCTCATCCACCAGCGTGCGCAGATCGTCGATCTGCGCCGGGGTGAAAAACTGCGCTTCATCCGCAATGATCACGTCGTGCCGGCCGGCCTCGTGATAGGCCTCGACAATGCTCTGTTCCGGCGTGATGATCCGGGCGTGGGCTTCCAGCCCGATCCGGCTTCGGATCAGGTCCGCGCCGTCCCGGGTGTCGATGCTGGGCTTGATGAGCCAGACGGTCATGCCCAGTTCTTCATAGTTGAACTTCGTGATCAGGGCCTGGGCGGATTTGGAGGAGCCCATGGCGCCGTATTTGAAATAGAGCTTTGCCATTTTGCGCATCTTCCTCTCTCACTGCTCCAGGTGCGCGCGGACCCGTTCCATGATCATGTCCAGCGCCACGAGGTTGTGGCCGCCCTCCGGGATGATGATGTCCGCCCGGCGCTTTGACGGCTCCACAAACTGCTCGTGCATGGGCTTCACCGTAGTGAGATACTGGTTCACCACGCTGTCGAGGCTGCGGCCGCGGTCCCGGACGTCCCGGACGATACGCCGCAGAATCCGCACGTCCGCATCCGCGTCCACGAAGAGCTTGATGTCCATCTCGTTGCAGAGCTCCTGGCTTGCAAAGATCAGGATTCCTTCCACCAGGATCACCTTGGCCGGATAGATCTGTTTGGTCTGCTCCAGCCGGTCATGGATGGCATAGTCGTAGAGCGGCATCTGAATGGGTTTCCCCGCCTTCAGGGTCCGTAGGTCATTCAGGAACAGCTCCGTGTCAAAGGCATCCGGGTGGTCATAGTTGATTTTCGCTCGCTCTTCAAAGGGGATATTGTGCCGTGCCTTATAGTAGTTGTCGTAAGAAATCATGCAGACATCCTTGCCGAAGCGCTGCATCAGCCGACGGGTGATCGTCGTCTTTCCGCTGCCGGTGCCCCCGGCGATGCCGATGACCATGACTTTATGCATCACGTACCCTCCGTACTCTTTTTTCGCCCTATCATACCATAGAACGCCGTTGCTTTCAATCGTAATTCAGTTACTCGGACCGGAGAATCTTCTTGTATGATATCACAGAAGTGTGTATAATTGTCAGCATCAATAGTACACCAATTTCAGGATGGTCTGTATGAAGACGTATACACCCCGCCCTCGGGAATGGGCTCAGGAACAGATCGAGGCCTACATTCTGGAGCACGGCCTCACGGCAGATGACCTTCTCCCGCCGGAGAGAGAGATGTGTCGGATGTGGAATCTGAATCGCTGCACCCTTCGCAGCGCCATCGCCGCCCTGGAGGTTTCCGGAAGATTATATGCAGTTCAAGGTAGCGGTACCCGCGTGGCTCCTCGTTTTCGCCGTACCCTTCAGGATCTGCAGAGCTTCACCGAATATGCCGCCGAAAACAGGTTCCGGGCGGAAACCCGTCTGCTCTCTTTTTCAAGCGTTGAATGTGACAAGACGCTTTCAAGGCGTTTTCACAGGCTGCTGGGCGACAAACTATACCGAATCTCCCGGCTGCGCATGCTGGAGCAGATGCCGCTCATGATAGAAACCGCGTATATTCCGCATGTGCTTGCCCCCGGACTTGAAGAACAGGATCTGGTGACGGATTCTCTCTTCCGCATTCTGAAAACCAATTATGGTCTCCGGCTTGATCATGGAGTCGAAAAGGCCGGAATCACCCTCGTCTCAGAAGAAGAGGCAAGATACCTGCAGCTTTCGGCGGGAGATGCCGCCTTCTGGATTGAGAGCAGAACGGAAGCCCCGGACGGCACTGTCATCGAATACTGCCGCACCGTTGGGCGCGCTGACCGCATTGAGATGGTCAGTACGCTCCGCTGGTCCGCTCCAAAGGAGACCCGGATATGAGTGAACTCAATTATCGTTCCCCGCTCTATATCCAGCTGCGGGAAGTCATCCGCAGCAAGATCGAAGACGGCGAATATCAGCCCGGAACCGCCATTCCGTCTGAGAACCAGCTTGCAGAGGCATATGGGCTGAACCGCCTGTCGGTCCGAAGTGCTGTGGAAGCGCTGGAAAATGAAGGTCTGCTGAAAAGTGTTCAGGGAAAAGGCGTCTTTGTTCAGGGTTCGAAGACGCAGCGGGATCTGGAAACCCTCGGTGGATACCGCCATACCATGCAGGAGCGCGGGAGAGATGCCTCAACCAAAGTTCTGATCAAAGCCGTCCGGCCTGCCGGTCCTCTGTATGCACGCCTGCTTCAGATTTCTCCGGAGGACCCGGTCTGGTTCATCCGCCGTATCGATTCCAGTGAAGGAGAGCCGGTCGCGCTGGAGGAGATTTATATTCCCCATGCCCTGTGCCCCGGACTGGAGGACATCGACATCGGCCTTTTTTCTCTTTACGATGCTCTGCAGTGGAGCGGTATTCACCTCAGTGTCGGTCAGCAGACGCTGCGCATCACCAGGCTGGAGCCGGCAATGGCCAGACTGATCGATCTCTCTCCCCAGCAGGCTGTCATGGAATTCAGCTATTCTGTTCAGGACACACTGGGCCGGACGGTTGAATTCTCCCGCAGCTACATCCGAGGCGATAAAACCGAGTTCTACGTTCACTATTCAAATTCTCAATTGGTATAATTTATCAAGTTATTCATCTGTTTTTTAAATCTGCCTCCGTTCAAAATCGGAGGCAGATTCTTTTTCTGCTTTGAATTACATGAATTTTAATTCGCTCTTTCCCGTTTGTTTTTTTACTTTTTGCCGATTTTTCTATTGTAATTGGTATGAGTTTATAATATACTTGTATATATCATTGAGAGTTCTTCATGAGGAGTGAGGCTGTTTTGTCAGATTCCATTGTTTCGATTCAGCATGTGGACAAATGGTATGGAAACAACCATGTCGTCAAAGACATGAACCTTGAAATACGAGAGGGCGAGTTCTTGACCCTGCTGGGTCCCTCCGGCTGCGGCAAAACAACCACACTGCGCATGATTGCCGGCTTCGAGGACGCAAGCAGCGGCATCATTGAGGTGCAGGGCGAGCGTGTGGAAGAGAAAGAGCCCTATCAGCGGGATGTCAACACGGTTTTTCAGAACTATTCTCTCTTTCCGCACATGAGCGTCTATGACAATGTCGCCTATGGTCCCTCCATCAAGAAAGTCCCGAAGGATGAGATCCGCAGGCGGGTGGAAGAGATGCTTGCCCTGGTCCAGATGTCAGGCTATGAGAAGCGCAAGCCCGATGCTCTCTCAGGCGGCCAGAAGCAGCGCGTCGCCATTGCCCGTGCCCTGATCAACAACCCCCGCGTTCTTCTTCTGGATGAGCCCCTCGGTGCGCTGGATCTGAAGCTTCGCAAACAGATGCAGATCGAGCTGAAACGGCTGCAGAAGAAACTGGGGATCACGTTCGTCTATGTCACGCACGACCAGGAAGAGGCCATGACCATGTCGGACCGCATTGCCGTCATGCGGGACGGGATTATTCTTCAGATTGACAGCCCGCTGGAAATCTATGATCACCCCAATTGCCGTTTTGTCGCCGACTTCATCGGCGAGTCCAACATTCTTGACGGCAAGGTTCATTCCATTTCCGGAAACCTCATGCAGGTGGAAACGCCATGCGGCATCATCAAGACCTGCGGAGAGGGCTTCACCGTCGGCGAAACAATCTGTGTCTCCATCCGGCCGGAATACCTCTCTGTGACTCATGAGCCGAAAGACGGCTTTACCGTCCGGGCCAGAGTGAAGGACTTTATTTATATGGGCACGGTCATCAAGACCAGCCTGGATCTTGACAGCGGGCAGGAGCTGAAGTTCTCCCGGTTTGAAACCGATCCCGATCTTCATGAAGGCGATGAACGCTATCTGTACTGGGATCCTGCAAAATCCGTTCCGATCCACCTGGAGGCGACGGAGGTGCGGGCATGAATCCGGGCACGAAGAAAAAGCCCCACAGCCGTCTGCCGATGATCGCACAGGCCGGTCCGGTCTCTCTCTGGATGATCCTCTTTGTGACCATTCCCATGCTGTTTATCATCTTCATCAGCTTTATGACACGCGGTACTTTCGGCGGAGTGGAGTACACGCCGACGCTCACATCCTATAAGACGCTGGCGGATGTGATCTACCTCAATGTCATCCTCAAAAGTCTGCGGGTTGCCGTCGTCACGACGGCTGTGTGCCTGCTCCTGGGCTATCCCTTTGCCTACTACATTGCGAGAAAGCCCACCGATGTCGCCTCAAGGCTCATCATGCTGCTGATGATTCCTCTCTGGACCAATTCCCTGATGCGTCTCAATGCCTGGATGCTGCTCTTCCAGACCAACGGTCCGGTAAACAAGGCACTGCTGGCACTCGGCCTGGTGGAAAAGCCGGTCATGTTTCTCTATACGGACGGGCTGGTTCTCCTCGGGCTGATCACGAATTTTCTCCCCTTTGCCGTTCTGCCCATGTACTCTTCCATTGAGAAACTGCAGAACGCCATGCTGGAGGCTTCCGCAGATCTTGGGGCAAAGCCCTCGACGACCTTCCTGCGGGTCACGCTGCCCCTGACCTTTCCGGGGATTTTCTCCGCCATTATTCTGACTTTTATTCCCGCGCTGGGCACCTATACCATCACGGATATGCTGGGCGGGGGAAAAGTGCTTTACATCGGAAACATCATCAAAAACCAGTTCGGCACCATTCGCAACTGGCCCCTCGGCGCGGCGCTGAGCGTGCTGCTTCTGCTGATTACGGCATTGCTGATTTTCATATACTCCCGCTTCGCCAGTATCGAAGACATGGAGGTGATGTGAGATGCGGCAGGGAAATCCGAATCGAAAAATCCTGCGAGAAAAGCGCAGCCGTTTCTGGAGCAGCTTCTATGCGGCGATCATCTATGCTCTGTTTTACATTCCCGTGCTGGTTATGATCCAGTTCTCCTTCAACGACGCCAAGCGCAACTATTCCTGGGAGGGGTTCACCACAGCCTGGTATGGGAAGCTCTTTTCCTTCCGCAATCACGATCTCTGGGAGGCGCTGGTCTACTCACTCATCATTGCCGTTGTCGCTACGGTAATCAGTGTGGTGATCGGGGTTCTGGGCGGCATAGGACTGAAGAAGTTCCAGTTCCGCGGGAAAAAGTTTATTAATCTCATGCTCTATGTCCCGATTGTTGTTCCTGAGATTGTCCTCGCTGTCTCCATGCTGATCATCTTCATGACCATCGGAATCAAGCTCGGAATGGGGACCATTGTCATCGGCCACTGTACCTTCTGCATTCCTTACGCGGTCGTCACCATCAAGGGCCGCATCAGCGGCGATAACGACACCCTGCAGGAGGCTTCGATGGATCTGGGGGCAAACCGGGTGCAGACCTTCTGGCGCATCACGATTCCCAGCATCATGCCGGGCATCATGTCTGCGGCTTTTCTGAGCTTCACGCTCTCCATCGACGATGTCATCATGTCCAACATGCTGGCAAGTGCACGGCAGTCGACCCTGCCGGTTCTGATTCTCTCCGTAAACCGCACCGGCATTACCCCGGACATCAATGCGCTGACCACGCTGATGGTTCTGATTATGGTGTTCGGCATGCTGGTCATGAATTTCATCCAGCGCCGCATTGCCGCAAAGCAGGCCAGAGAAATTGCTGAATCTGAAAAACGTATTTCCGCCATGTCCAGTCATGGCTGAAAGATATAAAACAAGGAGGAAATCAAAATGAAAAAAGCGCTGTCCCTTCTCATCGCGTTCGTCATGCTCTTCAGTCTGGGCATCACTGCCAATGCTGCAGAGCGCAAGGAGCTCAACATCTTCATGTGGAGCGACTACATTTCCGACGATCTGATCGCGAACTTTGAAGACGAGTTCGGTGTCAGAGTCAACCTGAGCTACATGAACGACAACGCAGATTCCATCACGAAGCTCACCGCCGGCGCCGGCAGCGAGTATGACCTGATCATGACCTGCGACGCGTACATGGAGTCTCTGATTGCCGGCGGCTATCTGGAGGAGCTGGATCTCAGCCAGATCCCCAATTCCGAAAACATCAACAAGGCCTACTGGTCCGAGCAGAACCAGAAGTACTGCGTGCCTTATCTGATGAACTACATCTATGTGGTCTATGACACCGAGCGCTGCCCCATCGAGATCACCTGCTACAACGACCTGATCCGCCCGGAGATGAAGGGCCAGATCGGCTCCGTGGACGGGGCCCGCAACCTCTTCCCCATTGCTCTGATCGCCCTCGGCTATGACCCCAACTCCCGTGATGAGAACGAAATCAAGGAAGCCTACGAGTGGCTCGTGAAGTACAACGAGAACGTGGTCGCCTACGGCTCCACCGAGACCAACATCGTCAGCGGCGCCATCTCCTGCATGTTCACCTATGACGGCAACACCGCCGAAGCCATGGCGCAGCTGGGCGAGGACAACACCCTGGTCGTGGCGCCATTCACCAGTGATCCGGTACAGCTCGGCTTTGACCTGTATGTCATCCCGAAGGGTGCCCAGCACATGGATCTGGCCTATCAGTTCCTCAACTACATCTGCGACCCCGAAGTCATGGCCGCAAACCTGGTTGACAATCCCTACTCCTGCCCGAACGATGCCGCGGTTGCCGCTGCCTCCGAGGAATACCGCAACGGTCCGGCTTTCGACTTTGACTACAAGACCAACATCTTCTTCCAGGAAGATGTCGGCGATGCCATCACCATCTACGACCAGTACTACCAGATGCTGAAGGTGGGCTGATCGAAAAGGAGGAACCCTCTTGCTTAAGTTCGATGAACAGAAGCAAATAGAAAGTGTGCGCGGGGCTCTTGCCCTGCGCACACAGATTGAACAGATCGTCGACACGGTCTGGCATG
>Ga0256405_10012983_pt1 | contig 10129 bp, 8 predicted proteins | sample RumenRJG_02DNA_FD_189096 | JGI IMG/M metagenome (GOLD analysis project Ga0256405, IMG submission 189096) | Bovine rumen microbial communities from Lethbridge, Alberta, Canada - RJG_02 | ecosystem: Host-associated > Mammals > Digestive system > Stomach > Rumen | place: Canada: Alberta | collected... | reverse complement strand
AATGAAACCCGCAAATTTCATATGGATGACTTGGCAGCCATATGGAATCTGCGGGTACCACAGCACCGCAGTGCTGTGAACTTTACTTTAATTATTTCACTGTCCTCTTGACGGGAAGCAGTTCAGAGCATCATGGCTTCAGCCGCGTTTCATTACGACCAGGCAAACACCCCTGATTGCCCAATTGTGCGACGAAGCCCTGAAATCATTTGGTTTTTGAGCAGACTAACCTGATCATCCGTTCCGGTTCCATCACTATTGCAGTAAGATTACCACGATCCGAAGCCTGGATCATGTGGAGGAATCCGCAATTGTGCGGGGCAGAGCAACTGTAACCATGGGCAGTTGCTCTGCTTGGCGGTTACCGTTCCGGTATACGATACTGATCTGCGAGTTTCTGTATCCGCTCCATTCGATTTTCAAGTTCCGCGGAAACAATCGCACATTCATAGAGCTCTTTTTCGATTTCCTCAATCACCGGTAAGTCTTTTTTATATCGGATCTTATGTTCCAAACTTGCCCAGAAATCCATGGAAATCGTTCGGAACTGCACCTCGACTTTCATCATCTTTTTCTCATCATGTAAAAAAATGGGGATTTCCACAATCAGGTGCAAACTCCGATATCCGTTTGCTTTTGGATCCTCAATATAATCCTTCCGTTCCAGAAGGGTAATGTCATCCTGCCGAATGAAAGCCTCCGCAAGCATATAGATGTCCGAAGTGTAAGAACAGATTACCCGAACTCCGGCAACATCGTTCAGGTTCTTCTCTATACTTTCAACCGTCAGCGGATTACCGTGACGCTGTAATTTTTCCACAATACTTTCCGGACTTTTTAAGCGTGTTTTAATCGTTTCAATGGGATTGCGGTCATACTGAAGCGATAGTTCCTCATTCAGAACATTGAATTTTGCAGACACTTCCATCATCGCGCACCGGTAATACGCCATCAGTTCCTTATACGGCATCGCATATCGGTGAACAAGATCTGTCACTTCCCTCTTGGCAAGTCGGGAGAGCAGAAACTGTTCTAACTGTCTGTTCTCGCCAAAATCTCTAAGAGCCATCAGAACCACCTTTCTTATCATCTGTTCCAATAATTTATCTGTTCCAATAATCTGTATCCATCATACCAGTTTCAGAATTAAAACAGAACGGGCAATTTTGCAGCGATGCATAATTTTTCAGGAGTACAGATGTAACATGAAACTACAGATCAAAACGAAATGGAAATATCTCTGGGGTGTAATTCTGTTGCTGGCCTGGCTATGCGTTCTCGTACTTTTCCTGAAATGTAACGGAGCTCTCAGCGTAAACACAATTCTGAACTATAAACCGGAAAATAACGCCTTGGCCGCGCTGTCCATGTTTGGACTGTTTTTGCTTAAAAGCGTGGACTTTATCATGCATTCAGGGGTTCTGTACGCAGCGAATGGAATTATGTTTCCACTTCCTGCCGCTGTCATACTGAATGTGATTGGCGCAGCTATCATGATAACGCCGACATATTTTATTGGCCGCACGCTGGGCGAACCGGTACTTATCTGGATCGTTGACAAATATCCAAAGATACAGATGATAGCAGAAGTCTCTGAAAAAAGAGAGTTCATCGTAAGCATGCTGATGCGCATGATTGGCCTCCCACTTTTGCCAGTCGGGCTCTATATTGGCGCTGTCAAATGCCATTTCACAAATTATCTTCTTGGTTCGCTCATTGGCCTGTTTCCACTTCTGCTGACTTACACGATCATGGGTGAAAGTGCTGGTGATCTCTCTTCCCCTGTGTTTTGGTATGCTCTCGGCATTAACGTCTTTATCTGCATTTCAACAGTTATAGTAACCGCTCTGATCCTCCGCAGAGGCAGAAATCATTCTAAGGGTGTGAAATAATGAGTGTCCTGTTGGCCTTGGCAGATCTGTTCTTTATCGGCTCCGTTTCCGGTTGGGTGTTGAAACTGTTTTTCCGAAAGTTTTTCTCCAGTTCAAACCCGGAACACAAATGGATCAATCCCGGATTTTGTATTGGGCCATATGTTCCGCTCTATGGCTTTGGTCTGTGCATTCTTTATGTTCTGGCCCTTCTGGGCGACCGCTTCGGCATAGGCAACAGTGTTGTGGGTCGTACTGCGATTTTCATCGGGATGGCTGCAAGTGTGACGGCAATTGAATATATCGCAGGTATTATGCTACTCAGAGGAGCGAAAATCCGACTATGGGATTATAGTAAATTGTGGGGTAATGTTGACGGTTTGATCTGCCCACTGTTTTCTTTCTTCTGGGCTGTGCTTGGCGCTCTGTACTATTTTGTCCTGCATCCGCATATTCTGAAAGCCCTGTTCTGGTTAGCAAATAATCTGGCTTTTTCATTTTTCATTGGTCTCTTCTTCGGCGTTTTCCTTGTAGATATGGCATACTCTGCTCATTGGGTGTCACGTTTGAAACAGTTTGCAGAGGAGAACGGAGTCATTGTCAAATATGAAAACCTGAAATCACATATCCACAATGCTCAGGAACGAGCCTCCCAAAAGGTGCACTTTCTTTTCGCATTTCAATCGGATCGTGCCATTACAGAGCACCTGAAAGATGCACATGAGGCCATTGAGAAAATCCGGCAGCATCGGGATAAGCCGGCAGCCTAATAACAGCAGAGAATCAGATAAAACAACTGGTTTGCCCAAAAATCGCATAAACGAGCCTGTTTTCTCAAGAATTGGGAGAACAGGCTCTTATGCACATGGATATCAGGAATCCACAAAACTATAATAATGCCATCACCATAACAAACATTGGTTCAAGGAGGAAAAAATCATGTCTGCATCTACAACAATGAAGAAATTTGGTTTGGAAAAAGCATTTCAATACCTGTATAAAGATCCTGAAAAAAATCTGGTCAAGCTGATCGACTGGGCAGACAAGTTTTCCAGGGGAGAATTTCCAAATCAACGAGCTGCTGTGCGCGCCGCGTTCACCGATCCAGATAACGCCTATTATCCCTTCGTCCGACACATGATCCAGGATGTTGATCCGGACGTGCTGACCACAATCGCAGTCAACTTTTTCATCAACGCCAATCTGGTCGGCTGGGACAGGCAGGAGGAACTTCGCAGCAAATACAACTGCAATATTCCCTGGGCGATTCTGCTTGACCCTACCTCGGCATGCAATCTGCATTGTGACGGATGCTGGGCAGCCGAATACGGCAACAAGCTGAATCTCAGCTTTGATGAGATTGATGACATTATCTGCCAGGGAAAAGAAATGGGCGTTTATCTGTACATTTACACAGGCGGTGAACCGCTGGTTCGCAAAAAAGACATCATTCGCCTCTGCGAGAAACACAATGACTGTGTTTTCCTTTGCTTTACCAACGGCACCCTGATTGATGATGTCTTTGCCGATGAAATGTTGAGAGTCAAGAACTTTGTCCCTGCCATCTCCCTGGAAGGCTTCGGGGAGGCTACGGACAGTCGCCGCGGGGAAGGTGTCTATGAAAAGGTGCTCACTGCTATGAACCGTCTCCATGAGAGAAAGCTGCTCTATGGAATTTCATCCTGCTATACCAGCGCGAACTGGGATTCCATTACCTCGGAAGAATACTACGATATGCTGATCGAAAAAGGCGCTTATTTCATCTGGTATTTTCACTATATGCCGGTCGGCAACGATGCCAGTCCTGAACTGCTTCCCACACCGGAGCAACGCGAAGCTGTTTATCGTCGTATCCGGGATTATCGCAGCAGAAAGCCCCTTTTTGCCATGGATTTCCAGAATGACGCTGAATTCGTTGGCGGCTGCATTGCGGGCGGGCGTCGTTATATGCATATCAATGCGAACGGAGATGTGGATCCCTGCGTGTTCATCCATTATTCTGACTCCAATATTCGAGAAAAGACGCTGCTGGAGACGATGCGTTCGCCGCTATTTCAGGCCTATCATGATGGACAGCCTTTTAATGAAAACATGATGCAGCCCTGTCCCATGCTTGAAAATCCCGCAAAGCTTCGTAAGATCGTTGAGTCAACCGGAGCCAAATCCACCGATATGCAGTCTCCGGAAACTGCGGATCACCTCTGCTCCAAATGTGACAGCTATGCAGCGTGCTGGGCTCCCAAAGCGGAAGAAATCTGGACCGCAAGAAAAGCACAGATAGCCGATAAAAAGAAAAGTGAGGAACAGTGAGCAGACCATCTTCACTGATGAAATTCGTTATGAGGAGTTGACACCATGGCAACAAGCTATTTTACTTCCGAATCCGTCACCAGAGGACATCCTGATAAGCTCTGCGATCAGATCGCTGACCGCATACTCGATGAGATCCTACGACAAGACCATGAATCCCATGTCGCCTGTGAGGTCACTGCCTGTACAGATCAGGTCAATATATTCGGAGAGATCACCACAGATGCGAAGGTTGACTATGAAGAAACTGCACGAGAAGTTATCCGGGAGATAGGCTATACGCATTCAGGGCGAGGCTTCGATGCAGAGAGCTGTCGGATCACTGTCAGTCTCCGTGAACAGTCCCCGGATATTGCACGCGGCATCACCCGGAAAAATCCTGATGAACTTCTGAACGCTGGCGCTGGTGACCAGGGTATGATGTTCGGCTATGCATGCAGGCAGACAGAAAGCTTCATGCCTTTACCAATTGAACTTGCTCATGCTCTTGTTAAACGACTGGAGTATATGCGCACGAGCCGTGAACTTCCTTTTTTGTTACCGGACGGGAAGTCTCAGGTTACCGTGGAATATGAAAATGGGCTACCGAAACAAATCGCAACCGTAGTCGTATCCGCCCAACATACCGAGGATGTTTCTATTCAGGAGTTACGTGACATGGTTCTCTCTCATGTCATTCTTCCGGTTCTCCCCACAAAGATGATGAGTCCGGAAACCGAATTTTTCATTAACCCTACCGGACGATTTGTTGAAGGCGGCCCTGCAGCTGATTCCGGTTTAACTGGGCGCAAAATCATCGTAGACACTTATGGTGGCTATGCAAGACATGGAGGTGGAGCTTTTTCCGGTAAGGACGCCTCCAAGGTTGACCGAAGCGGAGCCTATCTTGCAAGATATATTGCCAAGAACCTTGTTGCCTCTGGCCTGGCAGATCGATGCGAAGTTCAACTGAGCTATGCCATCGGTCTGGCTGAGCCAACTTCCATCTTGGTCGACACATTTGGAACTGCTCACGTCAATGATGAAGTGATTCAATCCATGTTGAAGTCTTATGTAGATCCCCGTCCAGCAGCAATTATACAAAAATTCTGCCTGTCTGCCCCGAGGTTTTCACAGGTTTCCTGTTATGGTCATTTTGGTGCCAACGCTTCTGAGATGCCTTGGGAATGCCTTGATCTTGCTGATAAGCTAAGTGCTCGATAACCAGATGTAATGATCATTCAGGACCTTTAACAGCGCACGCAATATGTGCTAAGCGGGAAGGAGATGTAGCAAAAGTATGCAAACCATTTCTATTATCATAGCCGTTGCTCTTTTGATATTCATCATTGTTTGGATGGAAAAAAAGAACAAGAAGTAAGAAAGTGCTGTCACTCTGCTTATCAACACTGGCACAGAATAAACTATGCAAGAAATTCAGCGTCTGCAAAGGGGGGCAACAAAAATCGGAATTCGAAAATCCAGATGGATTCGGTGTCCGCTTTGTGGGCACAAGTCCAGGACAAAAGTATACGAAAACACCGTTTTAGAGACGCTTCAGGCCGCACTCAGTCGAATGGTTGATACTTCAAAAGCAAATGTCTCTGAATCTCTTCTTGAAGAATTCGTTGAGACCGTAGTTCCTGTTGAAAAATATCGTTATCGCTGGAAGCTTTCATTTGAGAACCAATCGTCTGGATTTCATTCTGACTTGCTCTTTCCCTGCTCACCTCCCATAATATCCTTTACCATCGACTTCGAGACTGCAAGGGAGTATCGAGAAACGTGCCAAATGGCAACCCAGTTTCGTAAATGCCAGTGGCATGACTTGGAAGTCGAAGTTTACTTCTGACGCAAGAAGCACGTCCCGATTTACGAGACGTGCTTTTCATAGCTGATATTCTGTAATCAGTTCAAAAGAGAAGACTTACTTTTTCTCCTGATCGAAGGTCTTCTTGGCCTCTTCCAGACCTGCCTTCAGACTCTTGAAAGCGACCGTGGCAAATCCCTTAAGGTCGTCCGTCTTGTCGGCGGCAACGGCCTGGAACTTTTCTGCGGCATCTTTCAAAGCAGCTCTGGCAGCTTCGATTCTGGCGTCGATTTCTGCCTTTGCGGCATCCTCGGCGGCCTTCGTTTCGGCAGCCTTGGTCTCTTCGTCCTTGATCGCGGCCTGCGCGGCTGCAAGACGCGCGATGGGGACACGGAACGGGCTGCAGGAGACGTAGTCCAAACCAACCTTATGGAAGAATTCCACGGAGCTGGGATCGCCGCCGTGCTCGCCGCAGACGCCGAGATGCAGGTCCGGACGTGTGGCGCGGCCCAGGGTGGCGGCCATCTTCACGAGCTTGCCGACACCGATCTGATCCACACGGGCAAACGGATCGCTCTCATAGATCTTGTGATCATAGTAGGCGGGCAGGAACTTGCCGGCGTCGTCACGGCTGAATCCGAAGGTCATCTGCGTCAGGTCGTTTGTGCCGAAGGAGAAGAACTGTGCTTCCTTCGCGATCTCGTCGGCGGTAAGCGCGGCGCGCGGGATCTCGATCATGGTGCCGACCAGATATTTGAGGTTGGAGCCGGACTCGGCAATCAGCTTGTCGGCGGCTGCGACAACGACGTCCTTGACGAACTTGAGTTCCTTGACTTCTCCCACCAGCGGGATCATGATCTCGGGACGCAGGTTCCAGTCGGGATGGCGTGCGGAGACAGCCAGCGCAGCTTTGATGACAGCGCGGGTCTGCATTTCGGCGATCTCCGGATAGGAAACGGCCAGACGGCAGCCGCGGTGGCCCATCATCGGGTTAAATTCGTGCAGATTGTAAATAACCGCCTTGATCTGCTCCACAGTCTTGCCTTCTGCCTCGGCGAGAGCGGCGATGTCATCTTCCTCGGTCGGGACGAACTCATGCAGCGGGGGATCCAGGAAACGGATGGTGACAGGATAGCCCTGCATGGCTTCATAGATGCCCTCGAAGTCTTCCTGCTGCATTGGCTCGAGTTTGTTCAGCGCAGCAATGCGCTCTTCCTTCGTATCGGCACAGATCATCTCCCGGAAGGGTCCGATGCGGTCGGCATTGAAGAACATATGCTCGGTACGGGTCAGGCCGATGCCGTGGGCGCCCAGTTCGACGGCCTTGGCAGCGTCGCGCGGGTTGTCGGCGTTGGTGCGGACTTCCAGGCGGCGATACTTGTCGGCCCAGCTCATGATACGGCCGAACTCACCGGCGATGGTCGCGTCGACCGTCGGGATGATGCCGTCGTAGATGTTGCCGGTGGAGCCGTCGATGGAGATGTTGTCTCCCTCATGATAGGTCTTGCCTGCCAGGGTGAACTGCTTGGCTTCCTCATCCATCAGGATCTCACCGCAGCCGGAGACACAGCACTTGCCCATGCCGCGGGCGACAACCGCCGCGTGGCTGGTCATACCGCCGCGGACCGTCAGGATGCCCTGTGCCGCGGCCATGCCTTCGATGTCCTCAGGGCTGGTCTCGAGGCGGACCAGGACGACCTTTTCCTTGCGCGAGGCCCAGGCCTTGGCGTCTTCCGCAGAGAAGACGATGCGGCCGCAGGCGGCGCCGGGGGAAGCGCCGAGACCCTTGCCGATCGGGGTGGCGGCCTTCAGCTTGTCCGCGTCAAACTGCGGATGCAGCAGCGTGTCGAGGTTTCTCGGCTCGATCATGAGGACGGCCTTCTTCTCGTCGATCATTCCTTCGTCAACGAGGTCGCAGGCAATCTTCAGAGCGGCCTGCGCGGTGCGCTTGCCGTTGCGGCACTGCAGCATGTAGAGCTTGCCGTTCTCGACGGTGAACTCCATGTCCTGCATATCGCGGTAGTGATCCTCGAGGAGAGCGCAGACCTTGACGAACTGCTCATAAGCCTCGGGGAACTTGTTGGCCATCTCTGAGATGGGCATCGGGGTGCGGACACCGGCGACAACATCTTCGCCCTGGGCATTGGTGAGGAACTCACCCATAAGCTTCTTCTCACCGGTGGCCGGGTCACGCGTGAAGGCGACGCCGGTGCCGGAGTTCTCGTTCAGGTTGCCGAAGACCATCGGCATGACGTTGACGGCAGTACCCCAGGAGTAGGGGATGTCGTTCTGCTGTCTGTAATAATTGGCGCGCGGGTTGTCCCAGGAACGGAACACGGCGCGGATGGCTTCCTTCAGCTGGACAACGGGGTCAGAGGGGAAATCTTCGCCGATCTGCTTCTTGTACTCGGCCTTGAACTGCTCTGCCAGCTCCTTCAGGTCTGCGGCGGTGAGTTCCACGTCGTACACGACACCCTTGCGGGTCTTCATTTCGTCGATCAGCTGCTCAAAGTATTTCTTTCCGACTTCCATGACAACATCGGAGAACATCTGGATAAAGCGGCGGTAGGAGTCATAGACAAAGCGTTCAAACTTGGGATCGGGGTTGCCCTTGATCATGGCGGCGACGACATCGTCGTTCAGGCCGAGGTTCAGGATCGTGTCCATCATGCCGGGCATGGAAGCACGTGCACCGGAGCGGACGGAAACCAGCAGCGGGTTCTCCAGATCGCCGAACTTCTTGCCGTTGATCTCTTCCATGGTGGCGACATTCTTCATGATCTCCGCCATGATTTCGTCATTGATCTGACGGCCGTCGGCATAATACTGGGTGCAGGCTTCGGTGGTGATGGTGAAGCCCTGGGGAACCGGCAGACCGATGTTGCTCATCTCGGCCAGGTTTGCACCTTTTCCGCCGAGCAGCTCACGCATGTTCGCATTGCCTTCCGAGAACAGATAGACATACTTTTTGCTCATTGTCTTTTTCCTTTCCACTTTACATAATAATCAAAATTAGAATATTTTAGGCCAAGGCCTAATTTAACATAAAACGCACATTAAAATCAATGCATTTTCCTTACAAATTGACAGTTCCTAAATCCGCTATTTCGTTGCTGATTCTTGCAAAATCCACAAGATTCAGCTTTTCACCCCGGATATTTGTTTCAAAATTACAAAGTTTGAGAATTCTTTCACAGTCATCCTTCGACAGCTTCGGTTCTGCCGCGCTCAAGGCGTTCACCAGCGTCTTGCGTCTCTGGTTAAAGGCCGCGCGGATCACGCGAAAGAGAAGCTTTTCATCCCGGACTTCCGCCGGCGGCGTATGCCTTCTTGTCAGGCGGATTACCGCCGAGGTGACCTTGGGCTGCGGCATGAAGCAGTGCGGCGGCACGGTAAAGAGCAGTTCCGGTGCATAATGCCACTGTACGAACAGACCGAAGGCACCATAGTCCTTCGTCCCTGGTCCGGCGCAGATCCGCTCGGCCACTTCCTTCTGGATCATGACGCAGATTCTCTCAAAACAGTCCGCTTCGATCAGGGCCGTGAGGACGGGCGAGGTAATATTGTACGGGAGATTGGCGCAGATGAGCTTTGTCGGCTTCATCATCCGCTCCGACACGAGCTGACGCAGGTCCAGTTTCAAGACGTCCGCGAACAGGATCTCGGTGTTCTCCGCAGAGGAGAGCGTCTCCCGGAGGAGAGGCTGCAGCCTGCGGTCCAGTTCCACAGAGAGGACCTGTCCCGCACGCGCGGAAAGCTCCGCCGTGAGGCAGCCGATTCCCGGACCGATCTCCAGCACGGAAGATTCGCGGTCGGCGCCGACGCTGTCGGCAATCCGTTCCGGAACGGACGCATCGATCAGGAAGTTCTGCCCGAGGGATTTGGAAAACCGGAATCCGTAGGCATCCAGCAGACGTCGGATCTCGGAAGGATCGGTCAGCCTGCTCATCGGCTTCGGTACCAGCGTAGCCAGTTTCCGGCGATGGCCACAAAAGCAAGGAAGGCCAGCACGATTTTCATGCTCGTGTCCAGTCCGGTGCTGCGCGCCGCCAGAACCAGCGCCAGCACGCCGACAATTGTCCAGAAAATGGCCATCACGAGGGTGAAGATTTGGGTCCGTTTCATGCCTTTTTCTCCTTCAGAAGTTTTTCAAAGCATT
>Ga0256405_10012982_pt1 | contig 10129 bp, 8 predicted proteins | sample RumenRJG_02DNA_FD_189096 | JGI IMG/M metagenome (GOLD analysis project Ga0256405, IMG submission 189096) | Bovine rumen microbial communities from Lethbridge, Alberta, Canada - RJG_02 | ecosystem: Host-associated > Mammals > Digestive system > Stomach > Rumen | place: Canada: Alberta | collected... | reverse complement strand
TTGAAACTGGCTGACATCCTGTATGAAGGCGCTGACAATGATGAAGTGGAGGCTAGCGTTATTCAATTATAAGTGTTTTTTATAGAGTCTAATTAAAAATTTAATTTTTAATAGTATGGTCACTTTTATATGGAAGGAAATAAAAAAGAGTATTTAAGATTAAAAGTAGTTTTGATTTATAATCAAAGGAGAGCTTGATATGGAAGAAGCAAACAAAAGAATTAACCAGATTTTAGCCATGGATGAAGAAGATTATACTGATGAAATCATAGAGGAATTTGTACAGGAACTCAAAGGTGCGAAATTCCTTATTCCTATGGAAGTGGATGAAGAGTCCATAGACCTTGACAGCTTAGGGGAAGATGAAGAAATAGAATTAGGTGATGATGTCGAGTTTGCCATTATAAAAATGGAAGATGAAGATGGCAATGAGTTCATTCCAGTATTCACTGGTGATTTTGAAACAGAAATAGACCTGCCTGGAACTGGTTTGGTCATGGATGCTGAAGATCTTGCTCTTTTATTGTTTGATGAGGAATTGGATAATGAAAAAATGGATTCAATCTACATCAATCCATTTACAGACTATCCTGCTGAAATGGGTTTCTATAACTATTTAGAACTCTTCGACTTGATTGAAATCGAAGAAGTCGAATGTGATGACCCTGATTGTGACGACCCAAGTCACCTTCATTAGATCCACATTAAACCCACTTTTAAATGCCACTTTTTAAATTGCCTTCGGCAATTTAAAACCTGGACTAAAAGGGCTCCTGCGGAGCCAAACCCCTTTTTTTATTTTTAATTATTTTTAATCTAATTTTTTATTTTATGCTATTTTTTAAGTTTTTTATTTTTCGTATTTGATTTTTTGAGTTATTTTAAATCTATTTGGTTATTTTGGGTTATTTCATAATCTATTTGGTTATTTTGGGTTATTTTATAAGCAATTCTTTTAATCAACGCACTTTTCACTGGTGTCCTTGCATATGCAGTAGTTGCAGGTATAATATCCTTTGGAATCATCCCTTACTGAGTTTCTGATATCACAATAATAAACGGTTTTTCCATTTTCTTCCACTTCGTGAACTGTATTATTGTCTCTCATATCCATTCCAACAGGGTGCAATGGTTTTTTAGCTATGAAGCTTTTAAAGAAGCATATGTCTTGAATGAATCTTCTAAATTCATTATCACTCTCAGGAGAACAGCCTTCAAAGAAATTATGAAGCTCTTTTCGGAAGCTTTCAATTTCTCCATCATCAACATCAAAATCCATGTCCTCTCTAATCTCGCATGCTTCTATATCCCTGCAGGTTTCAAGATTATGGATTGACAACTGTCTGGACATCGGATTCAAGTCTTCCCTTTTCAAAGATTCCTCTATTCTGGTGGTGTCAAAGTTTTCAATGCTTTCCTTTATTTCATTTAACAATATGCTGGCTTTCATGAAATCACCAATTATAAATTTTTAATTTTTCTTTGGTTCAATTTTTTTTATTGTTGGTTGGGCCTATTCTTTATTTTTGTTTGGTCCAATTCTTTATTGTGGTTTGTTCAATCTTTATTATTATATATTATAAGCATCTAATTATTAAACATGTTAGTCAATGCAGATTTACACATCCACAGCAAGTTCTCAATGGCCACTTCCAAGGATATGGATATTGAAGGCATTGCTCCAAGGGCAAGGGAGAAAGGCTTGCAGCTTGTTGGAAGTGGAGATGCCCTTCATCCAAAATGGCTGGACATCATAGAAGAGAGCACTGAATATGCTGGAGATGGAATCTACTCACATTCAGATTGTGATTTCATTTTAACAACAGAAGTTGAAGCCAGACACAAGATACATCATGTCATCATCATTCCGGATATGGAAACTGCAAGGGAATTATCAGATGCATTGCCAAGTAAAAACAAATGCATTGACGGCAGGCCCAAGACCTCTCTTGACGGATGCGAGCTCTATGACCTTGTAAAGCAGTACGATTGCATGATTGGTCCTGCACATGCTTTCACTCCATGGACTGGAATGTATAAAAGCTATGACAGCATATATGACTGCTATGGAGGCAAGCCTGATTTTGTAGAGCTTGGATTGTCTGCAGATACAGACATGGCGGATACAATAAAAGAATTGAAGGATTTTGTATTTTTAACAAACTCCGATGCTCATTCTCCATGGCCTCATAGACTGGGTCGTGAATTCAATCAGATTGAAATGGAGGACATTTCATATTCATCTCTTAAAAAGGCATTCAAGCACAGGACTATCAAGGCTAATTATGGAATGCTTCCAAATCTGGGAAAATACCACATGACCGCATGCACCAAATGTTATAAAATTGTGGATCCTGAAATTGCAAAGGAAAACAAGATGAAGTGCTCCTGTGGCGGAAGGATTAAGAAAGGTGTGGATTACAGGATTTATGAAATTTCAGATTATTCAAAGCCTTCTCATCCCAATCATAGGCCTCCGTATATTCATCTGATGCCTCTTGCTGAGATTATTGGAACTGTTTATGACAAGGGCGTAACCACTAAGACAGTTCAGAGCATTTGGCAAAGATTGATTGATAAATTCGCCGTGGAAATTGAAGTTTTAATCAATGCTCCTCTGGAAGAAATTGCAGAAGTGGATGAAAGAGTGGTTCTAGGCATTGAAGGATTTAGAAACAAGACTTTGCAGGTTACTCCAGGCGGAGGCGGGAAATATGGTGAGATTTCCTTTAATGGAGAACTGCCTGAAATTAAAGACGAAAAAGAGCAATCCACAAGCTTGGATGACTTTTTTTAGTATTAAATCTTGAAATATGATAATTATTAAATAGTTTATAATCTTTTTTTTTTAAAAAATAGGTTAAGTAAGTCATATTTTTTTATAATAGAATTATAATCTTTTTTTTTAAAATTAGTTTAAGTAAATCTTTTTTATAAGATAATTATAATCTTTTTTTTTTAAAAATAGCAGTAATTATAAAAAGCAGGCTTGGCGGGATTTGAACCCGCGGTCTTTAGATTAGGAGTCTAACGCCTTATCCAAGCTAGGCTACAAGCCTATAAACTATTTTATAAAGCGATTATAAATATTTATCATATTTAAAAAACGTTTATAAAATAGATGTTTTGTGATTAAGTTTAAAAAAAGATATGTATAAATAAGCGGACCCGCCGGGATTTGAACCCGGGACCTTCGGATTAGAAGTCCGACGCCCTGTCCAGCTAGGCTACGGGCCCTTATTTACAGACATACATATTTTGTTCATTATATTATATAAAAGTTTGGGTATTAATAAATTCCAAATTTTAATTTCAGATTCTCAATCTATTTTAAAAAAAGAAAGTTGGATAGTATATTACTATCCTAATCATCTGAGCTATTGGAATTTGAACTAGAACTGGAATTTGAATTGGAGCTAGAACTTGAACTGGAGTTTGAATCGGATTCAGGAGTTGCTGAATTGTAATCAAAGGAGTTTAAGATTCTTCCAGTTCCAGACCCAACCAATATTGTACCATGGTTAGTGCCTGAACCATCAACAACGGTACATACGTAGTAACCTCCGCTATTGTAGGTAACTGTGCCAATATGCCAGCCTGGTTCTTCTATCTGGCTAGCTGCAATTGATTTTGCCTGGCTTGCTGATATTGTAGGTCCGCTGCTGCCACCACTTGAGCTGGATCCGCTGCCTGAGCCGCTTCCTGTTCCACTGCCTGAGCCGCTTCCTGTTCCACTGCCTGAGCCGCTTCCAGTACCTGATCCAGAGCCTGCTCCAGAACCTCCTGAGGAAGCGCTTCCGCTATTTCCTGAACTGTTTGTCAGATTTCCAATACCTGTATCTCCTGTACTGCCTGGAGTAAATCCTGACAAGTCATTGAATACAGTATTTGAATCATTTGTCAATCCATATGCTGTTACTCCCGCTGCAATAGCCAGAACAATTATTATGGATACAATGATGTTTGAATTATTCATTTTTCCACCTCTTAACTTTGAAGTTTAATAAATAATATTAATATGAATTTTTTATTGAGCCTATAAGTTCATTAGTCAAATATATTATGTTAAAATCAGCAATTTTCACTATCATCAGAATTTTAACAATATATTAATTTAATATAGACTTTTTTTATTTATATATCTTTTCTAAAAATTATTCTTATATAAATTTTCCTTAAATTTGCATTTCGGTTTTTTAGAAATTGATCCATTTTTTCGGTTTCATGAAAAAATTTCAACTTTTTTTAAATTATGTATATGATTTATATCTATTTTTTTAAAATGTTCTTGAATTTTCAACCTTATTTCATATAAATACTTTTTCTTAACTTCTTTTACTTTTTTATTATTTTTCCCAGATTTTCAATTTTGATTTATTACTTTTCAATACTTTTTTATTATTTTATTTGTAATGATTTATAATGATTAATATGAAAAAATCTCTTTAAATATTGTTTTATAGGGCTTTATTTGATTATTTGTTCATGATTTGTTCAAATAATTATTATATTTTTGGTTTGCCTAAATTAATCTTATATAAAAGTTTCTTTTTAAGTTTAAACAATGAGTTTATATTACTTTAAGTATTAATATATAAATGTTAGTTTCTAACTTTTTTTAATGTAAAATAAGAGGTGACACATTTGAGCGAAAAAATAGTTATATCCCCGACCTCTCGTCAAGAAGGCCATGCGGAGCTTATCATGGAAGTTGACGACGAAGGGATTGTTACAAATGGTAAATACTTTAGTATTACTCCTGTAAGAGGCTTAGAGAAAATGGTTACAGGTAAAGCACCTGAATCAGCACCTGTTCTTTGTCAAAGAATTTGTGGTGTATGTCCAGTTCCTCACACAATGGCTTCTGCAGAAGCAATGGATGCTGCATTAGGTATTGAAATTCCTAAGACTGCTGCTTTACTCAGAGAATTGGTTATTTCTTCATCTAACCTTAACAGTCACGCAATCCACCACTTCCTGGTTGCTCCTGACTTAATTCCTGCAGATAATGTAGAACTCTTCAAAGCTGCAGTAGACAGCGTAAGTGAAATCAGAAAAACCGCACAATATGCTGTAGACATGATTGCTGGTGAAGGTATCCACCCATCAGACATCAGAATTGGCGGAATGGCAAGAAACATTTCCGAACTTGCAAGAAGGAAATTATACGCTAGATTCAGCGCATTAGTTCCTAAAGTAAACGCACACGTTGAATTAATCGAAAACTTAGTCCTCGAGAAGGAATTCCCTAAAGGATTAGGTGTAGTCAACGCTCCTGTATTTGCAAGTGACGTCATCTACGGTAAGAACGACTTCTTCGACCTTGACAGATTTACTGAAATCGTACCTGAAGTATGGTATGATGATCCTGAAGTAGGTAAGAGAGCATGTACTACCATCCCATTATACGATGGTGTAAATGTTGAAACCGGACCTAGAGCAAGATTAGACAAATTTGCAGGCTACAAAGAAAGAGGAGTTACCGCACAACACTTAGCAAGAGCACGTGAAATGAAAACTTACCTTTCCAGAGCTATTGCAATCTTAGATGAATTAGATACTTCTGCTAATACAATGGCTGATTTCGACCCAAGAGGTACCGGAGAATTAGGTGTAGGTGTAGTCGAAGCACCTAGAGGAACCGATATTCACATGGCAACTGTAAAAGACGGAAAAACCCAATTCTACAGTGCATTAGTACCAACAACTTGGAACATCCCAACTATGGGTCCTGCAACTGAAGGATTCCACTACGACTGGGGAGCACATGTAATTAGAGCATACGATCCATGTTTATCCTGTGCAACTCACGTCATGGTAGTTGATGATGAGGACAAATCTGTTATTAAAAATGAAATGGTGAGAATTTAAGTTTTTTTTAAAAATCTAGAGGAATAACATGCCATATCAAGCGAAAAACATAGTCGTAGGATGCGGACAATACCTGTTCAAGGATGACGGGTTCGGTCCTTTCATAATAAAGGCTTTAAACGATTATTTTGAAGACAAGGAAATGCCAGAGGATACAATGTTCATAGATGCTGGAAATTCAGCGCCTTTCCACTTGTTCTCTCTTCCACAAGAAACCTGGGAGAAGATAATAGTTGTTGATATTGTCTTGTTTGACGGCGAGCCTGGAGAGCTGAAAGTCTTTTCTCCATACGACATGCCTGCTGGAATGTTCGAATGCGCTCATACATATACTGTTGAAGAGCCGCTTATAGAACTTGCAGAGGATGGCTACGACGTCAAGATCATTGGATGCAAGCCTGGCGAGATATCTACGCCTGATGTGGAAGTAGGCTTAAGTGAGCCAGTATTAAATGCTATTCCTAAAGCTATCGATATGATTTTCAAGGAGCTTGGTTACGAAACAGATGATGTCGTGACCTTGAAGAATTATGATATTTAATTGTTTTAATATTAATGATTCGTAACATTTAATGGAATGATATTAACTTGAATTCATGAGTAGCGGATTTATGATAAAACTAAATTCTAAAATAAATATTTAAGGGGTTTAGCAAATGCTCGAAGGATTAAAAAAATGGTTTAATAAATTATTAGGTCGTGAAGCTAAACCGGATGCAGAAGATGAGAAAGCTAAATTGAAGGATTCAGTTCAGCAAGTTGTTGAAGCCGAATCCAAGCCAGCAGAGGAAGCTAAAAAAGCTGCTGATGCAGCAAAGGCTGAAGCTGAATCATCTGAGCCAAATATTGAAGAATCTTCAACACAGGAGGTTGAAAAAGTGGCTGATAAACCAAGAGTAGGATATATTCACATGAGCGGTTGTACCGGTGACGGTATGTCATTAACTGAAAACTATGACATTCTCTCAACCGTGCTCACAGAGATGATTGATATTGTATACGGAACCACCTTAGTAGACGTATGGACTGAAGGTACTTTTGCACAGGAAATGCCAGAAATGGATGTTGCATTAGTAGAAGGTTCTGTATGTTTACAAGATGAACACAGTATAAAAGAACTTTTAGAAGTAAGAGAAAAAGCAGGATTAGTAGTTGCATTTGGATCTTGTGCTATGACTGGTTGTTTCACCAGATATTCCCGTGGTGGACAATTAGCTCAGCCAAAACATGAGTCATTTGTACCTATTTCCAACTTAGTTAAAGTAGACGCAGCTATTCCAGGATGCCCAGCATCTCCGGAAATCATTGCAAAAACAATTGTAGCTTTAGTCAACGGTGACATGGACTACCTGACTCCTATGCTTAACATGGCAGCATGCGATCTTGCATGCGGTTGTGATTTGCAAACTTCCGTTGTCAACAAGGCATTATGCTGCGGTTGCGGAACTTGTGTATTAGCTTGCCCAACCAGAGCTCTTGAAATGGTTGAAGGAAGACCATCCCACAATAAGAGCAGATGTATTAAATGTGGTGCATGTTCCACTCACTGTCCAAGAACCTGGTTCCCTGCAGAAAGAGTTAAAAAGGACTTAGGATTATAGGAGGATATTAAAATGGCATTCGGTACTTATAAAGAAGTAGTATGTGCAAGATCTACTGACAAAGATATCCAAAAAGTCTCACAAGACGGAGGAATCGTAACAGCATTATTTGCTTACGCATTAGAAGAAAACATCATTGAAGGTGCTATCGTAGCTGGGGACACTGAAGACCCATGGAAACCTGAACCAACCATTGCATTAAGTCGTGAAGACTTACTTGCAGCAGCAGGTACCAAATACACCTTCTCTCCTAACGCTATCAAAATCAAAGAAGCTGTAAGACAAAACGGTCTCGAAAAAATCGGTACTGTAGGTACTCCTTGTCAAATCATGGGACTTAGAAAAATGCAATCTTACCCATTCTCTACCAGATTTGTAGCTGACAAGATCAAATTAATGATTGGAATTTTCTGTACTGAAAACTTCCCAAGAGACTCTTTAAGAACCTTTATTGATGGTAAATTACACTCTTCTCTTGCTGCAACTACAAAAATGGATATTGGAAAAGGTAAATTCTGGATTGACACTGTTGACGGCAAACAAGGACTTAAAATCAAGGAAACCCATGGTTACGAACAAGCAGGTTGTAACATCTGCCGTGACTTAGTAGCAAAATACGCTGACGTTTCTACTGGTTCTATCGGTTCTGCTGACGGATGGTCTACTGTTTTCCCAAGAACTGAAGGCGGAAACGAAGTATTCCAAGCTGCTGTCGAAGCAGGTCTTATTGAAACAAAACCAATGGATGAAGGAAAATTCGGTTTAGAATTACTTGAAAAATTAGCTAACAACAAAGCAGACAAAGGTAACGCAGAACGTGAAAGAAGATTAGGCTTAGGCTTACCTCTTCCACAAGAGTTATAATTGTCTAGTTGGCTAGAAGTTAAGAACATTTTTGTTCTTAACTTTTTTCTTGTATTTTTAAATTTTTTTACTATTTTTAATTGTTCTAATTTTTTATAATTTTGCTATTTTTAACTATTTTTCATTGATTTTATGAGTTATTTCCACTATTTTAGCGTTTTTTTATTAATAACTCCGATTTATTGGTTTTTTAAGTTTTTAATTCATTTGCTGTTTTTAATCCGAGTTTTGCCTTTTATACTTTGAAATAATATAAATGTTAAAAAATATGTTACGCAATATGAAACATATTATGTACTATGAAACGTAATATGTAATATGAATTGTATTATGTACTAAGTTTTTTGAAGAATAAGTTAGGCTCATTAATCATATACTGAATAATCTTCAGGACATGCAATTGATTGAATTCAATGGGGGAATGTACCAAATATCCGAACCCATTCTTGCAAGATGGCTTGAGGTGGAGTATAATAAAAGAGGAATCTATCCTCATAGGTTTTTAATATATTTTCATCCAACTATAAAATTGGCATTCGTCAAACAAGATGGAATAATTATTAAAAAAAGAATTTCGGATCCATAGAGCCGTTAGTTTGGTTTTTAAATTTAAGGAGATTGTTTGAAAAAAGGAATTACTTTTTTAATAATATGGTTTATTTGATTTTAATTTAATCATTCTATTATTTTTTACTTTTTTTTAATTTATATCATTTAAGCTAAATTAAATATTTATTTTCAAATACATTTTATATTATATAAGATATAATAGAAAACCTTTTTAATAATTATATAAATATATATCATTAATCAAAATTTTTAAAGTATTTTGGTTGTATGTAAAAATTTTTTAAAAAATTATTATATTTGAATAGAATTAACGAGGTTTTATATTATGAAGCTTAGTAAATTCACAGTCATTCTAGCTATTTTATTGGTTTCAATATTAGCTATGGGGGCTGTAAGTGCGGAGACTGTAGATGATTCCGACATTGTCGCTGTCACAGACGGAGACCTTCTGGAATCTGTTGACATTACAGATGCCGCAGATGATTTAAGTTCTGCAGATGTTGCAGATGAGACTGTTGGCGATGACAATAGCGGGCCAGATGATACAGTAAGTTATGATCTTGATGATGACACTTACTCTACATACTTTAATGAAGATGGTACTGCTACTGATGCGTTAAGTGCTGATGGAAATTACTATTTAAACGTTGGTACTTTAACCAATAAGGACATAAAAATTGTTTCCGGCAAAAATATTTACATAGAAGGCAAAGAAGGATCAGGCATAATTACCAATGGTACCATTACCATTGGTGAGGGTGTTGCTAACCAACTTGACACTCTTCAAATTTCAGGCATAACCTTCATTAACAGCAATAAAAATCCTATTGTTGTTAATCAGTATGCAAAAAATATTGGAATAGCTAGAAACAACTTTGATTTGACTTATGATGATACTTACACTGATAATGCCATTGCTATCATCACTAAAGGTTTAGTTGATGAGGTTGACATTGTGGGCAATGACATTAAAATGACTTCAGCTGCTTCATACACCTATGGTCTTGATTTAGCTTATTATCTTGACTGGTATACTGCTGGTGATGCTAATGGCCAACATTTCAATGTAGCAAACAATGACATAAATATTCATTCCACAGCTCCTACCGGTATGGCTGAAGCAATGTATTTAGACAGTATTATCAATTCAGTTATTGAAGGCAACAACATCAATGTTGTTACCGATAATGCTGGTGTCGCTGCATATGGTATGCAGGTTTCTG
>Ga0256405_10012981_pt1 | contig 10129 bp, 10 predicted proteins | sample RumenRJG_02DNA_FD_189096 | JGI IMG/M metagenome (GOLD analysis project Ga0256405, IMG submission 189096) | Bovine rumen microbial communities from Lethbridge, Alberta, Canada - RJG_02 | ecosystem: Host-associated > Mammals > Digestive system > Stomach > Rumen | place: Canada: Alberta... | reverse complement strand
GGGTTGTATCCGGGATGTCTACTTTTGCAAGAAAAATATCATCCGGCCTTTCATCATGGCTCATAGGTGTGCTTCTCGCCGCTGTTGGCTACAGTGAAAAGATCGCTAATGCCGGCGGCCGTCAGGTTCTTTCTACACAGCATGGAATCGCACTTGTTTTCATTCTGATGCCGGTGATCCTCTGCGTCTGCCTCTTCATATTCGGATACAGACTTCCGATGACTGAGAAGGAATTCAATGTCATCAAGAAGGAGATCGCAAGACGCCGCGGCGAGGACAATTCCGTGACTACAGATGAAGAGAAGCAGATCTGTGAAAAAGTAACCGGACTCTCATATGACAGGCTCTGGGATCCGAAGAATGAGTGGATAGGGAGACGGATGAGTACGAGAGTAGTATAATAAGTGGGTAGTTCTGGAGGCAGAAGAAACAGGAGGTTATAAAAATGGCAGCAGAGATTATTGCAATCATTATCTTTCTTCTGATGTTCATACTCATCATTCTTGACAGGTGGGAGCATTATATCATCACACTGTGCTGTGCGCTGGGGACTATTATCCTGGTATTTGGGATAGAGATGCGCGATGGTGCAGCATTACTTCAGACGCTGAATGTGTCATCAATTTTTACATCTGATTTCTGGCATGTGTCCGGGCGTGGAGCCAGCTCTTCAATCGGTATCAACTGGTCAACGATCATTTTTATAGCAGGAATGATGATCATGGTGGCTGGCATGGCGAGAGTTGGATTTTTCCGATGGTTGTGCATGACACTGGCCAGAGCTATAGATTATAAGCCGGTCAGGATCTTTATCGTGTTTATGATCATGAGCTTCGGACTGTCTATGTTTATAGACTCGATCACAGTCATACTGTTCCTGGCGGCGGTGACGATTGAGCTGGCGCAGCTCTTGTCATTTGACCCGGTTCCAATGATCATTTCCGAGATATTCTGTGCTAATCTGGGTGGAAGTGCCACCATGTGTGGAGATCCGCCGAATATCATCATTGGTACATCTCTCGGATTCACATTCTTTGATTTCCTTACGAATACAGGCGTTATATCTATAATCGCACTTGTGATCACTGTATTTTATTTCTATATCGTATACAGGAGGCAGTTTCGCACCCAGAATGCAAATGTGGATTATTCTAAGCTTCCTGACCCGAAGACAATGATCACAGACCGGCGTGGGTTCATCATCAGTGCCTGCATATTTGCACTGGCTGTAGTGCTTCTCATCACTCATGGCAGCACAGGACTCACAGTCGCATTCATCGGAGTTCTGATTGCATGTCTCACACTGGTGACGGCTCCGAAGCATGTGAAAGAGATCATGAAATCTGTCGACTTCAAGACGCTGCTGTTCTTCGTCGGACTCTTCGTGGTTGTCGGAGGTCTTGAAGAGACAGGTGTTCTGGAAACAGTCGCCGGATTCATTGCCAGGGTATCTCGTGGCAATGTTTTCACAATGGTTGCGATCATCATCTGGATCTCAGGAATTGCAAGTGCATTTATCGACAACATCCCGTTCTCAGCGACTATGCTTCCGATCATCAAGGCACTGGCGAGGGTTAGGCCTGGGGTCAATGTGGATGTGCTTGCCTGGGCACTGTCGATCGGAACAGATATCGGTGGTTCAGCAACACCGATTGGTGCTTCTGCAAATGTAGTTGGTACATCGGCCTCAACCCGTGCAGGACATCCGATCAGCTGGGGCAGGTACTGCAAGGCAGCGGCGCCGGCAACTATACTGGTGCTGGCATTCTCAACGGTATTTATATTCGCGAGATATCTGTAGTTTATAATGAAATAGGAGGATATATGGGAAAGAGTAATCAGATCCTGATCAGCATCAGCCGTAAGTACGGAAGCGGCGGGCATGAGATCGGGAAGAAGCTGTCAGAGATGCTGGGCATTGATTTCATTGACAGGAATATGCTTGATGGAATGTCTGAGGAGTTCGGAATTGATATAGACCTCCTCAGGAAATATGATGAAAAGGTAGTCAATCCTTTTGCCTATCGTACGGTTCAGGCCATGAACACAAGCATCACCAACAATCCGACCAAGATGATCGCACATGCGCAGCATGAGTATATCATCAGACAGGCGAAGGCTGGGAAATCATTTGTACTGATAGGCCGGGCAGGAGACGAGATCCTGAAGGACTATCCGTATCTGGTCCGTTTTTTCATTACGGGCGAGCTGGATTACAGGATCAGACGTATCATGGAACGCCGCGAAATGAATGAGAAGGATGCCAAAGCAGCAATCCGCCGCCATGACAGGTCGAGACGGATGTACCATGACACCTATTCAGAGGGTCGCTGGGGCGATGCAGACAATTACGAGATGATACTTTCATCATCTCTTTTAGGAGTCGACAGGAGCGCTCAGGTACTCTATGACTATTTGAAACTTCGTGACATAATCTAAGAGACAAGGGGACGGTTCTCCTGTCTTTTTAAGAAATTAGGATTCTAATATGTACGAGAATGTAACCAATTATCCATCGGACGAAGAGGCAAGAAAACTGATTCTTGAAGTCGGTCGCCGCATGTACGACAAGGGTTTCGTAGCTTCAACTCACTAATACCCACGGGCAAGCCCGTGGGGTTGTCTAACAACCCTTGGTGAGTAGCCTAAGTGTTTTAAGCACTACGTTAGGAGAGAATATATAGTTACCTGCGGATGTAGTACCAAGTCCGCAGCTCTAAGGTCTGTGATTAAACAGCTCTGAGGTATAGGAACAGTGTTGCAGGCATACAAAACCTCTCATTAACATTGGCAATGGTACACTAACCACCCTTCGGGGTGAGTAACTAAAACCTTCTAAGGTTTTAAGAAAGGAGTACGGACTATGGTCTATGTACTATCAAAAACCGGACAGCCTTTAATGCCTACAGAAAACCATGCAAAGGTTCGTATTTTATTAAAACAAGGCAAAGCAAAGGTAGTACACAGCTGTCCGTTTACAATACAGCTGTTGTATAGTAGCATGAACTATACACAAAAGGTAACTTTAGGTGTAGACAGTGGAAGCAAGCATATCGGACTTTCAGCAACTACAAAGGATAAAGTATTATTTGAATCTGATGTAGATCTTAGAAACGATATTGTAGACTTGCTTTCTACCCGTAGAGAATTAAGGCGTTCCCGTAGGAGTCGTAAACTCCGCCATCGTAAACCAAGATTTAATAATCGCAGGCATAGTGACGGATGGTTAGCGCCCTCTGTAAAACAAAAAGTAGACTCTCACATTACGATGATAGCAAAGGTACACAAAATACTGCCTATCTCAAATATCGTAGTAGAAGTAGCCTCTTTTGATATCCAAAAGATTAAAGACCCTACCATAAGTGGTACGGATTATCAGCAGGGCGAACAGTTAGGTTTTTGGAATGTCAGGGAATATGTCCTTTTTCGTGATGGACACAAGTGTCAGTGTTGCAAAGGTAAGTCCAAAGACAAAATCCTTAATGTCCATCACATAGAGAGTCGTAAAACAGGCGGTGATGCACCTAATAATCTGATTACGCTATGTGAAACCTGTCATACCGGGTATCATAAGGGGATTGTAAAACTTCCCAAGACAATACATAGAGGAATGTCTTTTAAGGATGCTACATTTATGGGTATCATGCGTTGGGCTTTGTACGATAAGCTTAAAACTATATATCCAGATGTAAAACTTACTTACGGATATATCACTAAAAACACTCGTATAAAGAACGGTTTGCCAAAGGATCATTACATAGATGCTCGTTGTATTAGTGATAATCCTAATGCAATTGGTAATGGAGATGTCTATTATTACAAAAAAGTCCGTTGCCACAATAGACAGATACACAAGAATACCATTCTTAAAGGCGGTTATCGTAAACGTAATCAAGCTCCATATGAAGTCAAAGGCTTTAGGTTGTACGATAAGGTTCTGTGGAAAGGATGTAAATGTTTCATTTTTGGCAGACGCTCTACAGGACAGATGGATTTAAGGCTTTTAGACGGAACACATATTAACGCATCTGTAGGATATAAAAATCTAAAGCTGTTAAAGATGCGTGGTAGTTATCTCGTAGAACAAAGAAAGGTAGGTTAAAGGCGGTTCCTCCCACAGGCTTTTCCTGTGTGTTTCCCCGCTAAATATTTATGACGAGCTGGATGGACTCATCTCAATCCGTGAGAGTCTTGGTATCCACAGGGGTGGAAGGCCATCGTGAATGAGGCAGAATAAGATCACCTAGTAGATTCGCGGATCTTTATTTCATATGAGAATTTCATTTCATTGACCGGTTCCTCCGGCGAGGCAATGTGCTCTAAAAGCATCGCCGCCGCCGAGGAGCCGGCTTTTTCGTAGTAGAGATGAACTGTCGTAAGAGTCGGGTAGAGCACTTCCGAGACTGTGCTGTCACCGAATCCGGAGAGCTGGACATCCTTTGGTACTTTTTTCTTCAGGGTGCGAAGTGCTCGCGAAGCGCCGGACGCTATGGTATCGGTCACACATACAAGGGTGTCGATATCGGGGTGCTCTTTAAAAAGTGCGAGTGTCTCCTGTTCTCCTGATGCTGCGTCAAAACCGGAAACCCGGATATAACTCTTTGGTATCCGGATGCCCGCTTTTTTAAAGGCGTCCAGGAACCCGTTTCTTCTGTTTCTTCCTACGGCCGCGTCAGAAGATGTGACCGATATCATACCGACTTTCTCAGCTTTCTCAGCCAGATGTGTGCCGAGATCATATGCTGCCGTATAGTCATCTGAGTAGATGCACGAATAGCCTTTTTCTTCCTGGGCTAAGATCACGACGGGGATGTTCAGCTGGTCTAAAAACCTCCGGTGCGCCGCTGTAAAAATAGTTCCGAACAGGATGATGCCATCGACATTATTCTCCTGGAAGAGCTTTAAGAATTTAAGCTCCTTTTTCTCGTCATTATCGGTGCAGGCGAGAAGCATCTGGTAGCCCTCATCTGAAAGCCGCCTGCTGATTCCGTCTGTCATCCGGCTGATCGAATCGGAATTCAGTTTCGGGATCACGACTCCGATGAAGTTCGAATGGTGTGAGCGTAAAAGCTTTGCTGAAACTGACGGCACATAGCCGGTCTTTTCGATGACTGCGGAGATCCGGTCCTTTTTTTCATCGCTTACATAGCCGTCATTTAAATATCTGGAAACTGTCGCCCTCGAAACCCCCGCCATCTCAGCTATTTCATTTATAGTCATTTTTTTGCCCTCCTTTTTATTTTTTGTTCATTATACACGTATGAGAACGCTTCCACAAGAGCGCAAATATAGACGAGATTTTTTTCAAAATTTTGTGTGGTAATAATGCAAATGAAGTGTTAGAATAATCCCTGTAACGGGGTTTGCATTCACGAAAATTATGTAAAAGCGGGTGCGAATGACAGCACTGTTCAGGTAATCAATGGAGGATGGCATTATGTGGCGGATCAGGGCATTTTTTGTAGAACTGTATAGGAAAATACGTTACGGCAGAAAAAATGGCGTAAAGGTTTTCGCCTGTCCGTCTTGTGGCCAGAAGGTAAGGGTTCCACGCGGACACGGTAAAGTGCAGATAACCTGCCCTAAGTGTGGGACTGCTTTCATAAAGCGCACCTGATATCATTCTTAAATTCTATTTCACCGGGAAGAAAGATCTTCCCGGTGTTTTTTTGTGGAAGAAACTCTTGACAAAACGCAGCTGTATTAGTATAATTAGTACAGTTAGAACAAAAATGAAAGGAGATGCCTATGAATTTCCTGGATTTTCAGGATCCGCGGCCGATATACGAGCAGATAGCTGATATGTATAAGAAGCTGATACTTCAGGGCGTGCTGAAGACCGATGAGCCGCTGCCGTCGGTAAGGAAGCTTGCGATGGAGCTTTCGACGAACCCGAATACGGTTCAGAAGGCATATACGGCGCTTGAGCATGAGGGCTTTATATATTCGGTGAAGGGTCGAGGGAACTTCGTAAAAGAAGATCCGGCGCTTCGTGAGAGGAAAAGGGCGGAGCTTCAGTCGAGGCTTGCGGAGATTTTTAAAGAGGCGGATGAGATCGGTATCAGCTGGTCCGAACTTCTAGACGGAAAGGATGGGAAGAAATGATAGAGACGAAGGATCTGTGCAAGTCATTTGACGGGGCTAAGGCACTTGATAAGGTAACGCTTACGGTGTCGGACGGCGAGATCACTGGGCTTGTGGGCACTAACGGAGCAGGAAAGAGCACATTGCTCAGATTAATGGCAGGTGTCCTGAAACCGGATGCGGGAACGATCACAGTCGACGGGCAGCCGGTCTGGGACGATCCGAAGGCCAAATCGCAGTTCGTGTTCGTATCGGATGATCCGTATTTTTTTAATAATGCGACTCCGAAAGACATGGCTGACTACTATAGAAGCCTTTATCCTGCCTTTGATAAGGCGCAGTTCGACAGGCTGATAAAAGCATTTGACCTTGAGATGACAAGGAGAGTAGCCACTTTTTCAAAGGGAATGAAGAGGCAGCTCGCGATACTTCTGGCTGTCTGCGCGAAGACGAAGTATGTGCTTCTCGATGAGACTTTCGATGGACTGGATCCTGTTATGCGAGCAGCGGTCAAGTCACTTTTTGCAAATGAGATGTCAGAACGGGGACTTACGCCGCTTATCTCGTCACACAGTCTCCGTGAGCTCGAGGATATCTGTGACCATGTGGGCCTGCTGCACAAGGGCGGACTGCTTCTGTCTGAGGATCTGGATGACATGAAGACCGGACTTCTGAAGCTGCAGTGCGTTTTTTCAGATGAGAATGACGCACAGAATGTCTCGAAGTCTTTAAAAGTCCTGTCTGACGAAAGACAGGGACGGCTTCATGTGATGACTGTCCGTGGGACCAGAGAGCAGGTTACGGAAATTTTTTCACATATAGATACGGTATTCTTTGAGATACTGCCATTGACACTGGAGGAGCTTTTCATAGCGGAAACGGAAGGAGCAGGATATGATGTCAGAAAACTCATCATTCAGTAACTTCGTTACTTTACAGAAAAATATTTTTAAACGGCGCAAATGGCTTATAGTTCTGGCCTTTGTGACTTTTATACTATTTGATGCCGGATTCCTGTCACTGTATCTGACGGGATTGACGAGGAGTTCTGCTATAGATGAAGCTAAGGAGATGCTTGGAGCCGGGAAGATTAACACAGTGATCGTACTGGTGGGTTCCGTACTGCTGGCGATAGAGGGATTTCACTGGCTTTCAAACAAGCAGAAAATAGACTTTTATGAGAGTCAGCCGATATCTAGAAACGCACACTTCGTAGGCGTGATCATAAACAGCGCTGTGATCCTGGTGACATCGTACCTGAATGGCATCGTTCTCGGACTTATAGTTGCAGCTTCATACAAAGCCTGCACAGGAGCAGTGGTAAAGACAGCGTTTACAGGTTTTGGCAGTAATCTGATACTTTCACTGGCGACTTTTTCCGTATCGACGCTGGCAGTAATGCTTACCGGAACTCTGGCGGTTTCTGTAATAGCTGCTGTGGTCCTGCTCGCGTTTGAGCCTGCATTTGATGCCTGTGTGAACACTTGTCTGATGATGCTTCCTACCTATAATGGGAGGGACTTCACGACTCACTGCATTTTTTCACCGGTGGAGACTGTTTACAGTCCGGCCTGGTACGCGATACCGCATAACCTGCTCTGTGCTGCGATTGCGCTGGTGGCTGCATACCTGTTCTACAGGTACAGGAAAAATGAGGACGCCGGAAAGACTGTGCCACTGAAGGCTGTAAGAGCGATCACAAAAGCTGCGCTTATTTTTCTCGCGGCGATAATTACCGGGTTTTTCTTCGAACAGCGTGCCGGGATGGCAGGCGGTATCATTTCGATGATCATCTCAGCTCTTGTGGTAGGCGGTGTTATGGAGGCTATCTACAATGCCGACATAAGAAAAGTGTTCAAGGGACTTGGCTTTACTGCCATCGGGGGCGTATGTGCCATCGTGCTTATGGTCTTCTGCCGATATGATGTAGTCGGGTACAGCCGCTGGATTCCAGATAAAGCTGGGGTGAAGAGTGCCTACATAGTAAACACTTCCGGTAATGAGATCGAGGATACTACGTATGCCGCTTCTTATATGAAACTGACCGATATAGATACGGTAAACCATCTGCTCGAGATAGGAGAGGAGACCACAAGGAATACTCCGGGTGAGTACGGAAGTCCTGCCAACACCTGTGAGATAAAGATCTACTATCGTATGAAAAATGGGAAGACTATGTCGAGAAAAGTCTATATTCCAGCGACTGCGAGAGACCTAATGAATAAAGTCATGGGTTCTGAAGAATTCAAAGAAGGCTTCTTCAGACTGTACCATGACGACGATATAGCAAAAGGCCTGAAACGGGCTTCTGCCTCGATAGCATATGATAACGAGGATGCTGCCGATGCTACCCGGCTTTATGCCAATAGCACTGATATCTATCAGTCCTTAAAGGAGGCTTATCTGAAGGATCTGGAGCACTATGACTTCGATACGGTAGGCTTTAAGATGGAGATCGGCCAGATAGTTCTGGATATCCCTTCGGAGGGAGGTGAAGAGTATCTGCCTGTTTATGCTTCTTTTTCGAATACGATACAGTTTCTGAAGGATAACCATATGTACATGGATCTGCCGGAAAAAGAGGTGGACAGGGGCTCGTTATACAGTGGGTTTTATACTTTTCCGGAGAAGATAAGTTACTAGATGTGAGCCCGGGCGGCCGCGTGCGCGGGCTCAACAGCGGGGTTCCTGTTCGGTCGCACGCGTCTCTTAACTGCCCTCTGGCCCAAACGGAGCCTGCACCGCGGGCCACCCGGGCAGTAACTAGCGTGCTCCCTCACGACGTCTCCCCGCTATTCGCCCGCGCACTGCGGCCGCCCGGGCTCACTGATGCTTGTATTTCTCTGCTATATGCTTTAAACTAGGTGGCATGAGTGAAAAAAATTATAAGATTAAAATAGAATACGATGGTACGAGGTACTATGGCTGGGAGCATCAGCCGGACAGGCCGACGATCCAGGGGAAGATCGAAAGAGTCCTTGGTTTCATGCTGATGAGTAAGGAAGATATCGAACGGGAAGGAACTGATGAGCCGGCGACGATCCCTGAGGTGATAGGAGCCGGGCGAACGGATGCAGGTGTACATGCGAGAGGCATGGTGGCTTCGGTAAAGCTCGATACGTCGCTTGACTGTGACGCTATAAGAGATTACTGCAACAGGTATCTGCCGGATGATATAGCGATCCGTGAAGTCTCTGTAGCCTCAGACAGGTTCCACGCCAGATACAACGCTGTCGGCAAGACTTACCAGTACACGGCATTTTTCGGTCCGGTGCATCCGGTTTTTAACAGGAAATACTACACTGCTTTGGAGCACGATGTAGATGTCGAAAAAATGCAGCAGGCCGCTGATATCCTGACTGGTGAGCATGATTTTAAAAGCTTCTGCGGCAATTCCCACATGAAAAAATCTACTGTCCGCCTCGTAGACAGGATCGATGTCAGACGTTCGAAGGGCTATATTTACTTTACACTTCATGGCACCGGTTTTTTACAGAATATGGTGCGGATCATAGTAGGAACTCTGCTTCTGGTCGGGGAAGGAAAGCTTGCACCGGAGGATGTCAGTGAAATCCTTGATGCAAAAGACAGAAAAAAAGCCGGGCCTACGGCTCCGGCTAAAGGGCTTATGCTGATAAGCGTGGACTATTGAAATACTTTATTCATAAGGGAGACGGTTTCGGACTGCTGCTCATCTGTGGAGACAGTGGCCCGGCCGTCTCCTTTCTGGTGCCCGTAATTCCCGAAATGTCCATGGTTTCCGCCATCTATGACCTGCTCGGTGTAATCTGATGGCATCAGGGAGCGGGCACTTTTCAGTTTATCACGTTCCAGGACATGATCGTTCGAGCCATAGACGGAGAGCACCTTCATCGAACTGAGAGACAGATCCTTCGTGGGGTAGGCGGCGAGGAGCAGAAGCCCGTAAAATGAATACTATCTGTATAGATAAGAAACAGCGTAACTTCTTGCTTATTCTTTCAGAACATGTTATACTATATGTATGAACAAATATACGCATGGACGTACCTGTGTCTATAACATA
>Ga0256405_10012979_pt1 | contig 10130 bp, 11 predicted proteins | sample RumenRJG_02DNA_FD_189096 | JGI IMG/M metagenome (GOLD analysis project Ga0256405, IMG submission 189096) | Bovine rumen microbial communities from Lethbridge, Alberta, Canada - RJG_02 | ecosystem: Host-associated > Mammals > Digestive system > Stomach > Rumen | place: Canada: Alberta... | reverse complement strand
GAAGGACGGGTCGGCTTGGATGAGGAAACGCTCCTCAAAAGAAAGATTGAGCGGACGCAGAGGGCTCTTGATGCCTTAAGCGCAAAGCTCTATGCTACAGCAAGTTAAATTTATGTTATATAGAAGAGGATAAGCAACCTGCCATTGTACAACCTGCAGGGCAAGGCGTTTCGATAATACGCAGGAAGGATGAAATGGTTGAGGTTCTGGATCTGGAGGATTTTATGAAAACGATTCATGGGACTGACAATACCCCAAGCAGTTGTGATTTTGCAATTTCTCCTCTAATTGGTACGGACTATCTCGTGTTGAATGAGCTGACACGAACCAGGTCCGAGTATATCAGACGGTTTGTTCAGCCTAAGACTGGAGAGGAGCGGGAAGGAAAGTTGGATGTTGCAAAAAAGCAGTTAACCGCGACCATCAATCGTTTCTATGAAGTGTCCGACTTTTGTGACCAGTATGCAAATAGAACGGCATTGTTCTCTTGTCGCTTGAGCGATAAAACCAAAAAAGGTCTTATGGCTAAATCCGCCAGGGCTTTCAATAGTGGAATATTTAGGCTTCAGAGAATGCAACTACACGAGTCACTTCCACATGGTTTTGTGTTCAAACTGAGGGTATATAATGACGAATATAGGATTGACTGAAACTCAATCTCATACCGTTATGGGCGTGTACGAAGAAAATATAATACCGATTAAGATAGCCCATCTGGCGGAATATGTGGCCAGGGTGAAGCGTATCTCCTTGGATGATGCGCTGGTGTACATCTATGTCAATCCGATGTACGAGCGCTTGTATGACGAGGAGGCCAAGTGGTGGTATCTGAGTACGGAAGCGCTGTATGAGGAGTTTGAGCACAGGCGCAGCCGGCAGAGTGTGGAGGTTTCAAAACCGGTGTTTGAGTTCTATACCTTCTGCCTGGAAAATTATGCCACGCGTAAACGTCTGAGCGGTATGCAAGCCTGGGTGCTGTTCAAGGAGACTGGAGCCGATGAGTATGTCATCGATAACTACGACCTCCTTCACACACAGGGAATGGATTATATCCTGGACGATATCCAGCGTTTTATGGGTAGGAGAAGAAAGTAATGAAACTATATCACGGATCCACAGTGGCTGTCCGTAGGCCATCACTCAGGCCGGGCCGTCCGAATGCCGACTTCGGAAAGGGGTTCTATACGACTACCAATCCGGAGCAGGCAGAACGCTGGGCACATATCAAGCAGGAGCGTGAAGACGCGCCCCGTGCCATTGTCAGTGTCTATGAATTTGACGAGTCGCTCCTGAATAATCCCGAATGGAACATCCGCCATTTCGATGGAGCCGATGAGCCTTGGCTATACTTCGTCACTGACTGCCGCAAATCCCGAAAGCACGACTATGACCTTGTGCTTGGTCCCGTGGCCAATGATAAAGTCTTCACGACGGTCAATCTGTTCGAGAGCGGCGTCCTCTCGGCCGAAGCTGCCATCCTGCAGCTCAAGGCATACAAAACCTATGACCAGCTGTCATTCCATACAGCGAGGACAATCGGAACACTGCGGTTTGTAGAGGCGTATGAGGTTTAGAGTTACCGCCGAATCCTTTAATCCCTGGCCGATTATAGATAAGATTTTCTAAAGTTCTTGAACTTTTGAAGCAGTGGGAGCAGAGACCAAGCTTGTTTGGGTATTGCCGAGTCTTGACGAAAGTCGTCCTTGCCAGCCAAGCGACCCCATTCAGCGACTAAGCAGAAAGCATCAGAAACCTGGTAGCTGAGCCCGCCGAAACTTGAAATCTGAAACCTGAAACCTGAACCCCGGTAGCTGTGCTCGCCGAAGCTTGAAACCTGCGAGCAACGTCGCTTCTCTCTCCCTTCAGCCTACTACAGCCTACTCTTGAGTAAGCCTATATGAAGCCTATAAGGAGCATGAAAGGAGACAAAAGCGAGATTGGAGGTTTATAAGGAAATCTAATATACAGTAATATATGGCGAAAAAGAAAGTAGAGGATCCTGTTTATCCAGTCGTTCCATTGAAAATAGACAGAGATAAGTTTTCTTCTTTGCTGAAAGAACAAATCACCAAGGGTGACGAATTGTTGAAAGTTGTTGTGCCAATGACACAGCATTCAGATCCATATGCCGGGTTTGGATATATGCCTCGTAGTCGAGACAAGGTATATTACCAAGAAGGTTTAGAGAAGAAGTTTGAGGAAGATTTTAAGCGTTGGCATGATAGAAATAAGGCTATATACCGTAGCTCTTTTATTGAACCAGAAAGCATGTACTTTCATGAATATGAGGTACTATGTTGGAGAATTTGGGGTAGTGACACCGTAAAAGAATACAAAGAGAATATCAAACGTTTGAGTAACCATATGCAAGGTGACATAGAACGTGTTGACCTAATAGAATGTGTTGCTGAGGTAGTAGAACCAATAATAGTCAATCAGCCTAAGGAACTATCTCAAGAGATATTCATAGTGCATGGACATAATGAAGAAATGAAGCAGTCGGTGGCAAGGATAGTGACAAAGTTAGGTTTAATCCCTATTTTTTTACATGAACAACCTAATGGTGGCAAGACTATCATTGAAAAGTTTGAAAGAAATGCAGAAAGCATCAGTTTTGCTATTATTCTTCTTTCAGCTGATGATTTAGGTTCTTCTGTGCGAGACTTGGACGGTGTGAAAGATGTAGAAGTGCGCCAACACCTAGAGATGCGTGCACGTCAGAATGTCGTTTTTGAGATGGGTTATTTTGCGGGCAGACTTGGCCGTTCTCAAGTGTTTTTGCTATTGCAAGAAGGCGTTGCTAAACCAGGCGACCTTGACGGAATAGTTTATACTGCTTACGATGCTGCTCATGCATGGCGTTTCGAGTTAGTGAAAGAATTGAAAAATGCTGGCTACAAAGTTAGTGCAGATCAAGTACTTTAGTTGATGAAATGAGGAATAAGGATTTATGCTAATAAAGTCTGTAACATTAAAGAATTTTAGGGGCTATTGTGGTACGGTAAGTATTCCGTTTGATAAACTAACTGCCTTTGTGGGAAAGAACGATATTGGGAAGTCTTCGGTGCTAGAAGCTCTCGATATATTCTTTAACGATAAACCCGTTAGCCCAATAGAAAAAGCGGATGTTAATAAATCTGCATTAGCGGCGGGCGATGCAGATGTTGTTATTGGCGTGGAGTTCCTTGACCCTCCAGCATCAGTTGTGGTAGATTCTACTAATACGACCACTCTTCAAGACGAGCATTTGCTTAATGGTAATGGATGTCTTGAGATTATTAAGCATTATCCCAATGGAACATCTGCAGCAAAGGTTTTTCTTAATGCCGTTCATCCTACCCATCCTGACTGTTGTGACTTGCTTGGCAAGAAAATTAATGATTTAAAGAAAGTCGTAGACAATAACCATTTGCCTTGTGCTGACAAGACAAAGAAAGCCGAACTACGAAAATCCATATGGCAGAGTCATGCAGCAGACTTGAACCTAACACTTCATGAGGTTGACATGTCCAAGGAGGATGCCAAGGGAATTATCGATAATCTTAAGAGCATCTTGCCAGCCTATACTCTTTTCCAGTCAGACAGGAACAATAGTGATAGCGACAAAGAGGTGCAGGATCCTTTGAAAGAAGCAGTGAAGGCCATAATGCAGGACCCGGAAATCGTAGGATGGTGTACTCTAATTGCAAACAAAGTGACATCTCAGTTGCAGTCCGTTGCTAACGGAACACTTCAAAAATTGCGGACAATGAACAATCAGTTAGCAGGAACCCTCAATCCAGTCATACCTGGTGTCGCCCAACTCAAGTGGCAGGATGTATTCAAGTCCGTGTCTATAACAGGGGATGACGACATTGCTATTAACAAAAGAGGTAGTGGTGTACGTCGGTTGATTCTGATTAATTTCTTCAGAGCACAAGCAGAAGCCAATATAGCTAACCATACTGGCTTAATTTACGCTATCGAAGAACCTGAGACATCTCAACATTTGGAGCATCAGGCAATCTTGATTGAAGCATTGAAGACAATGGCTGCACAAGCTAATATACAGGTCGTAATAACTACCCACAGCGGGTACGTTGTAAAAATGCTTGACTATGCACAATTAAGACTGATAAAAGATAATGCAGGTGTAAAGACGGTCGAGACCGTCAATTCAAGATTGTTGCCGTATCCGTCACTGAACGATGTAAATTACGTTGCTTATGGAGATGCTTCTATTGAACATTTTAATGAATTATATGGCTATCTGGAACAAATAGGAGAACTTAAAAACTTTTTTAATGGCAGAGTTCAAGTACAATACATTCGACTTCTCCACGATGGCACAACGAGAACAGAGTCTCATCCGAGAGAGTATCTGATTAGAAACGTTATTCACCATCCAGAGAACACCTATAACACATATACTGAGCAGGAACTTCTTCAAGCAATAGTTGATATGAGATCATTTATCTCTAGCTTACCATAAAGAATATTGTGTCAATGTGCCATCAAAACTTTCGCGCATTCTGATTGGGCTGATGGAACATTGCCCGTGGGGAAGATAAAGAAACCATTAACCCTTTCATCAAGCGGCCAAAAACGCTCATCCCATACTCCTCCCATACTTAAACAGTATGCCAACACTATGCCTGTGGCGGAAAACGGGGCTTGTACTTTAAAACCTGAATCCTTGAACTAGCCGTAAGGCAGTATGGGTGGGACGAGTCAAGAACAGTAAAACAACGGCTCTATTTGATAATTGAACAGCGAAAAATGAAGACGAATCTCTATTGGCAAGTGTATTTAAATCTCGAAAGAGAGTTTCTGGAATTGACGGACATTATTCATGTCAACGATGAGCAACAGTCTGTATATTCGATGAAGATAGCCGACCTGCTGATTCGTACGGTAATAGAGATTGAAGCCTTGGCCAAAGAGCTATATTTATCAAATGGAGGGGCTGCAGTTCCTAACGAAGAAATGTTCTTCGATACAGTATGCATGGCTTACCTCGATGGTCTATGGAATTTTGATAGTAAGGTGGTTCTAGTTGTTTCCCCGGCCATTTTCTTTGAAAAGGAAGAGAATAAAGTACTTCGCCCGCTTCACAAAGCTAAAAAAAGAGGGACAAGTTCAGCAGATTGGAATAAAGCATATCAAGCAGTTAAGCATAATCGGGTTAAAGAGCTCTCAAAAGGATGTATCAAAAACCTTCTTCATGGTTTGGCCGCTCTATATATCCTGAATCTATATTACTCTGACAAGTCTATAATGAACATTTCTTCGAAAGACAAGGCAAATATAAATCCAAGTTTTGGATCATCTTTGTTTGCTATAAAGGTTCATACACAGAACGGCCTTATGGCAGATGGAGTATATCAAAAGAGAGCAGATTTCGATGAATGTGTATATATTGAGGATTATGAATCGAATAGCAAAATAGCTGCTGTAAACGCCTTAGTTGCCATGAACGATTATATAGAAAGCAATACACGTCCAGAACTAGAACGGTTAGTTATGGAAAAGATATCAAAAGGTGAAGTTGTAACGGAGGAATGGCTTTCTGAAGAGAGAAATAAGATACTCCCTAGATTTCTTCCCATCAAAGATTATAAATTGAGGAAACAGATTCAGGATGGCTTGAGTGGCCTACATTATGACATTGTCTTGAATAAGAATCAATATTGATATAAACTTACTCAAGTTTCGCAAGTGATTTAGGCCGCCGCTGCGGCGAGGTCTAGCCGGCCGAAAGCCATCTTCACTGCTTTGATTTGATGATTGTTGTTTATTACGTTTTCAGTTAACTCGAACGGATCGCAAGAGATGAACTCCGCAATGACGTTGATGACCTTCATAATGAGTCCCCAGATTCTCTGGATGACGGTAAGTTCTACGGTTTCACCGGTCAGTTCAGTGAACAGGCCGCCAATGGTCTCGTACGATTCAAAGCGCTTGACGGTCCCGATTATATTGTACTGTATCATGCACAGGGACAGAGCCGCTATCTGCCCCGCGAAGTCCACACACTGGCATTTTCCCAAGTTCAGCAATCCCTTCATCTCTTTATGAGCCACTTCGATACACCACCTTCTGGCATACAGTTCAAAGGTCCGCTTGGCATCTATTCCCATGTCCGTCGTGATGAGGGCGTTCCAGGATCCGTTGCCCTTCTTGTAGAAGAAGAGCTGGACATCCATCCCGGCATACCTGGCCTTGATGGAGTCATTATGTTAGAAAAAATCTTTGAGTTCCGAGATTATTTGTCTATTTTTATTCATGGCTAAAGTGGACTATATTTGTGTTTGGCGATACTAATATAGTGATAATCAATGAATTATAAAACGCCTTAGCCTTTTTTATTTCAACTATTTTCACTTGCGAAACTTGAGCCAATTATAACTGAAATAGAATTATGAGTATAAAGACACCATCAGCATTATTGAAACAGATTTATCGCTCACTGGGACATTTGTCATTCCCGATTGCGGATTCAAGAATAGTAAGGAATGTACCTGGCTCATCTGAATACAAAGAACCAAACGGTAATTCATGCATTGGATATTGGGAACAAAAAACACGTTTTGTCATTGATGGACGCAAATCCTATATCTGTCCAAGTTGCGGAAAGCTATATCGAGGATCCCAGTATGAAGGAGCACATGTAACCGTATCGGGTTTACCTGATAGTGTGTGGTTCTTTGTGCCTCTTTGCCCGGAATGTAACCACCCGACTAATACTGGTTTAATGAGTGTTGATGCTGAGTTGGTTCCTATACCAGAAGAGTGTTACGAAAAGAAGCCAAAAGAGGAATAAGTTTTATTGCGGCTACCGCTCTTACACGCAGGTGGAGCGGAGATGTGGAAGAAAGGTCTTCTGCGCATCAGAATTGATGAATTTAAACGATGAGCAACAAAAAATTATAAACACAATGATTAACGTTGGAATTATTGGATGTGGCTTCGTAGGCGGAGCCTTGAAAGACTGGTTGGAGCATAACAACCCGGAGTGCAAACTGTTCATCAGCGACCCGTACAAGGGCTATAATGATGACCTGAGTAATATCGATATCGCGTTCCTGCAGATCCACGTGCCTACCGAGGACGACGGCACCCAGGACCTCACGCTGATGAAGGAGCTAATCACCAACCTGCCCGATGTGCCCGTGTTCGTGCGCACCACTATTCTCCCCGGCACCAGTGAGATGCTCTCACGCGAGACCGGCCACCAGGTGTGCTATATGCCTGAGTTCCTCACCGAGCGCACCTTCCTCGAAGACTTTCGCAAACAGACGATGGTGTTCACCGGAGCACAGGAGTTGCTCACCAAGATCTTCGTGGGTAAGAAGTTCACCGTGATGACCCCGTTGGAGGCCGAGCTGACCAAGTATATGCACAACGTGTTCGGAGCCTACAAAGTGACATACTTCAACGCTTGCCGTGAGTATTGCGAGCAAATGGGGGCTGACTGGCGCAAGGTGCATACCGGTGTTCTCCTATCTGGCTACATTAACGATACTCACACCTACGTCCCTGGCCCTGATGGTAAATACGGTTATGGTGGCAAATGCTTCCCCAAGGATGTCAATGCCTTTGCTATGATGACAAAGGGTACGCCTCTTGGCACTCTACTGGAACACCTCCACGAGCTGAATGTCCACTTCCGTGGATTTGAGGAGCACATCTAAATCCAATATAAAAGCAGACAACAGGCGTGATGCTGCGGACCGAATCCGTTGTCTGCTGCTAAACAAATTAAAACATTAGAAACTTTGAAAATAGTTCAAATCAACGCGTGTTACGAGTATAGCAGTACGGGGCGCACTTGCTACGAACTGCATACATATCTCACAGAGCATGGGATGGAATCTTTAAAATTCTATTCCAAGCCTCAGCCTGATTCAGACAAGTACGACCTCATGGGCTCGTGGTTTGACCACAAGCTCCATGCGCTAATGTCTCGTATTACGGGTAAGCAAGCCTATTTCTCGAGCATTCCTACGCACACACTTATAGGAAAACTCAAGAAGATACAACCCGATGTGGTTATCCTGCGTAACTTCCACAGCAATTATGTCAATCTTCCAATGCTTGCCCGCTACCTGGCAAAGAACGACATCCCTACCATCATCGTGTTGCACGACTGCTGGTTCTTCACGGGCTACTGTTGCCACTACACCGAGATAAGCTGTCAGAAATGGCAAAGCGAGTGTCACGACTGCCCCCTTATCAAGAAAGAAAAAGGCAGCTGGTTCTTTGATACCTCACGTTCTGTCTTTCGCCATCGCAAGCAGTTGATTGAGGCGATCCCTCGTCTTGCTGTGGTGGGTGTGTCCGATTGGATTACGAACGAAGGCCGCAAAGCACCCATCTTCCATAATGCACTCAAGTTTCAGCGCATTTACAACTGGATAGATCTCAAATCATTCTATCCTCGCGAGACAACAGACCTTCGCCAGAAGTTTGGAATCAAAGAAAACGATTTTGTAGCCCTGGGTGTCTCCATGTCTTGGAGTTTCCGTAAAGGGCTTGAAGTTTATTTGGAAGTGGCTAAGCAGATGCCCGATATCAAGATTGTTATGGTGGGTCAAAAGCCTAATATAGAACTCCCTTCCAATATCATCTCAGTTCCGCCTACAGCCTCTGTTGAGGAACTGGCGCGATACTACTCCATGGCAGATGTCCTCTTTAACTTCTCCATTCAGGAGACCTTTGGCAAGGTGGCAGCAGAGGCGCTTGCCTGTGGTACACCGCTCATTGTCAACAATGCCACAGCCAACCCCGAGATTCCTGGTCTATGCGGATGCGCTGTTGAAAACAACAATGTTGCGCAGGTGGTTGAGGCTGTCAAAGCCATACGCGCAAAAGGCAAGAACTATTACCAGCAGCAATGCGTAGAGCGTGCTAATGCGCTCTTTGAGAAAGATAAGAATATCGAACAATATATCCAGCTTTTTCATGAGTTAACAGGAAAATAGAATCATCTCAAAGTCGCTGGTTTTCTGCAAAAAAGGATATAACATGGAACATGGAGCAGTGATAGGTGCCTCGTCACTTGTTAATGGCGTGGTGAAAGATAATACTTGTATTTGGGAAATCCCTTCAACCAAATAAGAAAAAGAGATTAAACATGAAAGGAATAGTATTAGCAGGAGGTTCTGGTACAAGACTTTACCCAATTACCAAGGGTGTTAGCAAACAACTCTTACCCATCTATGATAAGCCGATGGTGTATTACCCCATCAGTGCACTGATGCTGGCAGGTATCAGGGAAATACTTATTATCAGTACTCCCTATGATTTGCCAGGTTTCAAGCGTCTATTAGGTGAAGGCTCTGACTATGGTGTGCACTTCGAGTATGCCGAGCAACCCTCACCAGACGGATTGGCACAGGCATTTATCATTGGTGAGAAGTTCATAGGCAATGATAGCGTCTGCTTAGTACTGGGTGATAACATCTTCTATGGCTCAGGTTTCACAGGTCTGCTTCGCAAAGCTGTAAAGGCCGCAGAGGAAGAGAACAAAGCCACTGTATTCGGTTACTGGGTATCTGATCCCGAACGCTATGGCGTAGCCGAGTTCGATAGGGAAGGGAACTGCCTCAGCATAGAGGAGAAACCCAAGAATCCCAAGAGCAACTATGCCGTTGTAGGACTGTACTTCTATCCCAATAAGGTGGTTGAAGTAGCCAAGCATATCAAGCCCTCTGCACGTGGGGAATTAGAGATCACCACTGTGAATCAGGAATTCCTGAATGATGGTGAACTGAAGGTACAGGTCTTCGGCCGTGGTTTCGCCTGGCTGGATACCGGCACCCATGATAGCCTGAACGAAGCCTCCACCTTCATTGAGGTTATTGAGAAGCGTCAGGGTCTGAAGGTAGCCTGTCTTGAAGGTATAGCCTATCGCAATGGATGGATTTCAGAAGAGCGTATGCGTGAGATAGCTCAACCCATGCTCAAGAACCAGTATGGTCAATACCTGCTAAGGGTCATTGACGAGATGAAACAAGATATTTTTAGCACATGACAAAATTTGAAAAATATTATCTTAACTTGTTAATTTTCAAGTAATTATATTTGTAAAAGACCTCGATTTTTCGTAACTTTAAGGTATATAACTTCCACATTATTACCATGTTACG
>Ga0256405_10012978_pt1 | contig 10131 bp, 14 predicted proteins | sample RumenRJG_02DNA_FD_189096 | JGI IMG/M metagenome (GOLD analysis project Ga0256405, IMG submission 189096) | Bovine rumen microbial communities from Lethbridge, Alberta, Canada - RJG_02 | ecosystem: Host-associated > Mammals > Digestive system > Stomach > Rumen | place: Canada: Alberta... | reverse complement strand
ATGTTCCGATCTGATAGTGGGAGACGGTCTGTCTGCCTTTATCTGACAATTTCCCTGCATAGTTTTTCCTGGATAGAATTTTGCTTTTGAATAGTCTCTTGAAGTATGGTTCTTAATAGGCGTTTTATCCAGTTGATCCCATAGATCATCTATAGCGTCTTTAGCTGTTACCCACGGAGTATCAGCATTTTCTCCGTTAGTTACACATGGATATTTCATTTCTTTACAAAGGTCAGTTCGGATTCCTGATATAATAACTCGGATACGATTCTGCGGAACACCATAATCAGCTGCATTCAACGCCTTGTAAACAACAGTATATCCAAGACTTTTGAAATCATTAAGAATAACTTCGAGTGCTGAGGTATCATTACCTGCACCGCTTTTGCGGATACCGTCAACATTCTCTGCGATGAAAGCCATAGGCTTACAATGCTCGATCACTCTTTTCATTTCCAGATACAGTCTGCCTCGGTCTGCACTCAAACCTTTTCTTTTCCCAGCAAGGCTGAAATCCTGACAAGGAAAACCGCCTATCACAATATCAGCTTCGGGAAGCAAAGAGTAGTCAAGCTCTCTTACATCTCCACAATGAGCTTCGCGACCAAAGTTATGAGTATATGTATCACAGGCTCTTTGGACGATGTCATTGGCGAATACTATTTCATAAGGATTCTTATCATAGTGCTTCCCAAGAATATCAAAATCTCCTCGGAAGCCAAGATCCATACCGCCGCAACCGCTGAACAGTGATATGACTTTCAGAGTTTTATTTACAGGCAGAATATTTACAGGAACGCTCTTGATTGTTTCATCTGCTTCATCAAAAAACGATAATTGTAAATTATTCATAAGCAACATCCTTTCGATTTTCTTATTGTATTATATCATATCTTTGCTGGTTTTGCAATATCCGAAAAAGATTTATGATTAATGCCTTGCTTTTTATGTTCTTTTATATTATAATTAATAAAAAGGACTTCATTATCCACACTTACTGTAAAAATATTATTGTCACACGTTGACGAAGTTATATTATCGTTTAAGCAATCGATGGATAGTTTCGTTGGTTTTAATTATTGTTTGTAAAAATAATTAATATTCAAACGACAAATTTATCATTTTGTATTGTAGAGAGGATGTGCTTCATAGTGGGAATGTCAATTCATACAATCGAATCCTTTGACGAATCAGAATCTATAAAGCTTTTAAAAGGTGTTCTTGAATCAGAACATACAATTAAAACTTTTTTTGGAGAAAATGATAAAACTCCAAATCATGATGGCTTTTTTGAATTAGTTGATTCATCATTAGCCCCTCGAAAACAATTTATTGTACAGATTAAAAAAACAAAAAAGCTCACGCCAAATGTTAAAGGCACAAATAAAGGTAAATATGTATACGAATTAAAAACTAATTTTCTTGAATACGTCAAGAAAAAAGTAACGGAGAGTCCTGCTATTTATTTTGTTGTAGATATTGAGGAAAATCGTATTTTTTGGCTGTATCTTTCTGATGAAGTCCTTATGAGCATGAACTTTGAAAATCGTGAAAAGGTATCTTATGCATTCTCAGAAGATAATATCTTATCTGATATAACCTCGTTCACTACTATATTGAACAAAATTGTTGTGGAACGTAACAAAATTTTCCTTGACAAATCAAAAGAAGAGATAATAGCAATGCAAGATGCTGTTGATTACTTAAATCAATATTTAGATCATGATTTAAAGGCTATTAAAGATAGTGTGTTTCCTAATCTATGGAGATTTGGAATCAAATGCTCTGATAATCCGGGAATATCTATTGGCATTGGTCAAGAGCTGAAAGCAATTGATTGTAGCGGTGCTGCTGCTTTATACCCTCAGATAAAAGGAACAAATGATACAGGAATTCAAGAATATATTATGGGGAACAATAACTTATTTAACCAACTTACGCTTGGAAAACAAGTGGATTTATCTAAGTACAGCAAGAGTACACTTAATAAGATCATTGTTATGTTCTTTGAGAATGGGATTCCTGCTAAATATCTCCCCGATATAGTACTATTTGAGATAATAAATACTTTCACCCGAAAAAGTAGTTGTTTTTTTGATGCATCCGATACATTGGAAATATCAGTAAAAGAAGCAAATAGACGATATATGCTTCTGGGAAAATATGTTCAGTACATACTAAGTAATAATTCCATTAATTCTCAAGAACAAAGTGTTAAACAATCTATTATCAATCGAATGAATAGAGGACAAACATCTTTTTTTGATATAATCTCACACCGAGAATTAATACCGTCATTCTTAGAGTATTGTAAAACAAATACAAATAGTAATCCTATTTTTTCTCCTGAATTGTTTCTTTATATTTCAAAAGACTATTTTGGATATTTAGATGTTCTTATAGAATTAGAAAAAAGAAAAATTGAGATAATAAAACCAATATGGGATTATAATTGGTTTGATATATGTCGAATGTCGAAAGATGATCAATTCAGTGCAATTGAAAATCTTATGCTAAAATGGGTATCGCAGCTATCTTTAATTTATAATGATACCTATGAAAAGCTATTTCGTTGCAACGATTTCAAGGCAGATTATAAGTATTATTTCAAAGTTAAACAAATTATACGTGAATCAACTTATTTAGGTATTGGTTATATTTATCAAAAATATAAAGATACTTGTTTGTCAATTATATATGATTCGGATTTTGTAGAAGAAAGTTACACTGATAATCACGCAGACAATTATATTAGCACAACACATGGATCTGATATAGGATCAATATTTAAAGATCACACTCCATTATTTTATGCTTTATCCTGCCTTTTACCTGAATCCGTGAGGCTGATTGCTTAAAACGAGCGAAAAACCGCACGGATTCAGGCTTTTTAACGCCTGCGATTTTTCACCCATTGGGTTAGAAAAATAAACCCGAAAATTCATCAAAATGTGGTAGATTTTATCTCCCGGATATGGTACAATAAAACCATAGAAGGGAGTGCTTTTTATGAAGATCCATTTCCGCTTGTCAGACGAAAGACTGATTACACCGACAGGTATTTCTCTTGTAGGACAGCTACTTGCCACCAGCAACTTCATCAGAATCATCAACAGGCTTCCAATGGAAAAGAAACGCTCTCAGCCGCAGATTCCCACAGGGGATATTTTGCTGTGTTATATCGCTCTGCTCTGTCAGGCTAAGACCTGTTTTGATGCGTATCGTGAACTTGATGCAGACCGTGAATTCTACAAGCTGAGTTTGGGATTGAAGAAAGGCATTGCTTCGCCCGAAACTGCTCGTCAACGAATGGATTATCTCGCAGAGAATGCATCTGTTCACACCGAAGTTTTGGATGCCTGCGTGACAATGTTTGAGGAAATGGGCATTCAGCCTTCTCCCGAAGAACATGGCTTCGTTCCGATTGATGCTGATGTTTCGTGTATGGATAATTCCAATACCTGCAAGGAGAATGTTTCACGCACCTACGCAGGTTATGTTGGATACGCTCCTATGTTTGCATATATCGGTACTGAGGGCTTCCTGCTGGATGCAGAGCTGCGGGAAGGCAAACAGCACAGTCAGAAGCACACGCCTGAATTCCTGTGTGAATTGCTTCATTACGGGCATAAGATGACCGATAAGCCGCTGCTTGTGCGCCTTGATTCGAGTAATGATTCTGCTGACAACTACGGTATTCTGCTTGAGGACGGTTCATGGTTCATCGTCAAGAGAAATCCTCGTACTGAATCCAAAGAAGAATGGGCAAAAAACATCAAAGAATGGTGCAAAGAGCCGCAAACTCCCCGTGACGGGAAAACAGTGTATATCGGCACGACATGGAAAGATGTGACCTATACCGTAGAAAAGAAAGGTCAGAAAGAGCCGAAAACAATCCGAATGCGAATCGTTTATGAAATGATAGAGCGCACCATAGACAAATACGGACAGATTCTGCTTATGCCGGACATCGAGCTGAATATGTGGTGGACAAATCTCGGATGGTCTGATGCAGAGATTATTGCGTCCTATCACGCACACGGAGAATGTGAGCAGTACCACAGCGAGATCAAGACCGATATGGACGTAGAACGCCTTCCTTCTGGAAAATTCAAAACGAACGCTCTCGTACTTGACTTGACTATCCTTGCATTCAATATTCTCCGCATCATCGGCTATTACTCTGTCAGGACCGGCAGTGCGCCTAAGACGAAGCGTCCTGTAAAACGCCGCCGAATCCGTACTGTCATTGACAATCTGATACGAATAGCAGGACATCTGACTAAACACGCGGGACGAGTAATCATGTCACTTGGGCGAAGTAATGCGTGGAGACGCAACTTCCTTGATGTTTTGAACGCAATAGCTGGCACTTAGTCTCAGCATAATCCATTTTTTGAAACAGCCCCAATAAGGGCTGAGGTTTCTGCGCCCTGTGGGGTGTAAGAATTGAATATCTGACCGCTGGAGAACATCTATGCAGCCGATTTGAGCTGTATGAATTGTTCTCTTTTTTGTTGCCCGAAAATAGGTATGGATTTCACGGATTCAGGTTTTATATAATGGAGTATGTGAAGCATTAGATTTTAATCCGCAGAGATTAAATATAAGAAATACATCGTACTCTGGTGGTATACGATTCTTTTAATGCAAACGGCTGCACCCGAAGGCACAGCCGTTGCTCCTCAAATATAAACCATACACTCAAACACTGCTTCTCTCGCCATATAGATGAAGCAGTTTTCCAAACCGAGCATTTTCTCAGTATCACCGCTGAGGACAGCTCTCTGATAGTAGCTGTCAGTCTGTTTCCAAAGTTTCACCTGGCGTGAGATAGCTTCACTAACTTTCCGTTCCATATCATCGAGGTACTGAATGATCTTACCTTCCTTGACGAGCCTGTAAAGCCGATTGGGACAATGGCTGTCAGAATAATGAAGATGATACCTGATGAAGTCGGTGTGGTAGGTCTTGCTTTCCTCAATCTGAGTATCTACATTGAAGTGTGTGACGGTCATGGTGTTGGTATCCAGTCTCCACAGCGGAACGTATTTCTTTTTCTGCGGGCTGAATACCGTCTGTTCACTCTTATATCTGCTCATGATTACTACCTCCATTATGATTTATCATGATTGGATTCAAGGTGTTCAAAAATGTATTCCGTGATTTGAAATGATAATAACAGGAGTATGACCATAACGTTGTCCTTTGTCTGTCCTTTACAAGTTTCAAAAAGATAGAATAAAGGACAGCATAATAAAACGAGTTAAGGTTGAAAAATGCCGTAAATACGGGCTATTTCCCATATCACGGCAGGTTAGAAAATGTGAAAAATTTAATTCTTATATCGGATGTATCAACGTCATGTTCTTTGATGTATTCATCGAAGTCGATCTTATCATTGATACGACTGATTATATCCTCAACGGTATTGGCTTCTTTGGAACAGAACATTTCTATTCCGTTCAGTGGCTGGTTCAGCTTCCCATCCTCATCAATGCAGTTATAATTAACAGCCCTTATGATACCGTCATGAAGTCCCTTGACTATAAGATACGCATTATCTTTATACGTATATTTTTTAACAAGTGTTCTGTATGATTCTTTCATAACAGTTCATCTCCTTTCATAGTTCTATGAATTCTTCTATCTGAGGAATGTATTCTTCCGGCAGATCATCACTCAGGACTTCACAGTATACTGCAAGTTTGTTACAAAGCATATTGTAGATCCTTACATCAGCTGCCTTGTTCACTTGCAGTTCATTAAGAGTTGCCAGCATATTCCGGACGATTTTTTTCTTATCTAACATTCTTAACTCCTCCATATTTATTTCTTTTTCAGGTAAGTAAATGACCGTTTTTCAGGCTTATCTTTCCGTAGTAGTAATGTGCTTTTCCTTTGCTTATAAGCAGAACTGCAAAGGTCTGGAGCTGCTCAAATGTCATATCGGACGATAGTTCTTGCAGCTTTTCTGCCGTGGGAAAGTCACACGGTGGTAAGTTCTTCAGATTCCTGATAAGAGTATCAAACATAGTTTTTCTCATTGCAGCATCCTTTCTCCCCGTCATGCCGATAGGACAGCTTGTATCGATTACGTTAGCTTTCTTTTACTTCTGACCAGTCCAAAGCCTGTCCGCACTCACGACAGAATCTATCATGATCATCGTAATCAAGTTCGTATTCATGTCTGCATACAGGGCAATACGCATATTCATAATAGATGTTTCCGTTATCATCGCAGCTATCACCTTCAAGCTCAACTTTTAACGCATTTTCCGTACTGATTTCATTAGAACTAACATCGTATTTAACATTCTGTGAAATATACGTAAGTACAAGTGTGTGTTCTATTTCAGCGATCTTTGCGGCTGTTCTTACTATCTCGCACTGAAATTCATTCGTCATAATGGAATGACTGTCATCCTGTTTCATGATCTCGCTGCAAGTGTACTCTACATTTTCATCGGTAAGATGCCTTATACCTACGTCCATGAGGTGGCTTACAGCCATTCTGAAAATGATCTCATTGCTGCGCTGCATTTCCATAAGTATCTTTGAAGCTTCTTTATAGTTCATGGTATACTCCATTCTCCCCGTTGAGCCGATAGGACAGCAGCCTTTCTTATGCGTTTTTTCCTTCAGCCTGTGCAAACATTGCCTTTGCTTCAGCAAGTTCTATATAGTGACCGTGATATGATGAATCCCATTCGATACATCCGTCTGTGTACTGTCTCGGACAGTCTGCTGTGAGATGCCAACCAGAGCTTGATACAAACTCAGCTTGTCTTGTATATCTGCCGTATTTATCACGCTCGATGCCTGTGCACAGATACCGGATTCCGTTCTTATTGTTGTATATCTGTCCCTGTACCGGCTCGAATATCTGTGGGTATTCCGTATTATAGCTCATAAAAGCTCCTTTCTGCGGAGCTTTTCAGCTCCGCTCGGTCTTTGGTTTATATCATGCACATGGTTTAAGCTGTTCACCGTATTCGGTAACGAATTTCTTGTAAACGCTTTCGCTGACATATCCTGCTATCCATGAGTTTATTTCTCTTATCCATTCATAAATCAGATCATCGTCATTCTTAGGTGTGTGATACCACAGCTCATCAGCAGCCTTTCGGAATGTCTCGATGTTCTTTTCAATGAAGTCGTTCCACTTGCAGATACATTCATAGTCGCTTTTCTTGTAGTCAACTTCAACGTTCTTCATAATGAGATCATTGAATATGTCGTAGTATTGCTTTTCTTCGCCCTCGTCATATTCGTATGGCTCGCAGACAGTTACGCATACATCAAATACCGTATCATATGTATCGAAGTCTCCCTGTTCCTGTAATATAAAATCGTAAAGTGTCATGGTGTACTCCATTCTCCCCGTCGTGCCGATAGGTCAGCTCCTGAATCACTTTTCGGCTTCTTCCCATCTTGTCAATATCTTCATATCTAATATTCCGATACTTTTAAGATATTCCCTTGTGGTTCTAAGACCTCTGCCGAACTGCTTATTACAAATGAACTGCTTGAGATAAAAACCATGTGACATTGAGGTTACTTCCCATGTCTTTTGCGGATTGTATTTGTCCTGATATATCGTTTTTATCATCGTTATTCTCCCTTCTTGATAGCAGCGAATCTCATGTGGTAGCAGTCAATTGACTTTCCCTTGATCTCCCATCCGTCTATCTTTGTGTATGTCGGTTCGGTATATCCGCACTTTACGGCATCCTCGTTGTCTGCGAATATAGCATCTATTGTCACGGTACAGAAGCGATCTGTTCTTACGTATGCTCCAAGTTCAATCGTTGTATTCATGGTTGTTCCTCTTTCTCCCCGTATAGCCTGATAGGTCAGCTTTTGTCATTAGTCGAATTTTCCTTTTGCATCCATTGGGACTTTCTCTATCCAAGCTTCTGAATCTTTGGTATATCCCCATTCTCTGAAAGCTTTCTGAGCTTCACGCTTTGTTGTGAATGTCTCGTTCAGTATTTTCATACCGTAGTCTGAGAACAGTCCCCATTTGTAGGTCTTTGTAGTCTTTGCCATCTTGAATCCTCCATTTATTCAATTTTCAAGTTCCTGTGGTTTATCTCAACCTCTGTAATAATTATAGCATATACACGGCTATACGTCAACAGCTTTTCGGCGAAATATCGTGAAAAACAGCAAATTTCGTATAGTTGCACATATACACGGCTATACGCTTTGTTTTTTTGTTAGATTCTACAAATCTATGAGCTGAACTTGACTATTACACGGCTATATGATAGAATGAATATATCAAATTATTGCGTTGCTACAAGTAGCAACGGGATCGGAGCGACTATGTATAACGAAAATTCAAAGAACAGGACTATGAGATACATGAAAGAGAGCCGTGATAAGCTCACTCTGAATCTGCCGAAGGGCAAGAAGGATGAATACAAGGAATATGCTCAGTCAAAGGGTATGAGCCTGACAGAGCTTATAATGAGTCTGATCGACGCAGATATGCAGAAAAACGCAGATAAATAATTTTTTCTTTTCAATATAGTAATACAGAAAGGAGATATAAATGGCAAACAAAGAGATTATCGACAGAGACACATATAAGAGTATCAAAAAAATGAACCGTGAGGAGCTTACAAGGTTTATCCTCAAGTACGGCGATGAGCTGCTGGAACAGCAAGGTGACAAATCCTCTCTCGATCTGACTGTCCTTGAAGAAAGGCTCAGTAAGATAAACGGTATCGGCAGTAAGCGTCTGGAGGAAATAATGGCGGTAATTGAATCATTCTTAACTGAAAAAGAATAAAAGTTGATACAAGTATCTTAAATACCAAACATTCAAAGTCACTAAAATATGGAGGTATATTTATGAAAAGGATTTCAGCGCTTATTTCAGCAATTTTGCTTTTGTTTCTGAACAACAATTTTTCAGCAATTGCAGCGGATTCTCCGACTCCTGCAGAACTGCCCGAATCAGTTTACCGGCAGCTTGTGAAAGACAGTTCTCTGGATACAGATAAAGATGGTATTCTCACAGAAGAAGAATACTGTAACGCAAGGAACATATTTATAGATATCGGAGACCTTGACTCAATTGACTTTCTAAGCCGTCTGAAACAGCCGGATTATATTTCTTTATCGAAGGGCAGCATATCCGATCTTTCACCTTTAAAGAACTTGAAAACACTCAGAGTATTATCACTCAAAGGTCTGACCAACGTTACTGATATATCATTTATTAAGGAAATGGAGCTGCAATCTTTGAATTTAATTGGAATGGAACAGATCACAGTAGAACAAAGATCTGACATTCTGAAATTTCACGATGCAGATATTTCTGTTGGATATTCAGGCGTTATAGGCGCAACTCCAATGAATATGTCAGATTTCAGCAATGTCACGATTGAAATTGCCGATACTTCAATTGCCGACTTTGACCGTAACAGTAAATCAAACTATTCAGCGGCGTGTGTTTGCGGAAAGAAGACAGGAGATACAGAATACGTGCTGAAAAAAGATGATGAGGAAATATACAGGGGAACTATCAGAGTATCGGAAACAAAACCTGTTGTTCTGCCTTCCGAAGAAATGATTCCACAACCGATAGTACGTTTTTCAGCTTATAATGATACTCCGCTGATATTAAAGGATAATACTCTGTACAAGCTGGAAAACGGCTCGAAAGTTGCAATTGATAAGGATGTTTCAGATTATGAAATAGGAAACACCTATGACGGAAACGGAAAATATGTTCATATGGAAACAACCCTTTACAATGACGGAACTATAAGTATTAATGGTGAGAAACCTGTTGATGCAGAAGGAATACATTTCAAGCAAATCCAGGATGATTGCTTCATTTCCGATAATGGCGACGTTTACCATATACGCAAGGAGAATGAAAAATATAAGTTTGACTTTATGTACAGCGGTTTCGGAAAATTTCTGGAAAATTCAACAAACTGTTTTCTTTCTGATAAAGGTGAACTGATACTGATTGAGCAAAAAAAGGAAGAAACAGGCAGTATTTCTTATTATCCGTTTGAAACAGGAATAATGAATGTTACTTCTTCGTGCAATCAATATTATATTGACGGAAACAATATTTTGTGGAAGATCAAGGAAAATGACACAAAA
>Ga0256405_10012976_pt1 | contig 10131 bp, 1 predicted proteins | sample RumenRJG_02DNA_FD_189096 | JGI IMG/M metagenome (GOLD analysis project Ga0256405, IMG submission 189096) | Bovine rumen microbial communities from Lethbridge, Alberta, Canada - RJG_02 | ecosystem: Host-associated > Mammals > Digestive system > Stomach > Rumen | place: Canada: Alberta | collected... | reverse complement strand
TTGGGGATTGGGGATTGGTGATTGGGGATTGGGGATTGGGCCCAATCCCCAATCCCCAATCCCCAATCCCCAATCCCCAATCCCCAATCCCCATTTTCATATTTTTTAAATTTGATTTCTTGAATTTTTTTATTTATTATAAATTTAAATTAAAATAACTCACGAAAAATGTCTAAAGAAAAAATAACAAAAGAAAATTTATATATATATTATAATTCATTAGTTTCAATAAGTTCAATTTCAGAAACAAATATAAATCGTTATTCAAAATATTTAATACGAATAGAAAATCTTGAACAAACTTTGCTTTTTAAAAAATGTTTAGTTCCTCTTTATGACTTTTCTGATTTAAAAGAAAGTCTATTTTATATTAGAGAATATGGTGATGAAGACGAAGACGAAGATGATAATGAAGAAAACGATGATGATTCAAAAGATAATAATGAAAATAAAAGGTTAAATTTTAGTCAAAAATTCATTTTGCAACATATGCTGAGTAAAACTTATATATCTCTTGAAATATTACCTGGAAATAATAATTATAATTTAAAATTAACTAGTAATAAAGACACTGCAGTTCCTTTTATTTTAAAAAGAATTCATGAAACTAGAGACTCTCAAGAATTTTTGACATTTAAAGAATCTTTTTATTTAAGTATTTATATAAAAGAAAAAGAGCAATATTATTATATCAATTCTAATTCATATGTTGAGAAACCTCCTGAATATGAAATAGATTCATTACTAAATACTCAAAATAATTTATATGTGAGTAATGAAAATATTATAACAAATAAAAAAAATCAAATTAATATTAATAATAATAATATTGAAGAAGATGATTCAGATAATGGCTATAAATATTTTTACGAAAATTTTTCTGAACTTTGTATCGAGAAAAGAATGAACTGTAAATATACATTTTTAAATCAATCATGGTATGAAAAATACGAAGACAAATTATTTTCAAGTCAGATAATAAACATAATTTTTATCAATTCAAATTCATATAAAGATACTAATATAAATAATGTCTTAACAGAAAAAGAAGAGCAACTAATGCTAAGTGCAGAATATATCGATAATATAAATGACAATGTAAACGCAGATGAAGTATATGATATAAATCAACAACCAATTGATGCGACACAATTAATAAAAAAAAAGAAACATGAGGATTATTTTTATGATGAAAATAAAGGATTAATTAGTTTAATGACGAATAAAAAGAAATTAAGAAATCAAATAAGAGTTAAATTAGTTCCTTATGAAACTGATTTTTATAAACATGTATTGAATAATTCGTTTTGGGTTATCGAAGAAGAATTAACTGATTATAAAGAAAAATTAGAAAAATCTTTTTTAAAAGAAAAAACTCAAATTAAAATTAAAAATGTCTTGTTAGGTTTATATCTCAAAGTTAAAAAAAAAGGAAATGATATTGAAATTGAAGAAGCAGCCAAAGAAGACGATAAAAATTCGAATAGAATTGATAATAATAATTCTGTCAATGAAGAAGAAGAAGAAGCCGAATATGAATTTGAACTTGTAGATGAAGAAACTTTAATTAAAAATAATTTCTTTTTTTCGAATTTTAGAATATTTCATTATAATATAAATGAAAAAAATGAATATATGAGTTATAAAGGGAAATTTGCTTTAAGAAATAATTTTAAAGATGATCAAAAAGAAATCGATGAATTCGATTTTGAAGAAATAAATAAATATTTTCAACCTTTGTCTATAAATTTAGATAGTGAAAAAAAATATTATATTTTACAAAAAAATGAAGATGAATATATTTTCGAAATTAAAAAAGTAGATATTTATGAAGCAAATCATGTTATTTATATAAATAAAATAATAAAAAATTTTAATTTTTATTTGGAAAAATGCATAAGGAAAGAAATAAGAATTAATAATGCAATAAAAGTTATATTTTCATATATTTCATTTTTTATTAATTATATAATAAATGTAGAATATATTTTCAGCGATGAAAATTATGATTCAAATGAGCCTATTATGCAACGACAAATAATCCTTGAAAATTATGGCATTTTAAAAAGTATAAGAAAAATCGCAGAATATCTATTACCTATAGTAAATGAGATGAATTCAAAAATAAAAAATATATATCAATTGCGAAAATCACATATTAATAATGAAAGTTTAACAACAAACAGATATCGTTTAGATACTTTGAATGAACAAATGAATACTAATAATATTAATATTGTGAATATGAAAAAATTAATAAAAATCATTTTAGATTTTTTAACTCATTTATCGAATAATAATGAAGAAATAAAAGAAAAAATATTTTTAGATTTAGGTATAATTTTAGAATTAGCAGAAAATGTTTTTGTTAGTGATAAAAGCTTTTTGTTAGATTTTATTATTAAATTAATTAAACATTCTGAAGCTTTACAAGAATATATAACAGGAGGAAAATTAAATTTATTATTTACTATTAAAAATTCTAAAAATTATTCAAAATATGCTGAAAAAGAAAGTCAAAATCAATTAATAAAAATGGATAAAATATTAGAATATATTGAAACAAGTTACAATTATTTATATTATTATAAAAAATTATTAAAACTAGATAAAGTAAAGCATAAAAAAGAACAAATAAAACAATTAATTTTGGAACATATGAAAAAAGTTGATAATGAATATAAAACTAGAAATAAATATAATTACAAAAAAATTTTTTTTAATATTATTAATAGAGCGAAAATGATTTTAAAAAGAATCGAGAAACCTTTATTAAAAACTGCAGAAAATATGGATAAATTAGCTGAAAAAGAAATAAATAATAATAGAAGAAAAACTGAATTCAATAAACAAAAAAATAATAATGATGATATATCAAAATTAGATAATATTTTGGAAAATAATGATTTAAAAAATAATTTGAAGAAAAAAGATAAAGAAGATGATAAAAATGAAAAGTTAAATAATATTCCTGAAAATGTTGATGATTCAATTAATTCAGATGAAGATGATAGTGCTTCTTTAATGAATAATTATTCTCAAAAAGATGAACGAATAAGTCAAAAATCTAAAATTGAAGAAAGCTTAAAAAATATTAAATTGTTTTTATTCTTTTTTCAAAATTTTAATATTAATAATATTTTATTTGCTCAAGAGAAATGTAATAAAGAAACCTTTTGCTTTTTCAACAATGTTAAAAATTTAAAAAAAAATTTAGATTTTGTTGTAGGAGAAGACGATGAATTTTTTTCTTTTATTGATGGATTTGATTTAGATATAAATGCAGAATTAGGTCAAATGATTCCATTTAAAATATTCAATACATTTTTTCCTGCCTTTCTAAAAAAAGATAAAATTAATATTAATAAAGAAATAAATATTATAAATGATAATATAGATGAAGACAGTGAAAATGATTTATATAATGAAAATAATGATAATGATATAATAGAAGAAAAAAATGAAAATGAAGAAGAAGAAATTAATATTAATAAATATCAAGATAATCAACAGAATAAAATAAAAAAGAAGAATAATTTTATATTTGATAGAATTAAAACAAAGGAATTAGATATAGGAAAAGTTTTTTCTTTGCAAGCCAATCAAAATATGTTTTTTAATAAAAAATTTCAATTAAATAAAAATAATAGTAGTACATTAAGACGTTCTGGAACAAATCCACAATCCATTAATAATAGAATAATAAATAATTTTGATATAGATGATTCTTTGTTAGTAGAAATTGAACAAAAGAAAATAGATGAAGATTTAAATAAATTAAATAAATATCTTTGCATTTTATATACGATATATCAATTCTGTATAAATGAATATTATGAATATTTATTAGATCTTCTTACTATTCTTAATAATTATATTATAAATTATGAAGAATTTTGTAATATAGATATCTTAAAAAATAATTTAACACAAACAAGAGAAAATCTTATATCAATAATTTCGTTTATAAATAATGATGTTTTAATAAATTTATTTTCTGCTGCAAGAAATAAACCTACTTTATTAAAAGGTGTTTTTGATTTTAATAATTTTTTATTTACTCGTAGTAAAAATGATACAAATAAATTAAATAAGGATGATATTGATGATTTAATTTTATCTAATGATAAATATGAAAAAACTAATACAAATAAAATTAAAAGTAAAAATAGAGAAAATAAAAAATTGAAAGAAGTATTAATTCCTGAAGAAGTAACTTTGATAAAATCTCTTTTTAGCTTTTGTAAAAAATTCGATAAAATTTCTTTTATGATTGACAAAATTACTTATTTTAGAAAAATAAGAGAAATAATTAATAATATTCCAGATGAACAAAATTCAAGTAATTTTAGATCGATTGATACATTAAAAATAAATGAGCTTGATTCATTATTAAATGACAAAAATGACTTAAACAATATGCTTAATAATAACAAAGATAATGAAGAAAATTATATTCAAAAATTTAGGGATATAATAAAAGAATTCAAAAAAAAGAGAAATCAAATTTTATCTGCTTATATTGATATTAATAAATACAAAAAATATTTTTCATCTTTTTCCAAGAATCATAAAAATAAAAATCAATTAATAGAAAATCTTATAAATAAAAGGATAAAGATAATAATTAAATTAGCGATGAAATATGAATTAGATAATTTTTTTGGAAAATTAATTTATTTAGATAATTATGAGGAAATAATATATTGCCAAGATAACACTTTTGAAAATTTAAAAAGTGTTCAAAATAAATTTATATCTATAAGAAACTTATTAAAGCAAATTAAAATTGATTATGATAGGAGAGGCGATAATTGTATTAAAATTGTCAAAGATGAAAACAATATAATAACTCAATTAAGTTTTAATGAATCAGATTTTAACAAGGAGCATTTTAAAACAGTAAATAAATATCTTTCCGAATTAAAATATAATTTCCTTAATTTTTTATCCAAAAATCCAAATGGTATTTCTAAATTTAAAAATATGCCAATATTAAATCAAATATTATATAAAGAAAATGATTATTTTTACAAAAAAATTGGATTCGAAAAAATAATGCAAAGTTTAATAGAAACAATGGATTATTATTATGATTTTAATAGATATCCATTTATTAAATTGAATTATTGCCAAGAAATATTAAGAATATTTTTAGAAATTCAAAATATTTATAAAAACTTCAAAGAAACTATACCTTCTTATTTTGAGCTCTATTATAAAATGATGATGAATTCATTATATACAATATCTTTATACCAAGCTAATTTAACAGGAAAATTCGAAGAAAAATATTTTTTGAAAATATGCTATTATTGTTGCGAGTCATTTATGATTGTTATTTTTAATAGTAGAAAAACTTTTGATGAATTAAGAAGTTTTATGATTGATATCCTTTCTAAATTATTAAAAATTTATTCGCATTTGATAAATCCCAAAAATAGAATTATTTTTCAAATTCTATATACTTATTATATTTCCAGAGTTTTACTTTTTATTAGTAAAGAAAAATATTTTGATGACTTTTCTTATAATTCGTTTTTTCAGATAGTATATCCACAAGAACAAATGCATGAGCAAATAATTAGTTGTATGAAAGAATTAGAAAAAAATGAAGAAGAATTAGATGATGATAGTAGTGAAGAAAAAGAGGATTCAGAAGAAAGTAAAATAAAAAATGAATTTAAAAATGATGGTTCAAAAAAAGTTACTATTAGTATTATCAATACAAATACAAATCAAAAAAATATTATAAATGATATCACTAATAATAAAAATAAAAGTAATATAATGTATCCAGAAGATACTATTCAAGCAAATACAAATGATAATGAAGCAATATGGGAAAATGATGAAGAAAAAGAAAAATTTTGTTTTTATTTGAATTTTTTATCAATATATTTATTATATTTACATGATAGAAATTCAATGAAAAAAATAAGAGATAATACAAGTAATAAAGTAGCTTTAAATAGTATAGAATATAACTATAAAAATTTATATACAAAAATACAAAAATTATTAGGAAATGAAATTGAGCAAGATAAATTAAAGGAATTCTTACAAAATAATATGAATAATTTACAGACATTAAAATCAACTGAATTATCTCACAGAATCGAAATTGATATAAGAGATTCAACTTTAAATAACCAAAATTTTGTTAAAAATTTAAAATCAAGAAAAAATTATCAATTTGAATCTATATTAGTTGAATCGATAATATTATATAAATATAGATTAAAAAATCAAACTTTAGAAATTCCTGTTAAAAATAGAAAATTCAAAGGAGCTGAAGAAGAAATCCTGAGTAATAATGATAATAGAGATAATACTTCAACTTTAAGTGAAAAAATAGAAGAATTAAGAAATAGAGAAATGATTACTTTTTATTATTATGATAATGAATTTATTGATTTAATATTATTAGAAAAAATTTGCAACGATATTAATCTTAAAGAAAATCTTAATTATTATTGCATAGAAGAAAATATAACGAATAAATTTCATATTACAAAAGACGATTTAATGAAAATTGTTCTTAATATGAAAACAGAATGCAAATTATTAATGTCATATAATAAAAATGAATATAAAATTCTTCATGATCAATTTATACAAAATGATATGGAACAATTTATTATGTTATTGAAAACAAGATTTACTAATAAAGATTTTAATAATATTTATTCTATGAAAAAATTCTTATATCAAAAAATGAATGAAATTTACCAAGATGATTTATATTTAGGTGAGGAAAATTTGAATGCAAAAAAAGTTTATTCTTTTGTTGAATTATTTAAATTAATAGAAAACTTATATTATCAAAAGAATCCAGGTTATGAAAAGATAAATTTATATTCATTTCTAACTTCATTAAGATATCTTTATCCAACTTATCCAAAGAAAACATGTGTTTTTTTTTATAGAACAGCATTTGATATATTAAATAAAAATTATAGTCAAACAAAAGAAAATACAAATGAAAATATAAGTAATAATCTAAGAGATTATAGACAAATGACATCAAAAGAAAAGACAATATCCTATTCACATACAAAAGCTCATCGAACAGAAGAAAAATTTTCTGATTTAGATCAAATTATTGAAGGATTTATTCTACTTTTCTCTAGAAAAATAAATAGAAACGTGTTGCAAGAAGAAGATGACTTCTTTTTGATGATTAATAGTTTGATTAAATTTTTAAAAGAGCTAAAAAGTGAAAATCTATATTTAATGGAAAGAGGGTCAATGATAACAAAATTATTCACAATTTTGGATTTTATTTTTGTTCATCTTTTTAATTATTTTGAAAAAATAATTAATTTCATGAAATCAGCAGAAAACCAAAAATTAAAAGATAAATTTCGAAAAAAAGAGAAAAATTTAAAAGTGATAATTATTTTTATTTCGACAATATTAAGTTTGCAAAAATCATCCGAAAATTTATTGACTCAAAATATAATAGAATTCATCCAAAATTTGACAGGTCAAATAATAAAATTAATACAAATCTTAATAGAAATCGGAAAAGAAGATAGTATGAAAACATGTGATATGCTAATAGATTTTATCTATTTTTTTATAGAAGGACCAAATATTAATAATCTCAATTCTTTATTTTCTTATGGATTTTTCAATTTACTTTCGTTTGTGATAACTAAAATCGATTATTATAAAATATTTTTAAATAATATAAATCGAATAAATCTTTATGATATAATGGATAACTTTGCAAAAATTGAACAAAAAATTATTAGAATATTTTCTTTATATTATAATGTTTCTTATAATAATCCAAGTAATATAAAAGAATGTGAAAAATTGAGAGAATGGTATGAAAAAAATTATTTTGATATAAAAATAAAATTAAAAAAATTATACCATTTTTCTAAGGAGGAAATGGAAAATAGAGTTTTTGATATCGATAAAGCATTGATTTATAAAATGAAAAATGATGAATATTCTGAACAAGAATTTTTCTTAAGAGCTGGAATATTAAATAAAACTGAAATTAAAGAAATTAGTTTTGAGGAGAAATTATATAGTATGTTAGATGAAGATAATTTAACTGAATTACAAAATAATGATATTAATAACAATTATGATATTGAAAATAATAATCCTGATTTATATCAAAATATAGAAAACAGCGAAAATGAAAGAAAATCAAATTATTTTCCAAAAAAAAATTATTATTGTTTTATAAAATTCGATTTAATATTGATGTATTATTCATTATGTTTATATTATAAAGATATAATTAATGAAGATTATTTCAAAGTTGAAAATCAGACAAATTCTTTTTCAACAAATTTTATAAATTTTTTTATAAATTTTGCATATTTTATTAAAGATATTATTCTTGCTATTCCTGAATTAATTTTATATTTTTATCGAAGAGTAAAAAAAAGAGCAAAAGAAAAAGTTGATTTACTTCAAGAATTAAATAAAATTGATGAAGATATTTTATCTATTAATGAAAAAGATATGTTTTTAGATTTGAATTCTAAAATTAAATGTGTTGAAATAACTATTAATCACATCTTATATAAAGTTTATTTCCCATTAATTAATAAAGCAAAAAAAATTGTAGAAAAATCAGATTATTATTTACACGTAGGAAATGACGATTTGCCAGATTATGTTTCTTATTTGATTAGAAAATATGATAAAATTCATATTGATGCTACAAAAAATCTTTATTTCGATAAATTAAAAAAAATTCCAATTTTGAATATAATATTCAAAAATATAGATTTAATAGGTATATTTTTAATGCTAATAGGAATTGTTTCTAATTTATTAATTTTATTATCTTATAGTGATTTTAATAATGATGTTTCATGTGATTGTGGTAAAAAATGTGAACAAGATGATAAGAGATTACATTGTCCGAGATTTTTATTTAATAAAAATAGAAAATATGAAACTATAATTAGAGCTTTAAAAGTTTTTGGAATAATTCAATTATTTTTTCAATCGTTGGTTTTATTGAATCATTTATTTAGAAATTTCTCAATAAGTTATACCTCATCAAAAAATAATTATATAATAAAAAAGGCAAAAAGGACCCATCAAAAAAGTAACATTCAATTAAAATTTTGTGAAAATCTCAAAATTTTTTTCATAGCAGTTTTTGGAATATTTTCATTTCAAACTTTATATTATATATTATATATAGTTTTTATATTTTTAGGTCTATTTAAACATCCCTTTTTTTATGGCTTTTCGCTTTTAGAATTATGTAACAGGGTTGATGTAATGCTTCTAGTTCTTAAAGCTATATATGTCCCAGGTTTATATTTACTAGTCAATTTATTAATGTTAATAATGTTAGAATATCTTTTTGCTTTATTTACTTTATCATTTTTCAATAGTCATTTTCCAAATATTAGAGATGGTAAAAACTTTTTACAAACTTATATGAGATTATTTGACCAAACATTTAAACAAGACGGTGGAATTGGAACTTATTTAGATCAATCATTATCACCTGATTATGAACCATATACTCCAAAAGCATATGTTGGTGGCAGATTTTGGTTTGATCTTATATTTTATATTTTAATTATTTGTGTTGTGTTTCAAATAAGTATTTCCGTTGTACTTGATTATTTCTTTGATGCGTTAAATAATGGAAAAGATTTTACTAAGAAATCAAATACTGAATGTTTAGTTTGCGGTCTTGAAAGAGAAAAATTAGAAAAGATTTATTCAAATATTAAAAATGGATTTAATATACACAGAATTTATTGTCATCATATAATGAATTATATTAATTATTTGTTTTATGTTCAATCATTATCATATAGAGATCCTATTATAGAAGAGGGAATATGGAGGTATCATCTTAATAACAATAATATTTATTTGCCAATTAAAACTTGTTTCCAAATGAAAGAAGAAAAAATTTTAGAAATTATTAATGCAAAAAAAGAGGATGATGAAAAAGAATAAAATAAAAATTCATTATGAAAATAAAAGATAATAAATTGTTGAATAATCTCAAATTAGCATTATTTTTTATCTATAAATATTATATTTTTTATAGTAAAAAACTCTTATAAATTTATAATATTAATTAATAAATTATAAAAAAATCATATCATATATATTGGGGATTGGGGA
>Ga0256405_10012975_pt1 | contig 10132 bp, 8 predicted proteins | sample RumenRJG_02DNA_FD_189096 | JGI IMG/M metagenome (GOLD analysis project Ga0256405, IMG submission 189096) | Bovine rumen microbial communities from Lethbridge, Alberta, Canada - RJG_02 | ecosystem: Host-associated > Mammals > Digestive system > Stomach > Rumen | place: Canada: Alberta | collected... | reverse complement strand
ACCGCCGCCTGCGACGTTCGCGATGACGTCGTACTTGTCATTCGTCTCCGTGAGGTTCAGCGGCTGGCGAACGATGAGTTCGAGCGTCTTGAGGCCGAAATACTCTTCCATATCGCGGCCGTTGATCGTGACCTTGCCTTCGCCCGGGACGAGACGAACGCGTGCCACGGACGATTTTCTGCGGCCCGTGCCGTAGTAGCTAACCTGTGCCATGTACTAATTCCTCCTATCCCTTAGCGAATGTCGAACGTGAGAGCTTCCGGCTTCTGCGCTGCATGCGGATGCTCCGGGCCAGCGTAGACGCTGAGCTTGCGGAACATCTGTGCGCCGAGGCGGTTCTTCGGGAGCATGCCCTTGATGGCGTGCTCAAGGACGCGCGTCGGGAAGCGGTCGAGCATCTGGCCGGCCGACGTGAACGTCGTGCCGCCCTGATAGCCGGAATGACGGAAGTACGTCTTCTTGATGAGCTTCTTGCCCGTGAACTTCACTTTGTCTGCATTGACGACGATGACGTAGTCACCCGTATCCACATGCGGCGTGTACGTCGGTTTATTCTTGCCGCGAAGGACTTTCGCGATCTCAGCTGCGAGGCGGCCGACCGTCTGGCCTTCCGCGTCGACAACATACCATTTGCGCTCGATATTGGCAGCATTTGCCATGAACGTTGTCTTCATGCGTTTTCCCCCCCTAATGATTTAGGTAAATTCAGCTCGGATGTTCGGAAACAGGCTTCCGGGGCTGATGGAAACGCTCGTTCTGACATCACATGGAACTATTTTACAGATTGGAGAGGGCGTTGTCAAGGATTTTTTCTTGGCAAGGGGAAATTTTTTTAGATAAGCCTCCCTCTCAGAGGGAGGTGGCCCCGAAGGGGTCGGAAGGAGTCTCACAAGATGGGCGTATGCGATTCTGGATTGCTTTTTACACGGGCGCCGCAGTTGCTTTTTTCGGCGCCCGCGTAAGTAACAATCGTGCATTTCACACTTCGTGCTTGTGAGACTCCCTCAGCTTCGCTATCGCTCAGCAGCTCCCTCTGGGAGGGAGCCTTCGCTCGAAGGATGGTTCTTATATCTTGCTCTTTGGCTGGGCGGTGCCGAGGTGGGCCGTGCTGTTGACGAGTTCGACGCTCGTCGTGCCGTCTTCGTGATAGCAGACGATGCTGACGGCCGTGTTGAACTGGCGGATCGTCCAGAGGTAGCGGAGGTCCATGTGGAGGGCGTGCGCGAGCAGCGTGCGCAGGATGGCGCCGTGGGCTGTGACGGCGATGGTCTCGCCCGGGTGCGCCTGGCAGAGCTCGCGGATGCAGCCGAGGGCGCGCTGCTGGACGATGGGGAACGATTCGCCATGCGGGATGACGAGGCGGTCGGGGCGCTGGAAGAAGTCCGTCAGGGCTTCGGGCCATGTCCCCGTGATTTCATCATATGTCAGCCCTTCCCAGTCGCCAAAGTTGATCTCGCGAAGCTCCTTGCGCGGCTGAACCGTCAGGCCGAAGCGGTCCGCGACGCACTGCGCCGTCGTCATGGCGCGGGTGAGGTTGCTCGAATAGATGGCCGTGATGTCGGGCGCAGGGAATGCGGCGGCGAGCTTCTTTGCCTGCTCGACGCCGAGCTCCGACAGCGGCACGTCCGACTGCCCCTGATACCGGCCCGTGATATTCCATTCCGTCTGGCCGTGGCGGATGTAGATGATCTTTGTCATGATAACTCCTTGGTTCTATATGCTTTTTCAAAAAAGATGTCACACAAGCCCAAGCCTCCCTCTCAGAGGGAGGAGGACCGCAGAGCGGTGGTGGGAGTGTCGGCGGTAGGGAGGAACGATTTGCGCGAATGCAGCTGCGAAGGTATGACATTTCTTCGCAGCTGCATTCCTGCGATTTGTACACATTCTACCTTCGACACTCCTCCCGCCCTTCGGGCCCGTCCCCCCTCTGAGAGTGGGGCTAAAGTTCGCATGACTTCGTTACTCATTGTCCTCTGAGAGGGAGGCTTTCAGGTATGATGCTTCCCGTTACTGCTCATGAACTGATTTATTTACGCCATTTCTCTCCACACAGCCAGCAGCCGTTCATTTTCTTCTTTCCTTCTCACAGCGAGCCGCAGCCAGCCTTCCGACAGGCCGGGGAAGTTCGCGCAGTCGCGGATGAGGATGCCGCGGCTCCGCAGGCCGCGGATGAGGCCTTCCGCCTGCCCTGCTTCTTTGAGGCGCAGCAGCAGGAAGTTCGCACTCGGCGGCAGGACGGTCGCGACGTTTGGCAGTTCTTTGACAGCGGCCGCGAATTTCGGCGCGGTTTCGGCGAGGAAGGCCCGCGATTTTTCCTGATAATCCTGATCTTTGAGCGCCGCGACGCCCGCGGCCTGGGCGAGGAGGTTGACGTTCCAGACGTCTTTGTGGGCATCGAGCTTTGCGGCGAGCTGCGGCATGCAGACGCCGAAGCCGAGGCGCAGGCCGGGCATGGCGTAGAATTTCGTCAGGGAGCGAACGAGCAGACAGTGCGGCAGGCGGCCGGCCTCGCGTCGGATCGTGTGCTCCGCTTCGTCCCTGCGGAAGTCGAGGAATGATTCGTCGACGACGAGGCTGCAGCCGAGCGCGGTCAGGCGCTCCGAGAGGCGCACGAGTTCTTCGCGCGAGAGAAGCGTCCCCGTCGGGTTGTTCGGGTTGCCGAGCACGACGGCTTCGGCCTTCGTCTCGCGGACGTCATCGAGCAGCGCGTCGCAGTCGATGGCGAAGCCGCTTTTTTCGCGCAGCAAAAAATATTCGACGTCGGCACCGCTTGCGAGCGCGGCCCTTTCGTACTCTGAAAACGACGGCACGGGCAGCAGCACGCGCTTTGGCCGTTCGACTTCGAAGAAGAGATAGAAGAGTTCCGCCGCGCCGTTGCCGAGCACGAACGTGTCCTCGGGCGTCTCGTAGGCCCCAGCGAGCGCCGCGCGCAGCTCCCGCGCCTCGGGGTCGGGATAGTGGACGAGGCCGCCAACATGCGCCGCGATGGCGTCTTTCACCGACGCCGAGAGGCCGAGCGGGTTGATGTTGGCCGAGAAATCGAGCCATTTTCCTCCATCGCTCCCTGCTGCCGACGGTTCATAGACATTGCCGCCGTGGACGAATCGCTTGTTCTTGATCAAAAATGCCAACCTCCCAGAAGCATCTGCGCCTGCGGCAGATGGATGAGAATCCAATACGTGAAGAGTGTTGCGGTCTCTGTGAGTTTTTCCGTCGCGCCGTAGAGGTCGCCCGTGAGGCCGCCGAGCCTGCCCGCCGCATAGCGGTCGAACGCGAGGCCGAACAGAAGGGCGACGGCGAGCGCGAGGAGCGTGCCGGGCCCCCATGGCGCCGCGCAGACGAGGGCGACGGCGCCCGCAAACGCAACGGTCCCCCGCCCCGCCATCTCGTGAAACGCCTTGCCCATGCCCTCGGGGCGCGCATAGGGAAAGGCTGCGACGGCGAGCACCATGGCCATGCGGCCGAAAACGGGCAGCACGAAGAGCGCCACGAGGAGCACGGTCGGCGCGGCTCCGAGGTCGAGGACGAGGGCGAAGTCAAAAAGCAGGCAGCAGCCGAACGCGACGACGCCGAACGAGCCCGTGCGGCTGTCCTTCATGATTTCGAGCATGCGCTCGCGGCTGCGGCCCGAGAACAGGCCGTCGACGGTGTCCATGAAGCCGTCGCAGTGCAGCCCGCCCGTCAGGAGGATCGGCAAAAGGACGAAAATCGCCGCCGTGACGTAGGATATGCCGAGAAACGAGATGAGGACGCTGCCAATCAGAAACTGGATGCTGCCGAGCACGAGGCCGACGAGCGTGAAGCAGCGCACGGAGCGGCCAAAGTCCTCGATCGTGAGGTCGGGCTGCTGGACGAGGCGGATGCGGGTGAGGAATTGGAGTGCGGTGATAAAAGAACGCAAATAGGATGCCTCCTGTCAAACAAATCCCGGCCCTCTCGCCGAGCAATGTCATTAAATTAAGGCGGAGTCATTCAAACTTCTGCCTCCCTCATCGAGGGAGGGGGACCGCGAAGCGGTGGTGGGTGTGGCGAAGGTAGGTTGTTGCAATTTGTTCGATGGTATCTGCGAAGGTACGACTTCGCAGACAGCAATCCAGCGACATCCTATGCCCTACCTTCGCCACACCCCCAGTCGCCTCCGGCGACAGCCCCCTCGGAGAGGGGGCCTAGTTTTTCGCTCTTCACCGCCCCATTATCTGAAACACGATCGTCCCGCAGATCAGGAACAGGATCGTCGCGGTGTACATCATGCGGATGCTTTCCATGATCTGGGGCGCGGCGAGGGGGCGGAGGGGTTCGCCCATATAGGCGCGAAAATACTGTTTGCCGAAGTAGGTGTTATAGCCGCCGAGGCGGATGTGGAGGGCGCCGGCCATCGGGGCTTCGCAGCAGCCGCCGTTCGGGCTCGGGTGCTTTTTGGCATCGCGGCGCAACATTCTGAGGGCGTTTCTCGCGTCAAAGCCGAGGAAGCCGGCGCTCACGAGGAACAGCAGGCCCGTGATGCGCGCGGGGATGTAGCCGAGGACGTCGTCGAGGCGGGCGGCGGCGCGGCCGAAATAGAGGTATTTGTCGTTCTTGTAGCCGATCATGGAGTCCATCGTGTTCGCCGCGCGGTAGAAGACGGCGAGCGGCGCGCCGCCAATCGCGAAGAAGAACAGCGGCGCGATGATGCCGTCGTTCGTGTTTTCGGCGATGGTCTCGATCGTCGCGCGCGTGACTTCGCCGGCGTCGAGGTTCTGGGTCTCGCGGCCGACGATCCAGCCGACGCGCTGACGGGCGCCCGCGAGGTCGTCCATGACGAGGCGCGCGTAGATGGCCTTGCCCGCTTTGGCGAGGCTCTTCGGCGAAATCGTGAACGAGACGAGGAGCGCCGAGATGACCTCCGTCGCCCATGGAAATGGGATGTGGTACGAGGCCATGACGATGGCGGCGGCGGCTTCGTACGAAATCAGCAGGACGAGCAGCACGAGGATGGCGCCCGAGGCGAATTTCCGCGCGTCGCTGTCCTGCGGGCGGTAGAGGAAGTGTTCGAGCGCCGAAATGAGGCGGCCAATCAGGGCGACGGGGTGGAGTTTGCTGTTCGGGTCGCCGATGATGCAGTCGAAAAGGAACGCTAAAATGGCGGTGTTCATGCATCGGCCTCCGGCGCTGCAGCACTCCCCGCCTCTGCGGACGCTGCTTTCTCTGCGGCTTCATCCATGATGGCGGCCAGCTGTTTCATATCGAGCGCCTGTTTGACGACGTCGGCCAGATGGTCGTAGGCCTGCTCCTTTTCACGGCGGCGGTTGCGCTGGATTGGCAGGAGTTCGAGCCCTTTCTGGTGGCGCAGGACGTTCAAAAACTGGCGGCGGAAGCCGTCGTGGTCGAACACGCCGTGAAGGTATGTGCCAAAGACCTGGCCGTCTTCGCGCAGGGCGCCGTCCCAGAGATTCACGCGTGCGTCGCCCTGCCGGATGATATGGAACGGATGGCGCACGGGGGCCGTGAATTCCGTGCGGCCCATGTGGATTTCGTAGCCGGGCATCCCTTTGCCGAGCAGGACGCCGTCGAGGAATTCGAGACCCGGGCAGTCGGCCGTGACCTGGACGGTGCGCTTTTCTTCCTCAAATGTCGTCACCATCGGCAGGTAGCCGAGGCCCGCGACCTCGTCGTGGCCAGACTCCGTGTGGTGCGGGTCGGCGATCTTTTCGCCGAGCATCTGGTAGCCGCCGCAGATGCCGATGAGCGGCGTGCCCGCTTTGACGAAGTCGGCGATGGCCGCCTCGATGCCCTCTTCGCGCAGGTGCAGAAGGTCTTCCGTCGTGTTCTTCGAGCCTGGCAGGAGAATGGCGTCGGGGTGCAGGGCGCGGAGCTCTTCGGCGGTCTTGACGTAGGCGATTTCGACGTCGGGCTCTTCGGCGAGCGCTTCGAAATCGGTGAAGTTCGAGATTTTCGGCGTTTCGATGACGGCGAGCGTGAGGTCTTTCGGGCCCTGCTTCTCCTGTTCGCGCTCCTTGTCCTCAAGCGAGACGGAGTCTTCGTCGTCGATGCCCATTTTCTCGATATACGGCACGATGCCGAGCACGGGCTTGCCGGTTTTTTTCTCCAGAAAATCGACAGCCGTGTCCATGAGGGTCACGTCACCGCGGAATTTGTTGATGATGAGGCCCTTGACCAGCGCCCTTTCGCCCTCGTCGAGGAGTTCGAGCGTGCCGACGAGCGAGGCAAGCGAGCCGCCGCGGTCGATGTCGGCAATCAGCAGCACGGGGGCCTGCAGGTATTTCGCGACGCGCATGTTGACGATGTCGTCGTCCTTGAGGTTGATTTCCGCGGGGCTGCCCGCGCCCTCGATGACGATGGTGTCGTAGGCGGCGGAGAGGCGCGCGAGGGCGGCCGTGACGTGGCCGAACAGCTGGCGGGATTTGCCTTTGTGGTATTCGCGGGCGCTGAGGTTGCCGATGGGCTTGCCGTCGACGATGACCTGCGAACAGGAGTTGCCCGTCGGCTTCAGGAGGACGGGGTTCATGTCGACGTGGGGCGCGAGGCCGGCCGCCTCAGCCTGCGCGACCTGGGCGCGGCCCATTTCAAGGCCCTGCTTCGTCACGTAGGAGTTCAGCGCCATGTTCTGCGCCTTGAACGGCACGACACGGCGCCCCTGCTGGTGGAAGATGCGGCAGAGCGCCGTCGCAAGGATGCTTTTGCCGACATGCGAGCTCGTGCCCATGAGCATGATGGTCTGGGGACGGGTGGAAATGTTTTTATTTGTGTGGTTAGAAATTGCTTCTGTCATGCGTTCCTCCAAACTGCCTTCGCCGATGAAATCGAATAAATTCAGGCCCCCTCTAGAGGGGGCTGTCAGCGAAGCTGACTGGGGGATAAGCAGACTCTTAGCGCTTTAGCGCTTAGAGGTCGCTTATGCCGACCGTAGGTCGGTAGTAGTTGGGTGCTTGAGACAAACAAGTATGCGTCATGTTGCTAAAGGACTTTAGCAATGACAGCCTGCTCGTGCGGTTACAGCATCCTACTACTCCCACCACCGCTTCGCGGTCCCCCTCCCTCTAGAGGGAGGCTGGCGTTTGCGGGGCGAGATGTTTGATTTCGACCGGGATGCCGCTGATTGTCAGGTAGACGGCCTCGGCGGCGCGCGCGAATGCCTGGTTCGTGAGGCCTGCGATGTCGCGGTAGAGGCGCGCGAGGGCGTTTTCCGGCACGATGCCCGCGCCGACTTCGTTCGTCACAAAGACGCACAGCGCCCCGCTCGCCTGCGCGGCCGCGATGAGTTTTGCCGCGGTGTCCTGCGCGAGGCGGTAGACGGCGTCCTCGTCTCGGAGCTGCTCCTCGGAGAGCTGGCAGAGCAGGTTGCTGAGGTAGACCGTCAGGCAGTCGAAAAGCAGCGTGTCATGCGTCTTGGCGGCCTCGGCGATGGCGGTCTCGGCAGAAAACGGGGCTTCGTAGGTCTGCCAGTCGGACGGACGGCGCTCGCGGTGGAGCTTCACGCGGTAGCGCATCTCGTCGTCAAAAATCTGCGCCGTCGCGATGTAGGCGATCTTTTCGCCGTGCGATGCGACATACCGCTCGGCAAACGAAGACTTCCCGCTCCGCGCCCCGCCGGTCACGAGGACGAGGCGGCCTGGCGGCTGTGGAGTTGGCATTTCGGCTTCCTTCTTTCCATATAACGTTGCTTTCGTGCATGCCTCCCTCTCAGAGGGGATGTCATTAAGATAAGTGATAGGATTATTCAAACTTCAGCCTCCCTCCAGAGGGAGGGGGACCGCGAAGCGGTGGTGGGAGTAGTAGGATGCTGAAGCCAAGCAAGAATTCAGTCGTCGCTAAAGTCTTTAGCAACGTTCTGCAGATCTGTTTGTCTCCAGCACCCAACTACTCCCCCAGTCAGCTTCGCTGACAGCCCCCTCTAGAGGGGGCCTGGCCCTTAACTTCATGACATGATCTGCGGAGGAGGCTTTATTTCGTGCTTCGACGATGCTTTTTCTACTCTCTCCCCTGATACTCCCGGCACGCCTCGATGAAATGCTTTGCCGCCTCGGGGCAGCCGACGAAATGGATGTGGAGGTAGCTGCCGAGGACGTTTTTCCGCTGCTGACCGGCGCCGTAGACTGCGCCGTTGCGGAGCTTTGTGAATGTATAGGGGCGCACGGGTTCTTCGCGTTCGAGTTCCTGCGAGAAGTGGAATTCGTGGCCGCGGAGCTCCGTGCCGGCCGGGCCGAGGATGGTGTCCCGCTGCATCTTTGCCGTGACGTAGCCGACCATCTGGAGATTCTTCGTCATGGCCGCGCGGCCCGGGAAGACGCCGCACATCGGGTGGGCTTTGCCGTCGAAATCGACGAGGTCTTCGAGGAGATACATGTAGCCGCCGCATTCGGCGTAGATGGGAAGGCCGGCGTCGGCGGCTTCGCGGATGGACTGGCGCATGGTCGCATTCGCAGCAAGGTCGGAGGCGAACATCTCAGGAAAGCCGCCGCCGATCAGGAGGCCGGAAATGGATGCTGGGAGGGCCGCGTCTTTGAGAGGGCTGAATGGAACGAGGGTGGCGCCCAAGCGTTCGAGGACGGCGAGGCTGCTTTCATAATAGAAGGAAAAGGCAGCGTCCTGAGCGACGGCGAGGCGGAAAGGAGGCTCTACCTCAGGCCCCCTCGGAGAGGGGGGCTGTCTGTCTAGCGACGATTGTGAAAATTCGAAGGACCGTGCTTTCCTAGCTATGTTTACAATCCCTTCTACATCCACCTGTCCCCCGACGGCCTCGCCCATTTTTCGGACGGTCTCTGCCGCTTCGACTTCTGTCGTCGGCGTGAGGCCGAGGTGGCGTTCGGGGAGGCACAGGGCGTCGTCGCGGTGGATGGCGCCCAAAACGGGCATTTTGATGGCCTCCATCGCCGTGCGGATCATCGTTTCGTGCGTCGCGGAGCCGAGGCGGTTCAGGAGGACGCCCGCGATGTTGACGCCCGGGTCGTAGCTTCGGAAACCGAGCGCGATGGCAGCGGCCGAGGCGCCCATGGATTTGCAGTCGATGGTCAAAAGAACCGGCGCATCGAGGAGCTTTGCGATTTCGGCCGTCGAGCTCACGCCCTGCCGGCCGCCGTCGTAGAGGCCCATGACGCCTTCGATGACGGCGATGTCGGCGTCCCCTGCCTCTTTGAGGAAGAGTGCGGGGAGCTTCGCCGCCGGGACGAGCCATGTATCGAGGTTGTGCGCCGGCCGGCCGCTCGCAAGCTGGTGGAAGCCCGGGTCGATGTAGTCGGGGCCGACCTTGTACGACTGGACGGAGAGCCCCCGCGCCCGCAACGCCGCCAGAAGCCCCGTGACAAGCGTCGTCTTGCCGCTGCCGGACTGCGTGCCGGCGATGACGATGCGGGGAAGGTTGGTGTTCATGGGTCAGCGCCCCTTTCCGTTGATGAAAAATGATTCAGCCTCCCTCCAGAGGGAGGGGGACCGCGAAGCGGTGGAAGGAGTAGTAGGATACTGTAGCCGAACAAGTATACTGCCGTTGTTAAAGTCCTTTAGCAACAAGCTGTATACTTGTCTGTCTCCAGCCCCCAACTACTCCCCCAGTCAGCTTCGCTGACAGCCCCCTCTAGAGGGGGCCTTACCTTAAAGCATAGGCGCTAAAGCGCCTTTCGTCACCGCTTTGCGTCTCTGAGAGAGAGGCTTTCAATGTGCGCGCACGCCCCGGGCGGGCGGTTGTCCGCACGTTCGCGCGGTGCAGAGCCCTTCGGGGGCTGGCGGTGGAGCGCAGGGCGCTCCTGCGGGCTCATACCCGCGTGTTGTCGATGTCGTACATCAATGCGTTGACGACGGCGGCGGCGATGGGGCTGCCGCCTTTTGTGCCTTCTACTGTGATGTAGGGGACGAAGGGGTTCTTCCGCAGGGCTTCTTTGCTGTCGGCCGCGCCGACGAAGCCGACGGGGATGCCGATGATGCAGGCCGGGCGGATGTTTTCTTTTTCTGCGAGCGAAAGGACTTCGTAGAGCGCTGTCGGGGCGTTGCCGATGGCGACGATGCTGCCGTCCAGGGCTTTGCCGAACGCGCGCATGGCCGCCATGGAGCGCGTGATGCCCTGCTCTTTCGCGGTCTTTGCGATCTCGGGGTCGGCGACGCGGCAGTGGACTTCCCCGCCGAACGTGGCGAGCTTCCTTTT
>Ga0256405_10012974_pt1 | contig 10133 bp, 8 predicted proteins | sample RumenRJG_02DNA_FD_189096 | JGI IMG/M metagenome (GOLD analysis project Ga0256405, IMG submission 189096) | Bovine rumen microbial communities from Lethbridge, Alberta, Canada - RJG_02 | ecosystem: Host-associated > Mammals > Digestive system > Stomach > Rumen | place: Canada: Alberta | collected... | reverse complement strand
GCGGAGCGGAAGATCCGTGATCTTTCGGAGCTTGCCTCTCTACCGTATGTCTACGTGCGGCTCAAGCATCCGGTATCGCATCTGCTTGAGTTTACCGGACAGGTGGAGTCTTACCAGGACGGCACAGTGACGCTGAGCTATCGGGATAAGGCAGTCAAAAAACATGTTTCGTTTGCGGACACTGAAATTGATTTCATCCGCTATGCAGTTCAATTTTAAAAAGGAGAAAGAAGTTTCTAAGTATGCCAATCAATGTAAAACAGTTAACGGAAGCCCTCAGTGCTGTTGAAGATGAAACCCGTATTTCGGAGGACATCATCATCGATGCGCTGAAAGATGCCTATGGCAAAGCATATAAGAAGACGATGGGGCTCGATGACATTAATGTAGAAGTGGAGTTCAATCCGAAGAAAGGCACCTTTGACATCTATCAGATCTACAACGTCGTTGAAGATGTGCAGGACGATGAGCTTGAGATGGATCTTGAAGAGGCGCGCAAATGGAAGCGTGATGCGATCCTCAATGATCAGGTCCGCCGCAAGGTCGATGTCAATGTTGACGATATGACGCGTGCGGCCGTTTCTCTGGCCCACAATGTTCTGCGCCAGAAGATCCGGGAGGCGGAGAAGGATGCGATCTACAACGCCTATATCGATCAGCTGTACGATATGACGATCGGTATTGTTGAATCGGTGAAGTCGACGTTTGCGCTGATCAACCTCGGCAAGACGACGGCTCTTCTGCCCAAGGCGGCGCAGATTCCCGGTGAGCGGCTGGTCGAGGGTCAGCGGATCCGTGTCGTGATTACGGAAGTGAACAAGGATTCCAAGAGTTCGCAGGTTGTTGTGAGCCGCGGGGATCCGATGCTGGTGAAGCGTCTGTTTGAGAAGGAAGTCCCGGAGATTGCGCAGGGCATTGTTGAGATCAAGGCCATTGCCCGTGATCCGGGTGACCGTACCAAGATGGCGGTTGTGTCCTACAATCCGGAAGTCGATCCGATCGGTGCCTGCATCGGTCAGCGCGGTCAGCGTGTGCAGCAGATCATCGAAGAACTCCATGGTGAGAAGATCGATATCTTTGAGTGGAGCGAAGATGTTTCGGTACTTGTGAAGAACGCTCTGGCTCCGGCTGAGATCAAAGAGGTTCTGCCGGGCGAGGATGATAAGAGTCTGATCGTTGTCGTCGATGAGGATCAGCTTTCCCTTGCCATCGGCAAGAAGGGCAAGAATGCACGTCTTGCCGTGAAGCTGACGGGCCGCAAGATTGATATCAAGACCAAGGCGGAACTGATTGCCAACGGCGTCGACTATGATGCTCTGGTTGAGCTGGCTGCCAAAAAGCGGGCTGAGCTGGCGGCTGCCAAGGCAAAGCGTCAGGCCGAAAAGAAGGCTGAAGATACAGCTGTTCTCAGCGAAGAGGAACAGAAGGCGCAGGCTAAACTTGCGGCTGCCCGTGAGCAGGCGAAGCAGGCTCTGGAAGCTGCTGGCGATGAGCTGATTCCGGAAGAAATGCAGGAAACGCTGAGCGATCGTGCTCGCGATGAAGTGTTCTCGAGTGAGGAGCCGGCAGATGCAGCGAAGAAGGATGAAACTGCAGAAGCGGCAGCCCAGGAAACACCTGCGGAAGCAGAAGATGTCAAGGAAGCAGCGGAACCGGAAGTGAACGAAGAAGCGGTAGAACAGGAAAACACCGCAGCATCTGAGGAAACGGAAGAAGAGGAAACCTCACAGCCAGTCATGAACGAGGAAGAACAGAAGACTAAGGCCGCTTCGAAGAAGCGGAAGGTGGATCTGGAAGAGATGGCACAGAAGAATGATTATGTGTCTGTCTTTGAGAAACTTGCCGATACGTCGAAGCCGCATGGCGATACGCGTCCGAAGAAGAAGTATTCCAAGCGCAAGAGCGAAGATGAGGGCGTGAAGCTGACCAATGCCGAGCTGATGAAGCAGCTTGCGGAAAAGAACAAGTCGCTGCAGGACAATTCTGTCAAGCCGGTTTATACGGAAGAAGAGCTTGCGGAAATTGAGGCGCAGCAGGAAGCCGATGAAGAATCCCAGTACGATATCGATTACGATGAGTACGAGGATTACTACAAGGACGACGAGACGAAGTGATGCGTAAGATTCCGATGCGCCGCTGTGTGGCCACAGGTGAGCAGCTTCCCAAGAAGGAGCTGCTCCGCATTGTCCGTACGCCGGAGGGAGAGCTGAAAGTGGACCTGACGGGACGAATGAATGGACATGGCGCCTATTTGAAGAAAGATCCGGCTGTGATTGCTGTGGTCAAAAAAAACCGGGCCCTTGAAAAGGCATTGGAAACCAGGATCCCGGACGAGTTCTGGGATCAGGTGCTCAACGCAATGAAGTAGTCAGTTAAATAAAATGGAAAGAGGTGATGTCCGAAACAGCTGAATCGAAAGTACGCACGGCGTACTTCCAGGAAAGGAGAAGATAACTATGCCAGGAAAAAAAGCTCCTGCAAAACGCAACAACAGCAATTCCAACAATAACAAGAACCGGTCGCAGAATAAGAACCGCGGTCCGCAGCGTCAGGATCAGCGCCCGTTCAATAACCCGGCTGCTGCCAAGAAGGCTGCGCCGGATATTCATGCGATCGAGTACAGCGACGGCATTACGCTTGGTGAACTTGCCAAGAAATGCGGCCGCACTCCTTCGGAGCTGATCAAGGTTCTGTTCATGCAGGGAAAGATGGCGACCATCAACAGTACGCTGGACGATGATCTGGTCGATACCATCTGCCTTGAATATGACATTGAGCCAACCAAGGTGAAGCCGAAGGATGAAGATTCCCTCGAAGATGAGGAATCGGATGATCCGAAACTTCTGAAGCCGCGTGCTCCGATCGTGACGGTCATGGGTCATGTTGACCATGGCAAGACGACGCTGCTCGACTCGATCCGCAAGACCAAGGTCGCCTCCGGAGAAGCCGGCGGTATTACGCAGGCCATCGGTGCCTACCAGGTCACTGTCAACGGCCGCAAGATTACATTCCTTGATACGCCGGGTCACGAAGCATTTACGGCCATGCGTGCACGCGGTGCCGCGGTGACCGATGTTGCGGTCATTGTCGTTGCGGCGGATGACGGTGTGATGCCGCAGACCAAGGAAGCGATTGACCATGCGCGGGCCGCCAAGGTTCCGATGATCATCGCGGTCAATAAGATTGATAAGCCGGATGCCAATCCGGATCGTGTTCGCAGCGAGCTGGCTGACCTGGGCATTATGCCGGAGGAATGGGGCGGCGATACGATTTTCGTCAACATTTCGGCAAAGAAGGGAACCGGCATTCCGGAACTTCTCGAAACAATTCTGACGGTTGCGGATGTGCTTGAACTCAAGGCAAATCCGAAGAAGCTGGCGACCGGTACAGTCATTGAGGCTCGTCTTGATAAGGGACGCGGCCCAGTGGCGACGGTTCTGGTTCAGAACGGTACACTGCATCACGGGGATCCGGTCGTCGTCGGCAACTGCTTCGGCAAGATCCGCCGCATGAGCGATGAAGACGGTCATGAGCTGAAGGCGGCTCCGCCTTCGACGCCGGTTGAGATCATCGGTCTCAATGATGTGCCGCAGGCAGGCGATCATTTCCGTGCCTATGATAATGAGCGTGATGCCCGTGCCATTGCGGACCGCCGCAAGCGCAAGGCAGTGGAGCTTGGCCGGCGCAAGAGTTCGGCCATGACGCTGGAAGATCTTTCGAAGGAAATTGCGGCCGGTGAGATCAAGGAAATTCCGGTCATCATCAAGGCCGATGTGCAGGGTTCTGCGGAAGCTGTGAAGTCTGCTCTCGAGAAGATCGAGGTTGAAGGCGTTAAGGTCAATGTCATTCATTCGACGGCCGGTGCCATCAATGAGGGCGATATCATGCTCGCAGATGCGTCGAAGGCGATGATCATCGGCTTTAACGTTCGCCCGGATGCGGCCATCCGCCGCAAGGCGGAAGAAGTCGGCGTGACGATCCGTCTGCACGACATCATCTACAAGGTGACCGAGGAAATGGAACACGCGATGAAGGGTATGCTGGATCCGGTATACTCCGAAGTCGTCATCGGTCAGGCCGAGGTGCGTCAGATCTACAAGATTTCCAAGGTCGGTACGGTCGGCGGCTGTATGGTTACGGATGGCAAGCTGACGGCAGGCTGCGGTGTTCGTCTGATCCGTGAGGGCATCGTCATCTACAATGGGAAGCTTTCTTCGCTCAAGCGCTTCAAGGACGACGCCAAGGAAGTGAACCAGGGCTATGAATGCGGCATCATGATCGAGAACTATAACGACATCAAAGTCGGCGATACGATTGAAGCCTACGTGGAACAGGAAGTAAAGCAGGACTGAGTCTATGAGTTCATCCATTAAGCAGAAGCGTCTGGAAGCGATCATCCGCCGCGATATTTCCGAGATCATTCAGTATGATGTCAAGGATCCCAATGTCGGCTTCCTTACGGTGACGGACGTCAAGGTATCCAATGACCATTCCTATGCGACGATCTATGTCACCTTCATCGGCAAGGGCTATCAGAAGAAGGAAGGCATGGAGGCACTGGAGCGGGCAAAGGGATACATTCGTTCGCAGCTTGCCGCACAGCTGGATATCCGCCGCTGCCCGGAGCTGATCTTCAAGATTGACAAGAGTGAGGAACGCGGTCAGCGCATTGATGAAATTATCCGTGAGATTCATAAGGATGATGAGCTCAAGAAAGCTGACCAGCCGGAAGATACCGAAGAAACCGGTGCGGATCCACAACAGTAAACAGCAGAAAAGAAAAAAGGCTGCGGTCGCTGACGATGATAAATCGTCGCTGATCGCAGCTTTTTACTATGGCAATTAATCGCGGCGGAACAGGTCGCGGGTATAGACCTTGTCCTTCACGTCGTCGAGGTCTTTGGCACTGTAGCGGTTGGCAAGGATCACGGCGCTTTGTTTCTTGAAGGAATCGAGGTTATTGACTACTCTCGAGCCATAGAAGGTGTCGCCGTTATTGAGTGTCGGTTCATAGATGATGACATTGGCGCCTTTGGCCTTGATCCGTTTCATGACGCCCTGAATCGAGCTCTGGCGGAAGTTGTCACTGTTGGCCTTCATCGTAAGACGGTACACCCCGATCGTAACCGTGTGTTCCGCTTCCGGCTGGTAGTCAATCTCATCGGAATAGTTGTAGTAGCCGGCTTTTTCAAGGACACGGTCGGCGATGAAATCCTTGCGGGTACGATTGGAATCGACGATGGCCTGAATCAGATTTTCCGGCACATCCCGGTAGTTGGCCAGCAGCTGCTTCGTATCCTTTGGCAGGCAATAGCCGCCATAGCCGAAGGAAGGATTGTTGTAATGGGTTCCGATTCTCGGATCGAGGCAGACGCCGTCGATGATGGAGCGGGAGTCGAGATTCTTCGTTTCGGCATAGGTATCAAGCTCATTGAAGTAGGAAACGCGCAGAGCGAGATAGGTGTTGGAAAACAGCTTGACGGCCTCGGCTTCCGTAAAACCCATGAAGAGAATCGGGATGTTTTCCTTCCGTGCACCCTGATCGAGCATATCCGCAAAGGTTTCTGCTGCCTGTTTTTCTTCCGCGTTGGAAAGATCTGTTCCGACGATGATGCGGGAAGGATACAGGTTGTCATAGAGCGCCTTCGATTCACGCAGAAATTCCGGCGCAAACAGAATGTGATCGCAATGGTACTTCCGGCGTACGCTTTCGGTATAACCGACCGGGATCGTGCTCTTGATGATGATCCAGGGAAGATGCGTGCGGTTCTGATTTGCGGCAAGGGTCAGCTCAATGACTTCCTCGACAGCGCTTGTATCAAAGAAGTTTCTCGAAGAATCATAGTTGGTCGGTGCAGCAATGATGACATAATCCGCCTGCTGCAGATACTTCCAGGAGGGGTTGGAGGATGTCTGTGTCTGATCGTTGAGCACCGCTTTGAGATCGAGTTTCTGTCTGCCTTCAAGGTCGGCGGCGAAGTACTTTTCGATCCATTCATCCTGGATCGGTGATCGGCGGGCTTTGATCATTTCCACCTTTTCGCCAATGATATCGAGCGCTGTCACCGTGTGATGCACCGCCAGCAGTGAAGCCAGCGAAAGGCCGACATAGCCCGTACCAGCGACGACGATCCTCTGAGGCGGAACCGCCGGTTTTTCAGTCTTTTGCGAGGGATCATAGAAATAATCCGATGGTACAAGTCCGCATACGCCGCAAAGGTTCAGAAACTGATCCAGCGAAGGTTCATAGATGCCCTGTTCAAGATGGGAAAGGACGCTGCGGTTTAATCCCGCCTGATCAGCCAGTTTTTGTTGGTTCATCTGTTTCGCTTTGCGGAATGCGGCTACATCTTCCGCGAATTTATTCTGATTGAATGCCTGCATATGTTCTCCTGAGCAACATCATTATTGCACAATATGGGAACAATTGAAACAGTGTGTTACCAACAGCAACAGAAAAAATGATGCCTGCCTTCGGGAATATCCGTTTTCACTGTCTAAAGAAAAGTGAAAGGAGGACGTAAGGATATGCGTTCTATTCAGGTTTCCTGCCAGCAGCTGGAAGCGGCTGCAGCAAGAATCAACGAGGCTCATGACACCTATCTGCAGGCAGTTTCCCGTCTTTACCAGAGTGTTGATGCGATGAAGGCCGGCTGGCAGGGGAAGGACAATCTTGCCTTCAGCGGCCGGATCGCGCAGTTTGAGACAGACTTCCGTCAGATGGCGGCGCTGTGTGCGCAATACGCCGATTTTCTGCGTACGAGTGCAGCTTCCTATCGGGCGATGCAGGAAGATCTCGCCGCAAGAGCCGGTACGCTGGGAGGTGTGTGATGGAGGGATTGAAGATATCGCTGGCTCAGGTTTCCCAGTGCGCCAGTGAGATTCGCTCCTGTTCCCAGGTGATGGCCGATGCGCTGGAGCGGATGCGCAGAGAAGTGTCGGCTACTTCGGGCAGCTGGATTTCGGAAGGTGGAGAAGCGATCCGTACCCGTTTCCAGACCTTCGCCGGCCGCTTTGAAAATCAGCGGCAGATGATGGAATCCTATGCTCAGTTTCTCGAACGTACGGTAGAAAGCTACGACTCGCTTGAGTCAACGATCATTTCCAATGCGGCAGGAATTCAGGCCTGACTACCGGCTGATCTTTGTCTTTCTTCTGGCGGCGGTCATTGTACTCAGCGGATGCACTCCAAAGCAGAGTGCTGCTGAAAATACGATGAAGCTTGGCGACTGGATTCAGCACATCTATGAAGAAGCCGGTCTGGCAGAGAGCGATCAAACGGCGCCTTACTATCTTTCCGTCACCGGTGATCAACCGTGTTATGCCGCGGTACAGAGTGCTGTGGACTGGGGTATCCTTGATCCTTCGGATGGCTTTGATCCCGATGAAACCCTGACAAGGGAATGGGCCGCCTATACACTGAGCGGGCTGAAGGAGGCGGATCTGCCGGATGTTGCGGATTCTTCGATTGTTGATCTTTCCCGCTCTCTGTTTCCAAAGGAAGTGAAGTATGCGGTCCGCATCGGACTCCTTGATCTTGATGAACAGGGCCGCTTTCACCCGAAGGAAACGATCGATACGGCGCAGGCCATGGCAGCATTAAAGCAGGTTGTTTCCTGGATGGATGCCTGGGTACCTGAGGAAACCAGTGCTGAAGTGGAATGGATCAATGGCGAAGAGCCTCTCTACAGTGAAGACTTTCGGATTCAGGAAGACGGTACCTATCAGGATGAGCGGATCTATGAAGAGGGGGATACGATCTATTCTTATCCGGATGATACGTTTTACAGGATCGAAAACGGTCAGCAGGCCAGGGCGCTGGATGAAGATGAGGTGTTTGGTGATATCGACTACGAATATGCCGGTGAGCTGGATCTCAGCAATGCGCAGGTGGAACCCCTGGAGCAGAGTTTTGTTCCAGGGGGCTTCTCCCCGCTGGTCAATACCTTTTCCTATGAGGACTGGAAGGTACGTACCAGCATTCAAAGCTCCGGTGTACGGGCGGAGATTTTCAAGGAATATGACACGGGAGGCCGAACGTTTGCAGCGTTCAGCCTTCATCATATCCGGCCCGTGATCTGCTGGAAAATGAAGGGCGGAAAGCTCGATGACAGTTGTATGAAGATCAGCTTTACAACTACGGAAAGCGTCGGGGCAAAGGCATCCGTGAAGCGCTACGGTGACTTTTCGCAGCTGCCTGAGAAACTCCGCTCGTTTTTAAGCGAAAAGAAGAGTGCCATGGAAACGACAATCCCGCTGGCGACGCTGCGCATCCCTCTGCCTGAGATTCCGGGGCTGAATCTTGTTCTGCGGCTGGAGCTGCAGTTGGGAGCGGACGGGCGGGCGGAACTGGTTCTGACGCAGAATCATGCGCTTGGCTTTGAAGTGCGCAACGGATCGATGCGCTCTTTGAACAGTACGGAAGGCACGGTTCAGGCGCAGGCACGGGCAAATGCCTGGCTGAGCGGAGGGGTGAATGCGGCCCTTGCCATGGGAAAAAAGAGACTTGCAGATGTTGCCCTGCATACGGGCATCAAAACCCAGTGCAAAACGACGCTGCATCTCTATGATTCCAATCAAAGGCATTCGGCGCAGGCACTGCCGGTTTCCAGCGAACTGTTTGAAGAAAATGAGCGTCAGCTGATCTGTGCCGATCTTACGGCAGAAACAATTCTGAAGACCGTGATTAATTCTTCTTCCACCCTCGCCGGAAAATTCGGTTTTTCCAAAACGTTTGATCTGTTGGGCGGGAAAGGAAAGATTACAATCGACGCTCTGACGGGGCATCTGGAAAGCGGAATGCTGGTGACAAAGTGTACACGCGGTGAAAGAGACACGGGCATCCACCGCGAAGCGGTCGATGATGGTGCAATCCAGCTGGAACAGTATGTTCTGTTTCTGAAAAACGGTGAGTCAAAGAAACTGCCGATCGTATCACTGCCGGAGGGAACAGGCCTTGATCAGCTGCGCTTCCGCTCTTCGCAGCCATCTGTTCGCGTATCGGCCGGCGGAGAAGTGACCGCAGTTGCAGAGGGAAGTGCCATCGTGAGTCTTGAAACGGCGGATGGCCGGTATCGGGCTGTTTGTTCCGTGATTGTGCGTGGTACATGATTCTTGTTCTGGCAGGCGGTGAACATGTTCTGCAGGTTCAGGACGGACACAGTTCTTCCTTTGACTTTGAAGGGATTCATTTTTCATTGAAGCAGGGGCAGCCGCCGGATCTTGTCTTTCAAAACAGAGAAGTCCCGTTAACGCCAGGGCTGACGGTTCAGCTGACGGAACGGATCGTGCTGCAGATATTCGGCATGGATGATGGTTTTGATACGGTGGAGGTGTTTGATCTTCCGGCAGTGATGACAATTGGAAATTCGATTGAGGATGATCTTTACATCATCGACCGCCGTCTTTCCCAGGCATGCATTTCGATTCAGGCGGATGAAATCTCCCTCCGGGAAGGAACGATACTTGGCAGAAACGGAAAACGCGTCCATCAAAGCTGCCGGTATTCGGGCCGCGATGTGTTCGTTTTTGCGGCCATCCGCTTTTGTATTGTGGATCATTTCCTGATTCTGAAAAAGGGAGCGGCCGTTCATTGCCGCCTGAAGCGAGAACTGCCTTCGTATCCTGCAGAGTATTCCGGTATGGCGGCGCTTGTTTCTGTGCCGCAGGCACGGATGGCATCGTTTTCAAGAACGATGGTCGTGCCTTTGGAAGAGCCGTTAGAGATCCATGATCCGGCAATGAGTCCGCTGGCGTTTCAGATGGGACCGGCACTGACGATGGCATTGGCGTCGTGTGCGGCCGGCATTCTGACGGTTCAGCAGGCCGTGGACAGCGGAAGGGCGTGGATCCAGGTGATGCCATCTCTGGTACTGCCGTTGACGATGCTGGTCAGTACGCTGCTGTGGCATCCATTGCAGCGGGTGTATGACAAGCGCCGTATGAAAAAGCAGATGAATCACCGTTACCAGCAGTATGCTGCCTATTTATCAAACGTTCGCAAAGACATCACCGACTTTGAAGATGCCTATGCCAGATCTGCCGAGACCCAGTTTCTTAGCGGCAGCGGTTCTTCGTTTCCGCCGTTTCAGAAAGGGTCCCATCATGGCGACTGGATGTTTGTATGTATTGGA
>Ga0256405_10012973_pt1 | contig 10134 bp, 14 predicted proteins | sample RumenRJG_02DNA_FD_189096 | JGI IMG/M metagenome (GOLD analysis project Ga0256405, IMG submission 189096) | Bovine rumen microbial communities from Lethbridge, Alberta, Canada - RJG_02 | ecosystem: Host-associated > Mammals > Digestive system > Stomach > Rumen | place: Canada: Alberta... | reverse complement strand
AAGGTTTACTTTTGACTATCCGGGCAGAATCCCGAGAGGGCAAGACTATATCGACACTACCCAATTAAAAGAGCCTCAATTGAGGCTCTTTTAGTTTTATCGAAGATATCTCTTCATGAACATTTTAATGTATGAACGTCCTTCCACAAATCGTCGTGAAACTGATAAGAACTTATTGCCTTTCATGATCAACACCTCTCGAGCATCCTTATTCGCTTCAAAATACATCTGAATATCCTTTGCCAGCAAACGAGCATTATAATCAGTCATCATATTTAAAAGTACGTGATTAGTCTGGCCAATGGATTCCATAAGTCTATTGCTGACAGATGATTTGCCAATAATACTCTTCAAATCGAACATCTTGTATACCCCTTTGCGTTCAAAGATGAAGTCCGCAGTCCTTATTCCCTTCGGATTGGGCAGGATATAAACACGATATCCATGCTCCACAGCCTTGCGTGCTGCATTCAGCAGATTGTCAAAGTCCTCGCTCTGTTCACCCAATGCGCTGAAGATATTGGTTTCGCCTTCCACTAGTCGGAACCCACCCCAATAGACAATATTTCGCAGCTGTTCAACAAAGGCGGCCCCTTTCACAAAATGCAACTCATTAAGTTCCACAGCCAGACCCCTCCAAGAATCTTCCACAGCCATCATTACGGAACCATCCTCTTCGCCCAGCCATTCGTATTCTAATATATCTATGTTTTCTGCTATTTCCATAATCGAATTGCAAAGTTACTACTTTTCTCGAATCTAGCAAAACCTTTGCGTAATTATTTATGTAGCACCATGCCTGTGCTCATATCTTTCTTCTTCCATCTTCCCTCTTCCTTCTTCCATCATATACCTTCCTCCTTATTATATAAAATTTTCCCGACCTATGCCTTAATTATTCACACCTTTTTATTATCTTTGCAGCATCAAATCATTATTATTATGGCAAGGAATACAATCAATAGCTATGTTTGGTTGGCTGAAACCATTCATAAAGCCAAGAAGATTTCGTTCGAAGAGATTAATCGTCGATGGATGGATAATGATATGAGTGAGGGCAAACCCCTTTCTATCAGGACCTTCCATAAATGGCGCATTGCTATCGAAGAGATGTTTGGTCTCGTCATCGAAAACGAACAAGGAGGTAGATATCGTTACTATATTCAGAATGCTGATGAGCTAAGAAGTGGTTCTATGCGCAGCTGGCTCTTCAACACGCTGACTGTCAGCAATCTGATGATGGATAGTGTTAGCATCAAGGATAAAGTTTTGTTCGAGGAAATCCCTGATGGTGAGCAATATCTCCCTGACATTCTCGAAGCACTGAAGAAGAATCTGGTGCTTGGTATGACCTATCAGAGCTATTTGCGCGACGAGGCCAACACTTTCGAGGTGGAGCCCTATTGTCTGAAAGCTTTCAAGCAGCGTTGGTATTTGGTAGCTCATAGTCCGTACCTTGATAAGATGATGATTTATGCTCTGGATCGCGTAAAATGGTTGGGATTAACCGATAAGACTTTCAAATACCCAAAAAAATTCAATGCAGAGGAATTCTTCGAGGATTGTTTTGGAATCATCGCAGACCAGAAGGTCAGCATAGAAACCGTCAAATTCAAGGTATCCGCAGGACAAGCTAACTATCTTCGTAGCCTTACCCTCCATCAAACGCAAAAGGAAATTGAACGCACAGATGAATACAGCATCTTCACTGTTAGACTTCGCCCCACTTTCGATTTCCGTCAGGAGATTCTTTCGCAAGGTTGCGACATCGAAGTGTTGGAGCCCAAATGGTTCCGTGATGAGGTGGCAGAGATTTCAAAACACATGTGGAACAAATACAAGGATGACAAATGAAAGATTTTGCAGCAATAGATTTTGAGACAGCAAACAACGAACGTACGAGTGTTTGTTCCGTTGGTGTGGTCATCGTCAGAAATGGGGAGATCGTAGATACCTTCTACTCTCTGATTCAGCCGGAGCCCAATTATTATAATTATTGGTGTAGCCAAGTTCATGGTCTCACGCGCCAAGACACAGAGGATGCCCCAATCTTTCCTGAGGTCTGGGAGCAGATTGAACCACTAATTGAAGGTTTGCCATTGGTGGCACATAACAAGTCTTTCGATGAGAGTTGCCTGAAGGCTGTATTCCGTTGTTACCAGATGGACTATCCTGATTATGAATTCCATTGCACTTGTGTGGCTTCTCGAAAGGCTTTTCCACAGGCAGAGAATCACCAACTACATACCATTTCCAGACTCTGTGGTTATGAACTCGAAAACCACCATCATGCTCTTGCCGATGCCGAAGCATGTGCCTGGATTGCAAGGGAAATCCTATAGCTTTCAACTTTTCCACGTTACATTATTATTCTCATAATAAAAGAAAAAAACTATAATAAATAAGATAATGATGAGATTCTAATAAGGTGTGCCCCAAAACGGCGCACCTTTCTTTTATCTTTGCATTATAAATCTAAAAGGACAGTAATATGACAGTATTAGAATTATTTAGAAAGTATGATTTCGATAGCGTACTTCCGCATCTTGATCATCTATTCGTAGTGAACAGTAAGCATCATCTTTCTGAGGCAAGTATTGAGGTTTTCCGTGGTATATATAACCATTGGGCAAACAAGTGTGAAACAAAGCCAACGAATTGCTATATCAGACTTGTCTCTCGTTGGGAATACACAAGTCCATCCATTGATATGAATTGTCATGTTAAGAATAAGACTACTTTTTGCTACTCAGTAGCAGACCAGAAAGACATGATAGAAGTGCTAAGCATGAAAGTGAGAGTAGATAAAGACGTTGAAATCAGCGAAGTAGAACTGGCCGCTGGACTTTTCTGGGAAATGACTTATTATGATCCTAGGAGTAAAGGATAGTTATACGAAATAATGTTAATATACGTTTTGATTCAAAATAATGTTGTATTTTTGTTGCACCTAAAAATATAAATAAGACTTATGGTTAATGGATTTAAGGTTATAACCCTCTGTGGTAGCACTCGTTTCAAGGAAGAATTCCTGGAAGCTCAAAAGCGCCTGACATTGGAAGGCAATATTGTTATTTCTGTTGGGCTGTTTGGCCACTCAGGTGATGATGTGGTTTGGACGGAGGGTGTGAAAGATATGTTAGATCGCCAGCATTTGGCTAAGATTGACTTGGCTGATGAAATCTTTGTCATCAATGTGGGGGGATATATTGGCGATAGCACCAGACGCGAAATCGCCTATGCTGAATTCAAAGGAAAAACAATTAAATATATGGAAAATAGTAAGAAAGCAAGCATCTATGAGAGTTACGCTGCATTGCGCGAACTTCATGATGCAGGAAGAATCTCTGATGAGGATTTTGAGAAAGCTGGACGTGACTTTGACGAGAAGCGTAAAACTGCTATAGCTGAGTATAACACATGCCAAGGCCCCTGGCCCTATCAGTGGGAAAACATAGATGCTGTTGTCTGTGGAATAATGCAGCAGATGGGCGTTGTCTCTATTGATTACTCCGACCTCAAAGACCTCTATGATGCAGATCGCGTATATGAAGTTCGCTTCAAAGGAAAAGGTGCCAACAATGAAGAGCGACTCCAGAGCATCATAGGCACTATCAGAAGTGAATATCTGGCCCAATTACGTTCTTCGAAGAAAGTGGTTGTAACATTATGTGGTTCGTCTAATCCTTCTGGCTTACTTGAAAAACTTGCTGATTGTATGGATGGCTCAGATGTTGTTTGGCAGACAAGAAACCTTCATACTGATGAGAAAGACATGGAATTGTCATTAGTATATGTATTATAGAACTTCAATATTATGAATATTCAAAAAGAACTTATTGACTGGGCTAAAGAGACAGTTGAAGTATATAATAAGCAATCAACAAATTTAGGGTTTTACACCCAAACACCTCTATGTAATATTACTCAAACTCCCGACTTACTTATATTGGGAATTAATCCAGGATATGACGGCGGGATAAAAAACAAGACTGGAGAGGAATTGCTAAAAGGGAACCCGTGTTTTGAAGGCAAGGACATTATAAAAGTGATGTCTGAAGATAGAGATGAAAACAAGAAGATTAAGGGATGGGCTTTGTGGCATAAAATACATAAAATGCTCGATTTTACAGGAAAAGGAAAACTATTAGAGAAATCAGACAATTTTGTACTTTCTAATATGATTTTCTTTGGAACAACGAAAGAAAGTCAAATACCAAAAATAAAAAAGGAAGAATGTGCAAAACAAACAATAAAACTTATATCCATTCTTCATCCTAAAGTCGTATTATTACTAGGAAGTCAAAGCCGGAAATTATTTGATCGAGTTTCTGAAAACAAATTGGAAGTGTTGGTGCCGAATTCTATGTGTCATTGCATGTCTGGGAAAAGCCACGTACTTGCGATAAAACACACGGCATATTATTACTCTTCAATTGAGATGGAACTTATTGGGAAAACGATTGGATACCTTTTAGATCATCAAGAAGAAACTATAAATAGCGAAACGATTAGAGCATCAAGCATCAAAGAAGAAATAATACGTTTTGAACAAAAACAAAGGACTATAAATCTCCAAGGTAATGAAAGTCTATACTATCTAAAACAAAAAATCAGTGCTAAAGGGTGTAATATAATGATAGATCATAATGGACACCTCATATATGAATATTATTGTAACAACGCCCACAATAAATATATTAAAGCAAATGGCACTATTTCAATAGAAATCTCCTACGATAATAAGCAATGTTCATTCTCTTTAATGACTAAAGGCAATCATCCAGAGGATTTACTGAAGAAAGTACAAGAGACCTGCGATGAGCTGAAGGTGTTTAAAATTGATAATAAGGATTGTTTCGTCTCAGATATTGAAACTGATGATGTAAAAATAGTCGAATTCTTTAATGTGCTATTAGCCAAAATAAAAAAGTATCGAGAAACGGATTGCCCGAAATAAAAATCAAATCATTCTCCTAACCTCTGCCCCAAAACGGCAGGGGTTTCTTTTATCTTTGCACTATAAACAAAAATAGAAGTATGAACTTGAATAGAAATCTGAATAGAAAAGAATGTTTTTTAATGGTGTTGACAATCGTTATTATTACCCTCGTCGCTATCATTTTATGTGGTTCATTAATGAGGGTACTCGAAGAGCGCATGCTATTTCAACTGTGTGTTGCAGTCTTGTTAAGTGTTTCTGCTATTGGCATAATGACGACTCTGTTATTATACTCCCAGCATAGACAACATGAGAAATGGGTAAGAGCACAAAGAATATTTCTAGAAGAACAGATCAGGACTCAACAACTTTTTAAAGTCGAACAAAAACTGAAAGAAAAAGAAAGGCTTTGGGAATTTCTTAGAAAACTATGTGATGTGGTAAAAGACCAGAACATCTTGCCTGAATACATCTACAAGGAATTATATAATGAATAAAGATAAAAGAACGGAATTATGACTTTCAAAGAATTATTGAACAGTGTTACTTTTGACGAGGTGGCTCCCTGTCTTTTGCATTTGCATCCAGATGCAGAGGGTAATTTGAAATGGTATAAGATTCATTTCGATATGTTGCGTCAGATGACACCCAAACATCATGATGATGCAAATTCTAATGTGTGCCATATCTCCATGAGTAAATGGGACGAAGACAGTGAACCACATCTCGATGCTCATCCAATGGAGGGTGATTTGTGGGAGCACTCGCTGACAAAGGAAATCATTCTCGCTCCTAATGTGAAAGCTACTAATGCTGAAATAGCAGCTTGTTGCATCTGGCATACCTCATTCTATGGCTTTGTGGATAAGCAGACACAGGAATACTTAAGGTTTGACGAAGATGAAATTGATATCAAAGACAGGTGGGACGACTCTATCTATAATAAGGTAAAGGCAATGCGCTATTTCTCCATCATTTGTAGGAATGGTGGCCACGTTCCTTCTATGAAAGAGTTGGCAAGATCAAAGAAAAAAGAACTAATCAGACGAGCCAAAGAAGATTTCTGGTGTATCAGTGAATCGATGAACAAGATTAAAAAGAAGCGGATGTTTCGCAGAGAGTTTATGGGCTACTACTACGAGCGTATGGCAGCTATCAGCAGATTTATCGTTCAGGCAATTCCGGCTTTGAGTGACGAAAGAAACAATATGAGTTTGGACCAATTGTGTGGCCTGTTCCAGTCTGACTTGTTCAGTCCCGAAACTATTACATCGTATGCGGATGAGAATACCAATGGGGCCAAGTATCTTTGTGAATTGCTGGAGATGGAAGATATCTATACCAGGTTAGACAGAATGGTAGTGGTTCTAACCACTGGCGAATGGCACCAAGAACTGAATGAGGACGAACAACGCTTGTGCAAGCTCCTTATAGGCAATTGCAAATCCTGCGACATCCTTGTAGCCACAGATCCCTCATTAGGCAGACAAGTCCGTATCGACTATGCTACGTTTATTTTAAATATCCATTAGTAAAATAATATGGGAAAAAGGAAAGTGAGATATGATGACTATATTAATAGTTATCCAATAAGTGAAGTCTGGGGTACTTATCACTATTTGGCACGAGAAATTGCTCCTCGATTGAAAGCATTCAAGGCCCTTGATAAGCATGGATGGCCAGAAGATTTCGAAAATCAGGAGGATTGGAATAAAACCATTCAGAAGATGATCGATGCTTTTGAATTGGTGAAGGATTATTCACCATCTTATGAAGAAGATATACGGATTGTTGAACAAGGGGTGGAATTGTTCTGCAAGTACTATCGTGATTTATCAGATTAAAAATATTGATGCTGTATGAAAAGGAAGAAGAAAGATGACTCCGCTGAGAAATGGAGTTACAAGAATGACTACCCCATAGAGGAAGTATGGAACACAGACAATTATTTGGCTGGGGTGATTGCTGCTAGATTAAAAGCATTCAAGGCTCTCGACAAACATGGCTATTGTCCTGCATTTAAGGGAATAGCAGAATGGAATAAAGCCATTCAGAAGATGATTGATGCCTTTGAATTACTGAAGCATATAACAACATTCAGTGAGGAAGAAGAAAAGACCATTGAGGAAGGACTTGAATTGTTCTGCAAGCATTATAGAAATTTATGGGATTAACTAATCGTATTATTATGGACAACAATGTAGATACAATAGAGAGGGAGATCATTCTAAAATATAATGATTATCGCAGTTATAACTCTGATAATGATGTGCTTTTATCCCTACGAAAAGACACTATCAACAAGCAGGTTTTGGAAAATCAGAAAGAGCTGTTGCCTGATATTATCGCCTTTAATGATGCACTGCGTGAGGCGTTTCGTGACATGTACGAACGGGCTCATCGTATTTGGGATAAGATGATAAACATCATAGATGAAGGTGATGGCGAAGAGATGGAGCTTACTGCTAAAATATATCTCGACACAGATTATCCTGCTTTGCATCCTATACAGGGCGAAGATAGGCAGGATTTATGGTATGCACTGTGTGATGATGAGTTGAATCCTATGTACGCTGATGGCATTTCCGTTCTAACGCTGACATTTCCTAGGGATGAGAACTATACTTTTGATACGTTCATAGGTTTGGATTGCCCTCCACCTAATTGGAATGAAGGTCTTGACCCTGAGTTAACAAAGGACTTGCACCTCATCAGTCAATTCCATAATATCTTTCAGCACATGTTGTTTGCCATTACTGATTTCATCTATGTTAGGAAGTTCAGAACGGAAATCAATGTCGAGATAACAAAATCATAGTTACTTCAAAAAATCTTCCTTTAAGATGTAACATTTTCGATTTTTGCATATTATATTCGTAGAAAAGTATTAAATTTGCGGCATGATTGCCGCGATACTGCTTACGCTCGGCCATTGATGCGAGCATCATGGCTCTTGCTTAATCGCAGCATTGTCAAACGAAATGAATGTTATGAAAGAAGAGCAGAAGATAGTAATCTATCAGACAGAGGATGGACAAACACAAATTGATGTTCGTCTAGAGAATGAGACTGTGTGGCTGACACAGGCTCAGATGGCTGAGTTGTTTGAAACAGACAGAACCTCAATAGTTCGTCACATCAACAATATCTATAGAGTTGATGAATTAGAACGAGAAGCAACCTGTGCAAAAATTGCACAAGTTCAAACCGAAGGGAATAGACAAGTTACCCGTACTATCCCATATTTTAATTTGGATATGATTATTTCAGTAGGGTATCGTGTCAATTCTAAACGGGGCGTAAAATTCCGTCAATGGGCTAATCGTGTCTTGAAGGAATATCTCGTTAAGGGCTATGCTGTCAACGAGCGTATACGTCATGAGCAAATAGGAGAGTTGCGTCAATTGGTAGGTATGCTTGGACGTACCCTACAAAATCAGTCCGTCATCTCTACAGATGAAACTGTTGCTTTGTTCGAGGTGGTAACAGACTATACCTACGCCCTTGACACACTCGACAACTACGATTACGAGCGACTAGCCATCGATAAAACCACAAAGCAAGAGAAGTTCCATGCTACTTATGAGAATGCGATGGAGGCCATTAATGGCTTGCGTGAGAAATTTGGAGGTTCAACGCTGTTTGGTAATGAGAAGGACGAATCATTCAAGAGCAGTATAGGTCAGATTTATCAGACGTTTGGTGGGGATGAACTCTATCCCAGTGTGGAGGAAAAAGCTGCAATGCTGTTGTATCTGGTGACGAAGAATCATTCGTTTAGCGATGGCAATAAACGCATAGCTGCCACTCTGTTCCTGTGGTTCCTGAATAACAATGGAATCCTTTACCGTGAGGATGGCAGTAAGCGCCTTGCAGACAATACCCTCGTGGCTCTGACGCTGATGATTGCAGAGAGCAAGACAGAGGAGAAGGATGTGATGGTGAAGGTAGTGGTGAACCTAATTAACCAGAAGAATTAAGGTACACACGGGAGGAAACTTTGCAATAAAAATAGAAGATGTATAAGTACATAAAGCACATGAATGGTACTTTGGTACGTGGTACTTTAGTACTTTAAGGGAATTTTTATTGGTACACTAAGGTGAATAGTGATGGGGAGGGATGGGAAAGAAGATAATGTAAAGAATTAATTGTTAATATATTTAATACTTATATATAATATAAATATTATATATAAGTATTGTTTTTTATCTGTGATTTTTCAAAATGGCTTAAAGTACTAAAGTACCAAGTACCAAAGTACCAAATTCGGTCGTTTCCTGCGTCTTCTTTCATTGCACAACCCGTCAGGATGATTTTTTTGAAAAAAAAGGCAAAAAATACCCCCTAAAAAAATGCAGTTTTTGCCTATTAAATTTGGAATCGGCTTAAAAATGTAGTACCTTTGCACTATCAAAATTCGGGAGGCACCACGGAGCGTGTGGGCAGCGGGCGCGCAGCGGCTCGACACACTCTAAGGAAAGGCTCGGAACGGGATGCGGAGCGCGTGGGCGCGACATGCGCAAAGCCTCGGGACAACCTGCCAAGCGAATGGCGATATCACCACGCGACAGCTGGCGGACTTCATCCAGACGCAGGCTTCGGTGAAGCGTTCGGACTGCATCGCCGTGCTGGATGAGCTGGGCTTCGCCCTGCGCCATTTCATCGGACTGGGCGAGAAGGTGAAGATTGAGAATGTGGGCATCTTCAAGTGTGGACTGCGCAACAAGCGCGGTGGTTTCGAGGACGCGAAGGACCTGACCGCCTCGACGCTGAGTCCTCGCATCCTGTTCCAGCCCGAGTATACCACCTCGACGCAGAATGGAGTGACCCGCGCTGCCGTGGCCATGCTGGGCGATATCACCTTCGAGGAGGCCGCCGATTATGAGGCGCCCAAAGTGGCATCATCTAACCAGGGCGGTGGAACCAACCAGGGTGGCAGCAACACCGGTGGAAACAACGGTGGTGGCGGTGACAACTTGGGACAGAATTGATGGATGATGGAAGAAGGAAGATGTAAGATGTAAGAAGTGGGGACTGACAGAAAACTGTCGGTCCCCGTATTGGTTACAACCTTACCACATCGTTGCAAAGGGCGGCGATGGAGGTGCGGTGGGTGATGAAGATGATGGTTTGCTGCGGATAGGTGGCAAAGAGGCGGGCAAAGAGATCGCGCTCGGTGGTCTCGGCGA
>Ga0256405_10012972_pt1 | contig 10135 bp, 9 predicted proteins | sample RumenRJG_02DNA_FD_189096 | JGI IMG/M metagenome (GOLD analysis project Ga0256405, IMG submission 189096) | Bovine rumen microbial communities from Lethbridge, Alberta, Canada - RJG_02 | ecosystem: Host-associated > Mammals > Digestive system > Stomach > Rumen | place: Canada: Alberta | collected... | reverse complement strand
ACAGAAAGACTGTATTACCCAAGTCTGAAAATGATGTAAGTTTACAGCATAATGTCATCAGGTAAGAACCTCCTTGGCTTGCCAAGGAGAGTAGTCAGGAGTTTTAAACGTGGTGGAGCAGGAGCTGCTTCTGGCATTTTTGGGGTGATGTATTTTGCTATTGGATCACTAATTTCACCTTTAGTTGGAATTTTAGGTGAAAAGTCCATGCTACCTCTCGGATTAAATCTATTTATCTGTGCGATAATAGCTTTATTGTTTTTATTTATTGCTTTAAAAATTAACGTTAAAGCAGAGCAGAATGCCCCTATTAAAGAGGAAAGTGTAGAATGTCAGTAAAAGTAAGCTCTTTATTTTTATCAGTGCTATTGTCAGCTGGTGTATTGTTTAATGCTCAAGCTCAAGAACTTACTAAAGCTGAGGTCGAATCAATTATTGATGAGTATGTAAGTACTCATCCTGAGATCATTGTTAAAGCCTTAAAAAAACTTGAAGAGCAAGAAACTCAAAAAGCTTTAGATCATCGTAAACAGTTAGTAGAGCAGTTTAGACACGACCGTTCAATTCCGTCTTTAGGCTCTCCTAAAGCTAAACACTACATCATTGAGTTTTACGATTACAATTGTGGCTATTGTAAAGTTATGGAGCCTTTATTTGAAAAGGCTATCAATGACTTTGATGTCCAAATTGTTTATGTAAATATTCCTGTAGTTAAAGAGGAATCAAAGCAACTTGCTATCATTGGTCAAGCAGTTTTCAACCTTGCACCTCACAAGTACTTTAAATTCCATCAGCATTTTATGCAACCTGGTCTTGTAGATACCTCTCTTAAAGCAGTACAAGATCTTGTAGAGTCCTTAGATATTAAGTGGGACGATGTGGTTACTCAAATGAAGAATATGCAACCACAAAAACAAATTGGTCGTTACATTGATGAGAGTATGAAACTTAAGATTGCTGGTACCCCATACTTACTTATTGATGGTGAGGAGTATCGTGGTGCAATCACAAGTTATGATACTTTAACAGAGCTTCTAAAAGACTAAGGTCATGTCTTTTTCAATTCTTCTTATCATCCTAGTACCAATAATGTTCATTATTGGTACTACCTATAATGCTTTAAAAGAGCAAAAAAAGCTTGAAAACGGCAAGTTAAAAGAGATCTTAGAAAAAAGAGCTCTAATGAAAGAGCAGGCTTTAAAGCATAAAGTAAAGTCCTCTGAAAAATAGACTTGTTCACCACAAATAAGAGCAGATCGTTAATACTTCAATTTTACTTAAAGGCTCTCTTTAATACCAAGCATCAAAACTAAATCACTTTGCTTTCTAATCTAGAAAAGATTTAAGCTATTTTTATCTAAAATAAAATCCTCAAGTCCTATAAAAATCAAGCCTTTCTCGTCTTGATATGGAAGCACGGTGTCTGACGTAATAATGATCTTTTTAAAGAAATCATCTATTGCACATAAAGAAGCAGTTTCTTGTTTTAGTTTTTCCTTTGAAGGAAGGCTTAGTGCAGATTGTATGTAGTATCTTCTGTTCATTTTATTGACAACAAAATCAACCTCACGACTTTTTTTCTGATAACCATTATCTAGTTTTTCTAATAAGAATACTTTACCAACATCGACACTGTATCCTCTAGTAATTAACTCGTTATAAATCAAATTCTCTAAAAGATGTGTTTCCTCAACTTGTCTAAAGTCTAGAAGGGCATTTCTTATTCCTAAATCTGTAAAGTATGATTTGTAAGGACTAGATAAATACTTCTTACCTTTAATATCATATTGGTAGGAATTACGTATTAAAAAAGCATCTTGCATGTAATCAATATATGACGTCAACGTTGGAGCACTAATATCAATGTGACAATCACTTTTAAAAGTATTAGATAATTTGTTTGGATTATTTAGTGCGCCGATATTTGATGCAAGAACTAATAGTAAATTTTGAATAGGATTTGAATCTTTAAGATGATGTCTTGCAATCAAATCTTTCAAGTAGGTTTCATTCACAAGATTTTTTAGGTATAGCTGTTTTTCTTCAATGGTATTAAATGAGTAGACTTTTGGCATACCTCCAAAAACAATGTACTGCTTAAATACTTCATCAAATGATTGAATATTTGATGCTTCATACAGTTCTGATAAGGTAAGGGGGTAGACTCTAATTTCATCACCTCTTCCTCTAAATTCGGTAACTACATCTTTACTTAAAAATTTACTATTAGATCCTGATACGTAGACATCAATATTTGATATGTGTAAAAATCCATTTAAAACACTTTCAAAGTCACTCATCATCTGAACTTCATCTAATAATAGATAGTACATATCATGATCTTTTAAAAAAGATTTTACATAGTTATAGCATGCAAGTCCGTCATGGAGATTTTTAAACTGAACATCATCAAGATCAATACTTATAATATGATCTTCTTTTACGCCTTCAGATAGTAGATGTGATTTAAAAATAGTATTAAGTAAGTACGATTTTCCACAACGTCTAAGACCACTAATAATTTTAATCATGCCATTATTCTTATGTGAAATGAGCTGATTTAGGTAAGACTTTCTACTAAAGAACATTCTTAGAAAACTCCATTGAAAAATGAATTTTAGATAATTAACAATATTGTATAATATTTAAAATAAAAGTTAATCAAACAAAATACTTAAAATTAGATCTCTATGCAATTTTTAATTTACCAGAAAACTATAGAATGATATGATAACAATAACGTTAACGTTTTAGATTAAACAGCATAGGTCATAAAAATCATGAAACAAGGTTCTTTACTCAAAGCTCTTACACTTTGTTTAGGATCACTAACTTTAAGCGCTCAAGCATATACAGTAGGTCTTGCAATGCCTACGCAGTTAGAGGATAGATGGTATAAGGATGGTTTTGCTTTAGAGAAAAAATTACAAGCAAATGGCTTTAATGTAGAGTTATTCTACGGTGGTGATAATGATACCAAACTTCAAAATCGCCAAATTAAAAGAATGACTGACGCTAAAGTTGATTTAATGGTGGTAGGTGCAATCGATTGTACTGGATTGTCAGATAGTTTAAATAAAACCCATCAGCAGAAGATCCCTGTTATTAGCTATGACCGTTTAATTTTAAATACTAATGCAATCACTTATTATGCTACCTTTGATAATTTTGAAGTTGGTGTAATGCAAGGTCAGTACATCAAGAAAAAGTTAAATCTTGATTCTGGTAATCATAAGACCATGGAGATCTTCTATGGCTCTTTAGATGACAATAACGCTAAGTTCTTCTATGAAGGCGCCATGTCAATTCTTTATCCTTATATAAAGATGGGTATTCTTTCCATTCCATCAGGTCAAATGAAACCTGAAGAAACCGCTATTAAGAGCTGGCAAACTGATTTAGCTTCAAAGCGTATGGAAGACTTAATTCAATCTCAAGGCTATGGTCCTAACGCTAAAAAGTTAGATGCTGTATTAAGCCCAGCTGATGTAATTAGTACCGGTGTAATCTTCACCTTAAAGCGTCACGGTTATACTCCCTCAAACATTCCTGTAATTACAGGTCAGGATGCAACAGCTGATGCAATTGCTAATGTAAAAAGTGGATATCAAGCTATGACCATTTATAAGTCACCTGAAGCTTTATCAGATGTTGTTGTAGATATGGTTAAGTCAATAAGTCAAGGTAAGGAAGTTAAAATTAACGACTCATTTACCTACAACAATGGTGTAGCTGATATGCAATCTTATCTGTTAGAACCTAAGTTAGTCGATAAGACCAACGTTTCACAATTCTAATCAACATTTTAGGTAAAGAGCAGTGTATACTGCTCTTTGCTATATAGCTACATCCATCCTTTTATTAAATCCTCAATTCTCAATTTAAAGTATAAATACCTATTTTTGCAGTCTTTCTTTACTCTGAAAAAATATTGCGATTTTTTGCTTTTCGTAAATTATTTAAAATTCAATTATTAAAACAAATTGCCTATAAAATAAGGGATAGTAATTTGTGATCTTGATTGCAATAATAGTGAAAAATTTACGTAAACGTTTACGTTTTAATTGCAATTAGAGATCCTTTGTTCTATAAATATAACTAAAGAATAATTAAAAGTTTTTAATAAGGAGAATACGATGCTACCTAATATCCCTACAGTTAATCTTGGTGTTATCGCCGTTTCAAGAGACTGTTTTATTCGTTCACTTTCAGAGCGTAGACGTGCTGCAGTAGTAGCTGCTTGCCAAAAAATTGGTATTGCAGTAAATGAGATTAAAGTTACTGTAGAAAATGAAATTGATGCTCAAAAGGCAGTCGAGGAAGCTAACAAAGCAGGCTGCAATGCTTTAGTGGTATTTTTAGGTAACTTCGGTCCTGAAACTCCTGAAACTCTTATCAAGAAATTCTTTGATGGTCCTTGTATGTTCGTTGCAGCTGCAGAGGAGAGCGGTAATGATCTTGTAGATGGTCGTGGTGACGCTTACTGCGGTATGTTAAATTGCTCTTACAATTTAGGCTTACGTAAACTAAAGGGCTTTATCCCTGAGTATCCTGTAGGTACAGCTGACGATATCGCTGTAATGGTAAAAGACTTCTTACCTGTAGCTCGTACCTTAATTGGTTTAGCTTCTTTAAAGATTATTACTTTCGGACCTCGTCCACAGGACTTCTTTGCATGTAACGCACCTATTAAGGGCTTATATGATATAGGCGTTGAGATTGAGGAAAATTCAGAATTAGATTTATTAGTTGCTTATCGTAAACACGCAGGCGATCCTCGCATTAAGGAGATTGCAAAGGATATGGCAGAGGAATTAGGCGCTGGTAACTCCTATCCTGATATGCTAGAGCGTTTGGCTCAGTTTGAATTAACCTTAACTGATTGGGCAGAGCAACACAAGGGTAGCCGTAAGTATGTTGTATTTGCAGACAAGTGCTGGCCAGCTTTCCCTGAGGAATTTGGTTTTGAGCCTTGCTATGTAAACTCACGTTTAGCAAGCCGTGGTATGCCTGTAGCTTGTGAGGTAGATATCTTTGGTGCATTATCTGAGTATATCGGTGCTTGCGTAACTGAGGATGCTGTAACCTTACTTGATATCAACAACTCAGTACCAAAAGATCTCTTTGAAGAAGACATTAAACCTAAGTTTAATCAGTATCAGTTAACAGATACCTTCATGGGCTTCCACTGTGGTAATACTCCTTTATGTAAGTTAACAAATACTACAAGTTGCAACATGAAGTTAGGTAAGATTAACTATCAGATTATTCAGCACCGTTTACTAGAGCCTGTAGGATCTGAGCCAGACTTTACTCGTGGTACCTTAGAAGGTGATTTAACCGCAGGTCCAATTACCTTCTTTAGATTACAAACCACTCCTGATACTAAGCTTCAAGCTTATGTAGCTGAAGGTGAGGTATTACCAGTAGGCACAAGATCCTTTGGTGGTATCGGTATCTTTGCTATCCCAGAGATGGGCCGTTTCTACCGTCATGTACTAATAGAGAAGCGTTATCCTCACCACGGTGCAGTAGCTTTCTGTCATGTTGGTAAGGCTCTATTTGATATCTTTAGAATGTTAGGTATTGAGACAATCAACTACAACCAACCTAAAGGTGTTTTATATCCTTCAGAAAATCCTTTTGCTTAATAATCTTTGTTATATGTTTGCCAGGCTTATGCCTGGCTTTTTTATGCCTTCCTAAAGTTAAAGTAGTCTAAACTTTTAACGCATTTGTATTTCTAACCACTCAATTTTTAAGCAATTTTTGGTTTAGAAAACTTAAGAAAAACCTTCATTTGACTCATAATCGTGCATCTTTATAGGGAAACAGGTGAATTATAAAGGTGCAAATCCTTAAAATGGTAACTTTTAGTGCACTTTAAAAGTGCTAGTTATTGAACCTGGCATTTAGTGGTCGTATCTTGTAACTAAAGTCAATGATGGCTTGAATTTAGGAGATTGTTTATGAGAGTTACTAAAAGTGCACTACTAGTATCTTTACTAGCTTTTGCTCCTGCAGTATTTGCAGACGGTGAGGCTACTTTAGATAAAGTAGATAACGGCTTTATTTTAATGTGTGCGATGTTAGTTTTACTAATGTCAATTCCTGGTATTGGTTTGTTCTATGGTGGTTTAACAAGAAGCAAAAACGTGTTGTCCACTATTGAGCAATGTTTAGCTGTATTCTGTATGGCAATCGTTCTTTGGGTGATTGTAGGTTACAGCTTTGCATTTGGTCCAACCGATGGTGTTTTAGGTGACTTCTTCGGTGGCTTTGGTACCATGTTCTTATCAGGTATCGATTTAAATTCTATTTCAGGCAGTCTATCAGAGTACACCTGGGTTATCTTCCAAGGTGCTTTCTGCGCAATTTCAGCTTGCTTGATAGTTGGTGCTACTGTAGAGCGTGTTAAGTTCTCAGCTGTTCTAATTGGTGTAGGTATTTGGATTGTTCTATCCTATGCACCTTTGGCTCACCAAGTATGGGGTGGTGGTTTCATTGACTCAACCTTCCAATCTTATGACTTCGCTGGTGGCACTGTAGTTCACGTAAACGCTGCTGTATGTGGTTTAACTGCTGCCTTTATCTTAGGTAAGCGTCATGACTTAGGTCGTGTAGCAATGGCTCCACATAACTTAGGTTTAACCTATGTAGGTGCATCATTACTATGGATCGGTTGGTTAGGTTTCAACGCTGGTTCTGAATTAGTTGCAGATGGTGTTTCAGCTCTAGCTTTCATCAACACTGTATTATGCCCAGCAGTTGCAGCTTTAACTTGGATGATTGCAGAGTGGATCTTATTTAAGAAGCCATCAACCTTAGGTACTGCATCTGGTGTTCTAGCAGGTCTAGTTGCAATTACTCCAGCTTGTGCTTTCGTAGGTCCTATGGGTGCTATCGTAATCGGTATTGCTGCAGGTCTAGCTTGCTTATGGGGTGTTCACGGCTTTAAGAAATTAACCAAGATTGACGATTCTCTTGATGTATTCGGTGTTCACGGTATCGGTGCTATCGTAGGTGGTGTCTTAACCGGTGTATTCTGTGATCCTTCATTAGGTGGTACCGGCTTTAAGGGTGACTGGACATCAATTGCAGGTCAAGTATATGGTCAAACAATGTCACTAGTTGTTGCAATGTTATGGTCCTTCGTAGTATCAATCATTGCCTTTAAGTTAGCTTCTGTTCTAGTTGGTCTAAGAGTAACCGCTGATGAGGAGTCAGAAGGCTTAGATTTAGCATCACACGGCGAGCGTGGCTACAACTTATAATCATAAGGAGAGATTACTATGAAGCGCATTTCAGCAATTATTAAACCATTTAAGTTAGATGACGTACGTGAAGCATTAGCAACCATCGGAATTTCAGGTATGACAGTTTCAGATGTTAAAGGCTTTGGTCGTCAGAAGGGACATACCGAGTTATACCGCGGTGCAGAGTATGTAGTTGATTTTCTACCAAAGTGCAAGCTTGAGGTAGTAGTAGCAGATGATGAAGCTGAAAAATGTATCAGTGCAATCATCAACGCAGCTCACACTGGTAAAATCGGTGATGGTAAGATCTTCGTGTCAAATGTTGAACGTGTAATTCGCATTAGAACTAGCGAAGAAAACGAAGAAGCTATTTAGTTAGCTCTCTAAACAAGTAAAACCTCAATTGGCGTTAAAACTGATTGAGGTTTTTTTTGTATTTAAGATAGCTTATGTCTTCCTAAATAAGCATCATTAAAGCAAATCAGACACTTAGAATAGGCAATTATTTAAATACTCTTAAAGACTGGCTCAAGTATGCCTTTAATTATCTCATTAGGATACACAAGGTGTGAGCTTGTGTAGGAATTTGAAGGTGCATGTGTTAAATATCCAAGGTAATAGAGAAGTGAGAACATATGTGTGTGTTCAAATCTCTCAAGATATTTAATATTGAAGCATTCATCAATTCTATTTAAAAGAAATTCATCATTTTTTTCGTGCCTTTCTAAAAAATGCTGCATTATAGCTTTAGGAAAGTCATTTAATAATGTTCTAAGAAAAGTGGTGGTATTGCCAAGATCTTTTGAAATTACCTCTTTTGGATCAGGTAAGCTATTAGTATCTCTAACTTTTTTAAGATACTTTAAGCAAAAGCTTGGATTGATGACTGTCCTATTACCTTTGTATGAAAAACTATAGCCTCCGTACGCTAAGCTTAAGTTATCAGCAATTGTTGCAGAACTGGTATTTAAGGCTTTGAGATCAATTAGTTTTTCTATTAAAGTTGTAAGCTCTTGCTTATTAAAGCCACAGTACTCGTTAAACTCATCAAGAAAGAACTCATTGCTTGTAATATTAAAATAATCTAAGCCAATTGATATACAACCTGTAATAAAGATCTTTGCGATCATGTCACATGTAAGACTTTTTAGTGAAGCATAGAAAGAGATAATGTAGGATAAGGCGTTTTTAAATTCTGCATCTAATTCCTTGCCTAAAAAAGGCTCGAGAAAAGCATCGTAGCCGTCTATCATTACATATACCTTATGTTCTCTGCAACGGTAATCAAGGGCGTATTGTGTCAAAAAGCCACCAATCACGCTGCCTGGACCTTGGTTCTCATAATGCTCTCTTTTAAATTTAACCTTAGGATATCTTCTTAAAAAGTCGTCTATAGCTTCAAAAACACAGCTATTAAAGTTAGTTAGAATTTCTTTACAAGTTGTGCCATTAACTTTTGAGAAATCAAACTTTATCACATGATAAAAATTGTGAGGCACTGAATTTAATTCATGGATTTTTGTACCTTTAAAGATGTCGTCATACCTATCTTTGTAATACTCATCATGATAATAATAGAGCATTTGTATAAATAAGCTTTTTCCAAAGCCGTGTGGTCTTACTAAGATTGGATAAGGTGAATCTAAATCGTACAAGGTTTGTATAAACTCTGTTTTATCAATAAATGCAACTTTGTCATTCATAAAGTCCTCAAAAGAGTAGTTTGGGTATGGATTTTTAGAGATTTGTTTCATAAAAACATCCTTAAAATTAAGTTAAAAAAAGTTAATGATTGTAAAAATAACTACTAACAATGTGTGAAAAAACATGCATTGCTTTTCTAATAGAGTGGCAACTTAGTGCCACTATGTAGCTAAACTAATTCATATTAAATTATTGAGCTAAAAAACTTGGTATAAGATAATCTCCATGAGCTTTAAACGGAGATTTGTAAAGGTGCAATTTTAAACTTGCTCAAAATGTACACAGTTTACGGATTCAAAGATAGCAATATAGCTATATACAGTCTTGCCTTCAAATTCAACTGCAGTCTTATAGCAGTTAATCTGAGCTGTAGCCTCAGCAATTTTATCCTGTAGGATATTAGGATGCTGTTGAGCCTTTGTTTTAGAGTAAAACTTAAACTCAAAGAGGTAACAAGTACCTTTCTTGTTATCAATCACTAAGTCTACAAACTTTCTACCTACATGAGGAACGGTGATCTCAAACTCATCTTTGCTTTTATACTTTTTATTGGTGCTACTTTCTAGTTTAGTGCTAATTAAACCAACAATGTAAGCTTCAGACATGTGTAAAAGATGCTGATGGGTAATTCTCAATGATAGGTATTTCTCCACAGAATCCATAAAATCTTTAATATCTGTATTACCCTGGATAATATTCTCAAGATTAAAGGATAATTTTGCTTCTTCAGTAGTTTCATTGACAAGAGCATAGGTAAAGCACTGTCTGAAGACTTTCTTCATGATCCTATTTGGACATACAAGGTGTACTTCATCTAAGTCATCACAAGGACTGATAGTTAAATAACCTAAGTAATACAACAATGACAACACTGTGGTCTTGTCATAATTCTCAATTAAATTAAGATTGATGCTTTCTGATAACTTATCAATTACAAATTCATTGTCATTGTAGTAGTCATCAATGATTTCATTGAGGATATATTCTTGTGAATATTTAAAGATATCCGCTATCTTGCTAGCATCATAAGCACAGGCTATATCAACAATATTCTCAGGATTTGCAAGAGTTTGATAGGTATCGATATAGCTTATGTAGTTCAAACACATTGAAGCATTGAATAAGGTGTTTTTAGCAATTTGAGAGAAAGCATAACCGTTATAAGCCTTTCTCAT
>Ga0256405_10012970_pt1 | contig 10137 bp, 7 predicted proteins | sample RumenRJG_02DNA_FD_189096 | JGI IMG/M metagenome (GOLD analysis project Ga0256405, IMG submission 189096) | Bovine rumen microbial communities from Lethbridge, Alberta, Canada - RJG_02 | ecosystem: Host-associated > Mammals > Digestive system > Stomach > Rumen | place: Canada: Alberta | collected... | reverse complement strand
AAGGAAGTTGGCGGCAGCGCTCCAGTCGCCCTCAATGCTGAAGCTGGCTGGCTTATATTCCTGGCCACCCTTGATCTTAAAGGTTATTCCTGTGCAAAGACCCCAGTCCTGTGTCTCCATGAACTCCTCATCGCCCTCCATCTCGCTACCGATCCGTATGCCGAACTTTTTGAGGACATCCAGAGTTATGAACATATAGGGAATGCTCTTAGGCTCATGGACATGGATCACCGAGTCGCCATCCAAGAGAGGCAAGGCCATCAACAGGCCGGAGATAAGCTGGGAACCCTCTTTCCCGGAAATGTCCACCTTGCCGGGGATCAACGGTCCTTGAACCGAAAGAGGGACTTTGATCTCTCCGGAAGCCTGATCACCAAGCGGCCTGAGGACCGTTCCGAATTGGGCCATAATCTCAGAGGCGCCCTTTAAGGGTCGGTTCAGCAATGTGCCTTCACCGGTGATTTCCACAACTTTAGCGAATTTACCGGTTTTTTGAAGAGCCGCCACAATCGGAATCATAAGTCGGGTCAGAAGGCCGGATTCTCCGACATGAATATGGCTGGGGAGATCCTGCGCCGCGGATAGATCCTTCGCTTCGCTCAGGATGACAGCGACGGCTTTAGCCGCTTCGCTGTCGCCGCAGGGGGAATAGCCGGTCAGGGCGCTTTTGGCCGGGGCGGGCCCTTCGGCTCCGCTCAGGGACCGGGAGGAGGTGCTCTGGGATTTGTCAGCCAGGGCGGCGGCGATGATGGCGCGCTGGGCGAAACTCTTCGAGGCTGGCATCTGGAGCGGCTGGCCGGAGGAAAGACCGCCGCGCATAGATTCTTCGCCGCAAGTAGATTCTTCGCTGCGTTCAGAATGACATATGCTGCGTTCAGAATGACATATGCTGCGCTCAGAATGACAGAGAGCGTCCATCATCTCTGAATACGGCCACTGGCCAGGAGCCGCAGCCTCAACGGAATTCAAAGCGGCGTATGTGAAAGGAGATCCCAAGCGAAGGCACTCAAGCCGACTCATACGGCCAGCCTCACCCATTGCAAAGGCCACAAGACGACCTTCATCAAATTCATCGTAAAGGGACAAAACCCGATTCGCATCATCCTCAGAACCAGCTGACACAGCGATCTTTATGATTTCTCCACCAAATTTACGGCACCGCTCGGCGGTCTCCCGCAGAACCTCCAGCGAAGGGGTCCCGTCAAAGAAATGGCATGAACGGATCATCCGGGTTCCGAACTCGCTGCACGAACGGCGAAGACGCTTGCCCATCTCTTTTGGAGCCTCAATCTCGACATCGATGAAAGCGGCGCCGGCCTCAATGGCGGCTTGGAGTTTAGCCTCGGCCTCCTCCCAGGAACCATTGCCATCTCCCGCTACCCTGCAAGTGGCGATCAGAGGCGTGTCCGAGGAAGAAAACAACTCAGAAATCTCATCTTCATCCAGAGGGCACCTGTCAAGGCGAATCTCAGCCATTTGTATGGCCGGAACATTATGTTCAAGAAGATTGAGTATCTCCTCAAGGGAGCGGTTCTGTATGGTTACGCAGATCATGCTTATTCCTGTAGAAGTCTTGTCGCCTCGGCGGGAGTCATGTCCTTGACGTTGACATCACCAATCCCGGAAGGCAAGATAAAATGAATAATATTTCCTTCGGCTTTCTTGTCTTTTCGCATCGCCCCGGTCAGCTCTCCGACTTCAAAGGGACAGAGCACAGGCATTCCACATGCCTTAAAATCGGACTCTAGGCGATCTGAAAGGCATGTTTCAGCCAAACCCAACTTCCCTGCCAGACGAGCGGCAAGTACGATTCCGATAGAAACGGCCTCACCATGCGGGATCTTCTCTCCGGAGAGTTTCTCTATGGCATGGGCAAAGGTATGGCCAAGGTTCAGCAACCTCCGCTCCCCTTTCTCAAAGGGGTCGCGTCCGGCGATCCCCGCCTTAATCAGGGCGGCCTCCGCGATCAGGGAGTTCAGGCTCTGGGAATATCCGGAAATATCACCTCCTGCCTGACGGATGGCTGACAAAGTCTTGACAGCCTCCCCGTACAGACCCTTGGAGTTGTCGATAATAAAAGTCTTCAGAAGCTCTGCCGCTCCGCTAACTATTTGCCTATATGGCAGAGTCTCAAGTGGTTCCGGGCAGATAAACACCGCTTCTGGCTGCCGGATGACTCCTATCATGTTCTTGTAGGAGTCAAGGTTGACACCGTTTTTGCCTCCAATGGCGGCATCGACTTGTGAAAGAAGGGTAGTAGGGATGAATGCGAAACGGACTCCCCGCTTGTAAACCGAAGCGGCAAAGCCTGTCATGTCCGTGGTTATTCCACCGCCTATTCCAAGCACAAGGGCATTCCTGTCGGCGCCTTGCTCCATAAGCCAGCGGTCGATCTCCACCACTGTGGAAAAGTCCTTATTACCCTCTGTAGCGTCAAGTTCGAATATTCCATCCGCCTCAAAACCAATCCTTTCCGCCAGCCTCCGAACATTCCGGTCGCAGACGACAAAGACCCTGGAGACTGTGGAACACCCCTCCATGACACTTCCCTTCAGGTATTTTCCTACCTCAGAGATCCCGCAATGAACGATATTGATAACCTCCGCCATATTGATATCTTCTGTCATTCTGAGCGATACCTTCTGTCATTCTGAGCGAAGCGAAGAATCTAAAAGTCGTAGAGATTAATCCCGATGGAGGGCTCGAAACGGCGGCCGATTTTGCAATGGAAACGCCTCACGACCAATTCACAAGCCCCGTTCAATGTACAGCAAAGAAGGTGACCTCCGACCACGGTGTAATCCCTGCGGCCGAAATTGGCATGAAGGTGGAGATAAGGCTTCCCGTCCTTTTCGGAGATATTGCCGACAAGACTCGAGATCTCCATCTGCTCGTCGAATGTCTTATCCACATAAAGCTTGGTCGCCGGATCCAAAAACCGCAGTGTGGCGCTGTTGACAGCCCCTATTCCGGAGATCTCACCGGCAAGGATTCCCTGCTCCTCGCAAAAAGCCATCAATGCGGCCACCACTTCCTGATGGTTGTCTATACTTACGACAAAAGTGTCGCCATCTTGTACAAAAGAATACATATCTTATTGATTTTCAAAATTTCGTGAATATAATCAAAAAACTTATTCCTTACTCTTGTAGCCGTCGTATCTGTCAAGGAAGCCGTAGGAGAATCCGAGCGGATTCGAGGGATCCGACACATCTGTGGCTATGCTGTAAGTCTCAAGAATCTCTTTGACAGTCAAGTGTTTCTCCTTGAAATATTCAAGGGAACGGGCATTGTCCTCTCCGTCAAAGACCTTCGGGGTTTTCTCACCAAGGCGAATGGTCTTCTCAGAAGGGCGGAGACTCCTCATTCCGTTCTCGTCACGACCTTGAAGAATGTAGAGAATGTCCCCTGCCTTTGTGGCTTTCTTTAAATTATATCCAAGCGCTTCTTTCTCATACATAGCGACTTCCGCAATCAGACCACCACCTTCAGTGACCTTTCTGTTCGCCCTGTTGAAGCATATCACCAACCTCATAGAGGAGAACTCAGTGCAGAAATTAAAGTCTCCGGAAGAGTCCATGAATCCGGCCAGCGGGCCTTTACCGCCGTAACGGGGAACAAGGCAATTGCGGATGGCCTCCACCTTACCTTTACCCCAAGGCTGGGTGCGGGTCGGGATGTCGTCCTCTATCCAAGAACCGTCCGGCCCCGCGAGGAAACCATGGCCGTTCGTAAAGTCATATTCGGGAATATATCTTCCGGCGGAGTCCCTGGCCATCGTCATGGCGATAACTCCCTTGCAGTAGTCATGAAGGCCGAACACATCGACTGCAGCCCTGACAGGAGCGACCTCGGAAGCGGAGCAGACCCAGATATCTATCCCGTTCTCATACAACGCCTTCCATAGCTCACGGATGTTATCGGTGACGCTCACGCCATCGATCCAGGAATGAGTTCCGGCTTCCCCAGTCCAAGAGCGTTTTAACGTCTCGACAGAGGAATACAGCTCGTGGGAGCGTCTGGCCATCTGGTAGATCTCCTCCCCGGTCATTCCGGCGAACCATCCCATGGTCCAGAGGTAAGCCTCGTCAGCGGTCATATAATCCTGAAGCAGGTCATACATGCGTCCCATTCCGATGGCGAAATTCTTCCATGCAGGATCCTCCCTCATTTTCACAGCCGTATTGTTGTCAACTCCGTTGGGAGTAAAAGGCCCGTAACGGTTGTAAAGATCCTGATATCCGCCAACAATGTCCTGAAGCACCTTCTGCAGGCTCTCAGGATAAGCTCCCATCCCAGTCATCGCCATCTGGGAGAAAGCTTCAGGGGAAAGATTGAAACACATCGTCTCGAGCTGGTAGATCATCAGTTGCTCGGAGATGTCGAAAATCGAACAAGTGTTGTCAAAATCAAAGACGACATAGGGTCTCTCTTTCTGGTTTCTCTCCGAACGGATAAAGCTGTTCAAGGCTTTTTTGGCATCCGGCGACCAGTCTGGATGGGACACGTATTGGGTACAGGAGGCAGCCGCAAGAAGGGCGGCGAGAAGAAGAGATTTACAGAAATTGCTTATATTCATTGTGTTAATATATTACAAAACCAGCCACCTGTTGAGGCTCTCGTGCTGGGAGACGACCACGAACTTATAGAAATTGGACTGCCCGATCTTGTCCAGATCGTAGCGGAATTCCTCAGCTCCGGCATTCAGGTCCGCCAGGAGAATCCAGTTCTCCTTTCCGGATGTCTTGTATTCATCACAAGGGGCCGCGTAGATTTTGACCGGCGCGTTCTTTTTGTCAGCCGTCCAGCTGAGGATCACCTCCCTGTCATAAGTGGAGAGGACAAGGTCGTGGATCTCCGTCTTCCCGATGAATGGAATACCGTCCCGCTCCCAACGCACCTGATCCGGCACTTCCATCCCAAGGAACTCACAGACGGTAGGGTTGATGTCCACCATAGCGGCCTTGCCTTCCTTGAAACGCTTATTGACTTTCTGGTTCGTAGCGATCCAGGTTGTCCTTTCCCTTAAGGACTGGCCACCGTGATCATGCCCATTTACGGAACGGCCATGGTCCGTCGTCACAATGATCATCCAGTCCTCCCCGAAGTTCTTCTGACGGTACTGGACAGCCTGCCAGACCCGGGCGATCTGCTCTCCGGCCTTGAGGATATATTCATCGAAATATGAACCGTTTCCGTACATGTGAGAGGCGTCGTCCGTGTACCAGAGATAGACCCAACTGAGATCAGGGGCATTCTCACGAATACACTTCGCCGCTTCCGTTGACGTTCTCTCGTCATAATCGAAGATATGTAGATCTTTCTCTTTTTTGGGGTAATTCACCGAATCGTGGTCATAACCGTCCCGGACGTAATCGATCTTAAGGTTAGCGGTCTCGCTCTTCCCCTCTCCAATAAGGACGGTCCTGTTGTCTGTCCAGCTGGAGAATATTCCTGTCGTAAGAGGCTTTTTCTGCTCTTTGGCGATCCTGAAGAGCGACCAGTAATTATAGTTCGGCGAAAGATTACTGTTGCCGAACACATTATGCTTATTGGCCCAGACTCCTGTCAGCATCGTGTTGTACCCGACAGCCGAAATGGTGGGAGTCTCGTTGTACATTCCGGTCTCACCTCCGACATAGCTGGCTCCGAAAGCCCCGGTGCGGGCAATGTCATAGATAACAGGAACATGCAGTCTCTCAATCACATCCTTCGGAATGCCGTCCACGATGATGATAACCGCTTTCTTATCTTTGGCTGAGACGCCAAGGCAAGAAAACACTACCAGCAAAGAGAAAAAAACCTTCTTTAACATCTTTTTATTATTTCAACTTTTCAAACTCTTCACGCATGCTTGACATAAGCTCAGGCATCTTTCCGGCAAGATCCTCCTGCTGAGCGGTATCTTCCGCCAAATTCCAGAGAGTCTCCGTATCGTTATTCCCAAGCTCAATCCCGGTCTGGTTATATTTCGCTCCCTTGTACGAAGGAATGTAAACATAATTACCGTGCCTCAACGCCAGCTTTTGCTGGGCCTCGAGAACCTGAACCTCCCTGCCCTTGGTCAAATCCTTGCCAAGCAGCACATCCGGATATGACTCACTGTCAAGTCCTTCCGGAACGTCTCCCCCGAGATATTCCCCAAGCGTGGCGAACAAATCCATCTGGCAGAAATAAGCCTTGGAGTCAGCGGGAGCTATATGTCCCTTCCAGTAAATAATCATGGGAATATGAGTCCCGGCGTCAAAGAGGCTGTATTTTCCTCCTCTCAAGCCATTGTCCGGATCATGTCCTTTCTCTTCGGCGAGTTCCTTTCCCAGATCCTGATAACCATCCTGGAGAACCGCTCCATTGTCGGAGGTGAATATCACGATCGTGTTGTCGAGTATCCCCAAGGAATCAAGACAAGCTATAGCCTGCCCGACGCACCAGTCCGCCTCCACAACCGTATCGCCGCGGGGACCAAGCCCGCTTGAACCCACAAAACGAGGATTCGGGACACGAGGCACATGCGGCTGATGCAAGCCATAATACAGGAAGAAAGGCTCGTCTTTATGGCTGATCATGAATGACTTGACTTTTGAGAGAAAATAGTCGGCCATCGTTTCGTCATTCCACCTGGCTTTCTGGCCGCCCTTCATGAACCCGATCCTGGGGATCCCGTTAACGATGGTTCCCTGGTGGCCGTGATCCCATTTCATGGTCATCATCTCGGGATTGGTGATCGCTGTGGGCTCCCCGGGGAAATTCTCCTTATAATTGACCAAAATAGGATCATCCGGATCCAGCCCCTGCACAAGTCCGTTTTCCACATAGACAGTAGGGACACGGTCCACTGTCGCGGGGATGAGATTGGTGTAATCGAAGCCGAGAGTATTGCCGGATGGGGTGATCTCCTTGTTCCAGTCCGTCTTGCCGTATCCCATTCCAAGATGCCATTTGCCAACAGCGGCTGTGGCATATCCAAGCCCCTGCATCATCTTGGGGAGAGTGGGTGACTGGGGATCTACAAGAAGGGGGGCATCTCCTGGAAGTATTTGAGCGTCAGGGTTTCTCCAAGGATACATTCCGGTGAAAAGCCCGAAACGGGAAGGGGTGGATGTTGCGCTTGTGGCATAGGCGTTCCGCATCAGCAGCCCATCTTGGGCCAGGGCGTCGATGTTCGGAGTGTTGATCGTCTGGCTTCCGTAACAGCTGACATCCCCAAGTCCGAGATCGTCGGCGACAATCAAAAGGACATTCGGCCTGGGAGCCTTGGTCTCATTTCCTCCGCAGGCGGCGGAACCTATAGCGATAGCAGGAAGAAGAAGTCTTGAAGGTCTCATATCCAAAAACTTGTTTATGCGAAGATAGCGCGAACTCTTCTTAAAACAAAAAAGATGGGTATATTTGAGGTTATGAAAAAGATTCTATCATTAGCAGCGGCCGCGGCGGCGATTCTCGTCCTTTCCGGATTCAGTGGCAAGGAAAAATCCTTATGGGGAGACTATGTCGTCGCATGTGGCGACAAAGACCTGTACATCATTGACACCAGGACTTCTTCGCAAAATTCGTTAGACGTGCTTTGGCACTGGAATGTGGATGAGGCTAAAGGCCAAATTCCGGACGAGGATGCCCACAGGGCCCGGGTTCTGGATGACTGCAAGCCGGTTGACGGAGGCAAGCGACTCCTTCTCACATCCTCCGGAGACGAGACTCTGCTTCTGGATATCGCTTCAAGAAAGATTCTTTTCTATGCCCACACTCCCATGTCCCACTCAGCGGACATGCTTCCTGGGGAAAGGATCGCTGTAGCCAATTCAACCAATCCGGCCGGGAACAGCCTTGAGATCTACGATGTCTCAAAACCGGGAGTGGTGATCTGGAAAGATTCTCTTCCCAGTGGCCACGGTGTGTATTGGTCTGAGAAGCACAGTTGCCTCTTCGCCCTTGGCCACAAGGAACTTAGGAAATATTCCCTGAAAGGCTGGAATACTCAGCGTCCTTCTCTCAGGCTCAGGAAGACTTACGCCCTTCCTGGCGCTGGCGGCCACGACCTCACCCCTTTAGGGGAGGATTCCCTCTTAATCACAAACGGTGGCGGAGTATATGCTTTCGAAATCAACTCAGGTACTTTCAGCCCTTTCAAGCCGTTGGAAGGCAGGAAGAACGTCAAGTCAGTAAACCACGATCCGGCCTCGGGACGGATCGTGTACACAATCGCCGAGACGAGCTGGTGGACGAACCACATCTATCTTCTGAACCCGGACAAAACCCTGACCTTCGATCCCTCTTACAGGCTTTACAAGGTTCGCGTGCTTCCGGATTGGGAAGCGGTAAAGGCGGAGATGACTCCTCCCCCGTTTACGGGTTTCGATGCCAATCCGTCTTTAAGGGCCCCTGGAACCAATTTGAGGATATTCGACGACAACATCTGGCAAAACGACAGTGATAAAAACCTTAAGGCTTGGGAACCGTTAAGAATCAGTTGCACCGACTCTGCGAGGAGCCTCGGCTTCGCCAAGATGATAGCGGACCATAAACCGGACATCGTGACCCTCCAGGAATATTCATCACACATGGACGGTCATCTGGCCCCTAAGCTGCGTGATCTCGGTTTCACCAACGCCTGCGAGAAGGACGGCACATGGAACTTCACTCCCGTCTTTTATGACAGCACCGCTGTTGAACTTGTCAAAGTGAAGTACAACCTTTACACTCCGAAAACCTACAGCAACGCCAATACCAAGTCTTTCACTTCAGCCGTGTTCCGTCACAAGGCGACGGGACGGGTTTTCGCCGTCCTCAACACCCATCTTTGGTGGAGGCCGGAAAAGGCGCAGCCGGGAAGCCAGATGGCCAGGGCCTCCCAAATCCGGCTGATGATGGCTGAGGCTGACGCTATTAAGGCAGAACACGATTGTGTGATATTCCTTATGGGCGACATGAATTGCGAGGAGGACACCGTGCCCATCCGCCAGCTTTTAGATGGTGGTTATATTCCTTGCTACAAGGCTGCTACCATATTCGGAGACAACAACAACGGGCATCACCGCTGCGATGCGGGCGGGTTCTCCGCGGAAAGCGCCAGGAAAGGACCCGACCGGGCAACAGGCGCCCTCGACCATTTCTTCATCCATAATGCGCCAAAGGATGTGGAAGTACTTGTATATTACTGCATTATGGACGCTTACACACTTCCCCTCACTGACCATTACCCCAACTTCGCCGACATCAAACTATGAGAGGAAAATCCATAAAACGCGTCGTCATTGTCTTATTGGCAATTGTTGTACTCTTCATCGCATATTCAAAAAAACCAACATTCGGTCGGCAAATCCGCTTTAATGAATGGGCGTGGAAGCATTATCCTTTTACCAGGATAAAGTATTATATGTCAGACTCCCTCGTAAAGAAATTGAATACAGAGAAACCTACTATCGAGCAGACAGCCGAAATGCTTGGGTATGAGGATATGGTCGGTGATAGAATAAAGCTCGGTGATGAACATATCATATACTTTCTTATGACGCCGAACTTTTATGTTTTCGGTTTGGGGATGTACACATTAAATATAGATTTCAGAAAGGATGGTTCTTTCGAATCGGCAGAGGTGTCTTTCGATGATTGATTTACTTGTTCTGTTGGTTTCACAAACAAAAAGCAAGCGGATCTCTTCAAAGACAACTACTGGCCGCATAAAAACGTTCTTCATACGACTAGGTTAACGAATTAGTAAACACAATCCAAATCTTTATTTTTGGGTTATTAGACATACTAGGTGATGGATTAGTTGTAATGGACTTAAGTTCACATCTTTGCAGCTTTTTTAGTGCTTTTTCTATCAGTCCAGTTGAGAGAACGGATCCTTTAGAGCAAGTATGTGACTCACGAAACGCTTGCGGGCCTCCAGGAACTTTTTGGACCTGATCAACAGCATCACCATCATGGACTAGGAGAGTTTCATCGGAGCTTTCGATGACTGGCATGCCGAATACAAAGACGTCCTCAATGAGAGGGTGCAGGACAAGCGTTTGAAAACGCCGCCTTTCATGCGGCCTAGGCTCCGAAGTGCATACCTGAGCATCAAAAGGAACATGCCATAGCTTTTGATCTTCTATCCGTCGTTTCTATCAATTGTATTCTAAACTTATTGCA
>Ga0256405_10012968_pt1 | contig 10138 bp, 5 predicted proteins | sample RumenRJG_02DNA_FD_189096 | JGI IMG/M metagenome (GOLD analysis project Ga0256405, IMG submission 189096) | Bovine rumen microbial communities from Lethbridge, Alberta, Canada - RJG_02 | ecosystem: Host-associated > Mammals > Digestive system > Stomach > Rumen | place: Canada: Alberta | collected... | reverse complement strand
CGCGCAATGTCAGCAACTCCTCAGCGTTGGTGGGCCAGTATTTCTTAGGGGTATAGCCCCAGACTTCAGTGCCGATGCCCGTACCGTTCCAGTCTTTCCATTCCACCTTCTGGTTGTTCATCAGCAGTTGACCGTTTTCGCCCAGGAAGTCCTTGATGTGCGTATTAGGCGCTTCAAAGGCGGGGTCGAAGTGGGTTGAACCCGTGTACCAGCAATATACCCCGAAGCCGCTCTGCTTCAGCAAGGCTGTGGTGAACTCACCATCACCCACGCCACGGGTAGGCTCAGCGAAATTGCAGGTGAATCCCAGCTCGTGCTCACCTGCCGTCGGCTGGGTGGGCTGAGTGGGTTGAGTGGGATCAGTAGGATCCGGCTGCCTTGGGGTCACAGGGTCTGAGGAGTCGCCACCCGAGCAGGCAACCATCAAGACAGCTACCAGCAGGATGATAAGTCCCATTGGTACCATTAGTCTTCTATGTCCTATCTCTCCTATTCTCATTACGGTTCTTTTATTTCTATATTGTCCACAGGGACGGTTGCGCCCCACTCTACCACCTGTCCGGTGAATTCGATGCGGTTGGCTCTCAGTCGGATAGTGTATATATAATAGTGGTTTGGCTCCCATTCCGTCACTGGGCTACTGGTTCCTGTGCGCAGCATCTGGTTCAGCTGTATCGAGGCTGTGTTGTTGTACGTATAGTCCTGGGCTGCAACGGGCACTCCATTTTCGTCGTATGTATATGACGTGCCGTCGCTCTTGAAGGTGATATCGTAGTCAATGTTCAACATCGTTTTCTTCTCGTCGCTGAGTGTCTGAGGGTGCAGCAACTGCGGCATCAGCAACTGCGGCACGTAGGTTTTGAAGTCGTAGGTCTGCTCCGTGGCTTGATTGCTCCACGTGAAGCTGGTTTCGCCCGTTGCAGGGGTGTATGTCGGGGTCAACGTCCCTTTTGTATACAGGTTAGTGACGTTCAGACTGTTGAGATGGAACTTAACTATGTCCTTATAGATATCCGGGTCTGCCACGATGCGGAACTCCACCTTTGCCGTCATGTGCTTGAAGAGGAACGTCACGCGGTCCTTGATGGACAGGTCGTTGAACGGCTGGCCTGGGTCGTCCGGGGTGTCGCGCGTCTTGGGCATATTAGCTATCACGTCAGATACCAAGAAGTCCACCTGATCATCTATATTGTTCTTCACCGTGAAGTTGAAGGTGGGCAGGCCTGGATTAGAGTTGACCAACGTTGGCACGAGGCCTGTTGATTCCTGGTCGAATAGCGTGCCGTCGTTATCTGCCCCATTGCTATAGGGGAAGTAGGCGATGAACGACACCTTGCTGTTGTCGTCGTTAGGCCAGTATTTCAGCGGACTGTACGAGAAGTAGTCCGCATCATCGCGGCTCGTTGCCTGCTGGTTGAACATGAAGTTAGGTATGTTTGTAGTGAAATCGCGTGTATCCATATTCTCCGCATCGTGCAGATAGGCATAGATGCCCATGCTCTGCCCCACGGGGATGCCCTTGTCAGCAGTAAATATGGTGCTGCTACGGGTAGGCTTCACGGTATAGGCGTCACCGAAGGCGATGGGCCTCAACTGGCTCGTCGTCTCCGCTGTCCTCGTAGTCTCTTCGCTTGAACAGGCCAACAGACAAATCATACCTAATATCGTTACTAAATACCTCATGGGTCAACTATTTTTTTCAGCGTTAAGTTCAATGTATACGTTGTATTGCCTTTCAGCGGGCTAGCCACCGTCGTTGTTTTTGTGGTGGTAGTCTTTTTGTCGCTTCCTGACGTCATCTGATGGTATTTCACCTCCACTGTCAGCTCCAGACCTGTCGGGCCACCCTCTTCGGGTTTGGCGGATGGCTGCGGAATCAGATACACGTAACCTGTTCTGTCGCCCGTGCTCAGGGCGTTCTGCAGTGTGGTGCTCAGTCCTGCGGGCTGCCACGAGTAGGGCATTCCCTCTATATATCGTACCTGGGAGTCTATGATGCCATAGCTCGCATCGTCATTGTCTACATTCTTAATCTGGATGGAGTGGGCAGGGTCGTAAGTCTGACCAGACCATATAGGGTAGTATCTCGTCACTTCGTTCTCCGTACCCGGGTTTTCTATTTCTGTTTCCTGCTCATACAGGTGCAGTTGTCCCGTCTTGGCCATCTGGCCTGTCAGGGTTATTTTTTCTATCAGCACCTTTGTGCCTGCGTCCAGTTCTACATCTGATGCCAGCGCCACTTTTATTTCCAGTCGCGCCAGGGCGTGGTGCATCTTCATGTTCAGCGTGCCAGCCGCCTGTTGAGCCGTTCCTGTAGGGATGCTTGCTGGTTCCACATAGTACCACAGCAGGTCGACCACCTCGTTGGGCTTCTCGCAGCGTCGGTAGTCCACATAGGGCGGTACGTTATTCGCTGAGATACCATAGATGCCCAGCTCGTCCGCCCGTTGTTCTGGCGTAAGGCTATTCAAATAAGCTGGGTCCACGTATGGAGCGTATGCGCTGATGTAGCAGTGTGTCAAATCGGTGGGCCAGTATTTCAGGGGGCTGTAGCTCCAGTATCCCTTCAGCGGGTCTGCCATATCGCCCACGAAGGTGAACTCCACCTTCTGGTTGTACATCAGGTCGGGCTTGTTGTCCTCAGGGTCAGTTCCGGCTGTAGTACTAGCCATCACGCCAAATCCCGTGGCATACAGGTCTTCGGTGTTCATCACCCCTTGGTGTCCCGCCCTTGTCGGGTGTTCCTCTGGGTTGTCGTAGTTGCAGCTGAAAGATATGGCAATGGCGCGTTCCGACGTAGTCTCCTTCACTACATCGTCGGCAGAGCAGCCTGCTATCAAGAGTATTGCTCCCGCCATCATCAAGCCATATATCTCACGCGCGTACATTATATATTATTTAATAATCCATTCGCTTAGCGTCCGTGTCTCTGTACTGAAAGCAATGCCCACCTTGTGAAGGGCTCGTAGGTCGCTGGCAAAGGGTATGAGATAGCCTTTGCGGTCTATCTGGTCCAGGGCCTCTTGTGCAGGCCGGTCAATCTTTAGTTCCAGAACGTAAATGTCTGTCTTGGTGGCAAGTACCATGTCTATGCGTCCTGTAGCCGTTCTAACCTCGGTATGCAAGTCGGGTGCATCGCCTAACAGCGAGAACAGCACATACAGCAGTGTTTGGTAGTGTCCTTCTGACGAGGCATTCTCAGCGTAGGGTATAGTCGAGAGGAATGTCTGGTATATTTGCAGAGCCCCCTCCATGTCGCCTTTCAGAATCCCCATTGTAGCCCTGATGATGGCATTGCTGGTGCGTAACCCGTCCTCACAGATATAGTAGGGGGCCAGACAGTGCATCAACCCTATGCGCACCTCGTGGTTGGGGATATCCAGCGTATAGATGTCACCCACACGGCTATAGTCCTTAATGGTCAGGTAGCCACTCTGGTAGAAAAGCGGAAGTACGCTTCTCATATTCTCTGCGGGGGCGTCAAAATCGTTGGCTTTCGCTATGCTACCTTCTATCTGCCTGATATCAGTATCAAATTTTCTCAGCATCTGTATCAGGAATGAGGGAGTGCCCGTGTCGAACCAATAATCGCTGATCTTTCCAGCTGCAAAGGCATTCAAAAGACTGAAGGGATTATACACGTCTGTCAGATCCTCGGCAAAGTGATAGCCGTCGTAGTTGCGCTTCAGGGTTTCCAATGTCTCCTCAATGGTCATTTTCTGTACCTCAGCCAATTGCTCAACCCACGGTCTCATCTGTGTTTCCAGTTCCTGCTGGGTAATACCGCAGAGGGTCGAATAGGCGGGCATCATGGAAATCTTGGCCAGATTATTCAGCTCGCTGAAGATGCTGAGCTGCGAGAATTTCGAGACACCTGTCAGGAAGACGAAGCGTAGATATGGATCGCAGTCCTTCAGACAACTGAACAGCGAGCGTACACAGGTGCGCATCTCCTGCAGTTTCTCTTCGTCGTGCAGCACGGTAAGCAGCGGTGCGTCGTATTCGTCTATGACGACTACAGCGTTCTTTCCAGTGATGCTAGGCATCCTCTTAATAAGGTTTTCAAAACGGGCACCTGGTTCATCGCTGGGTCGTGTCAGTCCGTATTGCTCCTCATACATCGACAGCTGCAAGCTCATCCTTGCATTGAAGTCCTCTACGGTTCCGCCTTTCATCGAAGCCAGGCTAATCAGCAGTACGGGGTGTTGTCTCCATTCCTTCTCCAGCTCCATCATCTTCAAGCCTTCGAACAAGTCCTTGCGACCCTCGAAATAGCTCTTCAGCGTGGAGCAAAGCAGTGACTTACCGAAACGGCGCGGACGGCTCAGGAATACATATTTGTATTCATGGGTCATCTTATAGACAAGAGCCGTCTTGTCTACGTATAAGTAACCTTCTTCTCTGATATTCTCGAAGGTCTGTATGCCTATCGGTAGTCGTTTCATATTGCTTTACCTATAATCTTATTAATGATAATTAATGGCTCATTAATGGTAATTCTTGCGTCCCTTCGGTAGCAAGCGACCAGAGGTCGAGCGCGTGTTTATTTCAACATAGATTTTCCATGTAATTTACCATATCATTCTTTTTTCCTTAATCGTGAGGCGGCGGTGTTGCCACCACCACCCCACGAGTTGGGATTTCACTTAGGGTCTTTTTTGCTCTTAGGCCTAAGAATTTTTATTCCCAGGGCTGGGAATATTTTTTTCCTGGGCATGTAGCAAATTTCCCCTAACTATTTGCTTTATCTCAGCAGAGATTACTCAGCAGTGTTCTGAGGCAGGTCAGCCTGTACGTTCTCAACCTTCCAGTCGCTAACCTCAGCCTCAATCTTAACTGATGTCAGACCCAGTACAAGGTTCAGCATGTAGGTCTTACCGTTAGACAAGCTTGGGAGAACCACTTCCTTGGTGATGATGTTCTTGGTCTCGGCAAAACCAGCAGCCAGTTTGTCGTCCTTAGTATTGATGTAATACTCAATCTGTACTGTGATGGTACGCAGTTTGTCGGCATTAGTAGTTACATTACCGAAATTCTCACCTAAAGCTGCATTTGTAGGTACAACGTAGAGGTAGTTACGCTCAGCCTCATAGTAATCTCCTGTCGTATCATATGCATAGTTAAAGTCGTTAACATTGATCTTTGATGCATTCAGAGTAACATAGGTAGAATTGTCCGATGCACCCCATGAAACAGCACTCTTCGTTCCTTTATATTCATACCACCATACTGGGTTGGCGGTGGTTCCGTTATTCCTTTTCCTATATACTATTGCGTCTGGGTCAAGATCAGCATCACTATATCCATAAGTTGCTGTAACTATTTCTACCCAAATAGGAAGAGGTGAAGATAAATTAGCTGGATCGTATAACTGTAAAACACCACTCACATTAGCTAAATCTGTTGCCATAACAACATACTTATTTCCTACAAATCCACCAACAGAATTCGTTAGTACTTCAACCGTAGTTGTACCTGCATCTGTATCCTTAGAAACGACTTTAACTGTACCACTTCCATAAGTGATAGACTTGTCAGAAGCACCATAAGAATTGAATGAATAAGTATTTACATGGTTTCCGCTAAATGTCTTATCTTCTGTAACTGTATAATAATCAGATTCACCATCTATTTCATAACTGGGATAAACTGGGGCATTAATAGCTGTTCCAGCGTTCACTACATCATACTTGCCTGCAGTTGTTGAGGTATAGCATTCACCTTTCTTCGTGGTAGTATACTTTGCTACAGCTGGTGTAGTACCAGCAGCATCGGTGTAGTACACCTTGGCAGGATTATAGGTTGGAGCAGAAGCCAGTTTATTGAACCACTTGGTAGAAGGTGCCAGCAAATCCTGCTTAGCAGGAGTTACGCCTACAACAGTCTGAGCAACAGGTTTCTCATGTGGTTTAGATGCATCTGCTTTCCAACGGAGATTCTCTGCAATATAATTATTTGTAGCAGTTGCATCGTTTGCAAGAACTGTGATGCTGGTGGTATTATCCAGATCTACCGTGGTTTTATTTATTGGAGTAGAATTAATCTTTGTCCAGTTAGCCACACTTGGATGTCCATCATTATTCAGATTCAACTCACCACTAGTACCGAAGGGTCCCGTAATCGTTAATGAATTGATGGTAATCTTGGTGTTGGGGTCAAGCTCGCCACCAGGAGAAACCTGGTCAACGGCTGCAACAACATTAATACCAAAACGAGCCAATGCGTGCTGGAACAAGAACTTCATGCTGGTGTTCACATTAGGCTTAATCATGTTGAGAAGAGGAGTGCCTTCATTACGAGTAACAGTCCAGCCATTCACTGCAGTATAGCTCAAACCACCAGAAGGAGCAACACCCCACAGGAGGTCAACGCCCTCGTTGGGATTCCATTTTGCTACATTTGCAGTTGCTTTCCATGCAATGGTGGGATCTGTGGGTATACCTGTAGTATTTAATTTACCATCTTTGTCGGTAATATTGGTAATACCTGTAGAACCATCGTCACCTGATACATAGGGAGCATAAGCGAAGAAAGTCAGACGATCAAGGTGCTGATTTGCTGTCGAAGTTTGCATATAAGCAGGAGTGGACTGGGAGTCATTGTCAGTCTCGTTAGGCCAGTACTTCAAGGGGTTGTAGTACCATCCCAAGTTGGTGGCGTTCCACAGCACCTCTTCATTTACCATAAAGTTAGGAACGTTTGGGTCAGTACCATTCCCTCGTGCGTAAGCTGTAGCTGCTGCTGCACTTTCTGATGTACCGCCATCATTATCAGCATCCTCTGTCAGAAAAGCATAAACACCAAAGCCACCTCCATCAGTTTCTGTACGCTGCATACGGGTTGTAGTCATGGTGCCTTCCAGACCGGCACGAGTCACACCAGTTGCTGCTGGCGTGTACACATTGAAGCCTACGGCCTGTTCCTGTACCGTAGTCTGCGTTTGCGGTGTGGCACTTTGTACCACATCACTTTCACTTGAGCAAGCTGTCAGCATCAAAGCTGAAGCGGCTGCCACGAAAAATAGACTTTTTTTCATAATCGTTCTTTGTTTAATTAATAAATATAATTATTTTTTTTGTTCTTTTTTTGTTTAAGCGGACAGCCCCCCTTTGTGGGAACCACCCTGGCCTTACCCGTCATGACGGAATCAGAGCCTCCGTTTCTTTTCCTTCCTTTTCTTCGTTCGTCTGTTTCGTTTTTTTTTGTTAATTCCTTATCTTTACGTAATACAATTCAGGGATATATTTTTTACATATAATTCTCATATAATTGTTTTCTTGTTCTCGTTCATTCTTAATTCTACATCGGAACATCTACGTCCTCATCGTCGCCCCAGTCTTCCACATCAGCGTCGAACTGGCCGGTGCCCTCAGGCTGTGCATAGGGCATGATGGGTACATCGTCGTTGTCGTAGTACGGAGCGTCAATCTCCAGATCGAGCTGGAGCGCTACATCGGCTTGGTAGAAGGCTTGCACCGTGCCGTCGTCGCCCTCGTAGCGGATGTTCTTGCCCACCTGATAGGCAAAGTCGACGGTTTTATTGTCCAGAAGGGTGAAGTGGAGCATGATGTAGTTGGACTCCGGTGTGCGGTCCTTCAGCAACTCGCGTCCGTGGGGCAGTCCGAAGGTCTCTACGTCGCAGACCATCCAGCCCACATTCTCCTCTTCGTCTCCATCGGCCCTGCGACGAGCCGTTCTCTCGTATTCAGTGTCGCGCTCCCAGCCCTCCAGCTTGATGGTTCCCACCTCCTTGGTGCGCCAGCGCTGGTTGAGGTAGAAGCCGTCGGCCATACCGGTAACGTAGCCCTCCATAGATTTCATATATTTGATGCCACGAACCTTGACGCGAACCTTCAGCGTTGTCGTCATAGGCTCAATGACCACATGGCGCCTGATATGGACGGTGTCAATCTTGGACTCCTCGCGATAGTCGTAGAATATCAGGCTGTCAATGACATTGGAGACGGTGAAGGTGTCAATGCCCACACCTATCTTCTCGGGCTGTTCCAAATAGGTTCGTCCGTTGTCCCAGATATTCTCGGTCTGCACGTAGTAGGTCTTCGACTTCACGTGAAGGTCGTTGTGGGTGTTGCGGTTGTAGAAGGTCACGGTGCTGTACTCACCGAAGGTCTTGTTCATGACCGTCAGCAGGTATTTGCCGGAGTTGGCACGCATCGTGGTCAGGTCGATATCATGCGTTACGTCGGAGAAGTTGATTGCGTCGCCATTGTGAGCCAGCATCAGCGTCATACCGTCGGGACGCTCGCCGTAGCGCGACATCCAGTCGTAGGTAATCTGCACGTCGGCCTTGCCGTCGTGATAGAGCTCCAGGGGCTCGCGGTTGCAAGACGCGAAGAAGAGGAGCGCGAACAGACAAGCCAGATGGCAGACAACTGCTTGCATCCTGCTCCTTACGTTCAATATGTCTCGTCTCTTCATCATTTCTTCTTACTTGGTATAATCCATACTAATGATACCTTGAGCTTGGTAGGTCCGAAGTAGCTCAGGTTCTTGGTGTACTTGTAGATGAGGTGGGTGCTATCGAACTCCGCATTGTAGTGACGACGCTCACCACTGAGGAAGCCCACGGAACCACTCAGCTCCAGATTCCAGTAACGGCCTATGGGCAGGCTGTAGCCACAGGTGGCACCCACGCTCCACACATCGCCCTGGTCGCCCGTACCGTCGTTCTCGATATCGTATTTGGCAATAGCGCCATAGACGCCTGCAAAGAGGCCGCTCAGCCAGGGACGTGCTTCGTTGCAACGAGGCAACAGCCAGCGACGAACCTCCAAGCCACCCTCCTGAATCTGGTAGGAGAAATCGAGGTTCTTCCAGCGCCACCAGGGGTTGGTGTATTCTGCCATCACGCTCCAGCGCCTGTCGCGACCGAAGGGCACCTCCACCTCGATATTGGGAGCCAGCAGCACGTCGAAGAGCAGGTTGGTCTTTATGGCCAACAGCGGACGGTAGGTGCGGTAGGGCTCGGGAGTAACCTCTGTGAGCGTGCCGGTAGCCAATGTGTCAGCATGCAGGCGGTAGATGGTGTCGGTATGCAGCTTGCCGAGGGAACGTGTCACGTTCTTCTGGATGTAGTCAATCTGATAGTCGGTATGGCGCAACAGCGGGAAGGCAGCCTCCTTCAGCTTGGCATAGTCGCCAGGGAATCGCTTCTGGATGTAGGTCAGCTTATCGTCCGGATCTCGGTCGCTATCAATAATCTGGAGCAACGCCTTACGGTTGGCCAACATAGCGGTGGAATCGACAAAAGTGCGCAGACCGTCCCAGTCCTCAGCCACATGGGCGGTCTGGAAGAGCTCGGACGAAATGTTGGTGGCATCGATGATGTAGCGCGTCAGGCTATGGGTGCGACGGCTGGCAATCTGGTCGTTCTTGACAAAGGAGCCTTCGGGTGAGGCAAAGCCCGTAACCCGGATGCTCAGGATGTCGACGTCGGAATCTTTGCTCACGCTGTCGATGGTGTGGCACAGACGGGCGAGTTCGGACTGGTTGTTGCCGAAGTCGGTAACCACCTCAACGCTACCTGACGGGAACGACACGTAAGAACGGCCCTGAAGGTGCATCATCTCCTCATGGCGGACGTCGTCCTCGCGATAAGTGTGGAACTCAGGAGTAGGCGCGCGATAAAAACAGGGGCTGCTGGACAGCACGTCGCCACAGGCATTGACGCGCTCAATGCTGAAACTGAGCGAAGCCTTCTGCATCCAATTAGCAGCAGCCACCACGCCACTATACTGTTGGTGGGTGGTTACATCCTTAGCACGATAATGAATTCCTGTGGGCTCTATACCGCTACGCACCTGATGGTAGTAGACTCCCTGTCCGTCAATCTCAACGGGCGGGAAGGCGGCTATGCTGTCGCCTTGGGTAAGTTGCGGACGGATGAGGATGCGCTCCTGACGAGGTAGTTTGCCACCCATCACGACGAAACGGAACTGCAAGCCGTAGCTGTTCGATTGGGTAATGGAAGTAAACTGGATATTGTCGAGGAAAACCGAAAGATTATCACCCCTGTCAGTCGGCAAGGGAATGACCTGCTGGGCTGACACGGAAATCGTAATGAATAGTAGCAATACGAATAGTGATATGTTATAATTCGGTTTCAATTTCATACTTT
>Ga0256405_10012967_pt1 | contig 10138 bp, 7 predicted proteins | sample RumenRJG_02DNA_FD_189096 | JGI IMG/M metagenome (GOLD analysis project Ga0256405, IMG submission 189096) | Bovine rumen microbial communities from Lethbridge, Alberta, Canada - RJG_02 | ecosystem: Host-associated > Mammals > Digestive system > Stomach > Rumen | place: Canada: Alberta | collected... | reverse complement strand
TTAGACGGTACCCCCCCCCTGTTAGCCACGTCTAATTTATCAAACAAATCCTCAATTTTTTTCCTATAAGTTTCAATAGAAATACGAGTGCTCTCATATTCTTTATCTATGATAGAGCATTCATTGATAATTTCCTTCTGTACAGGAATTGGAGGCAAAGGAATTCTGAATGCAGAATATCTTGTGGCATTTATATTTCTCCCTCTACGGTTATATTCTGCCCACTCGGTATATGGCTTTAGTCTAAGAACATTCTTTATATATTTAGGCAGGACAATACTGTTATCAAATTGAAAACGGATTAGGTAACCAGCGTATATCGCTTTCCCGTACTTTGATTCATACAAAAAATATTTTCCTGCGGTTGCACCAGTTCGAGCAAACAAAAAGTCTCCATCTTGAAGTATATACTGTTCTTCGATGTTTTCTGCTGTCATCCATTCCGGACCCAAGTAGCCATCGTCCGTAATATCCGTAATTCGAATGTATCTGTAGTCAGTGGTCGGATTTCCGGCTATTGCGGATTCGTTTGCACCATACTTTGGCTCATTCGACAAACTTCCAAGAGATGCCAGTGGATATTTGCTTTTATACTTAGGGATACGCTTACCATAAAGTGCCAGACTCTTATTGAAGTTTACTCTCGAAAAATCAAGCATATCCTTTGTATCCATAACTATGCCAAATTCCTGTTGTTCTTCGTTAAAGGACGGCTCCGTACCTTCAAAAGATAGCTTTATTGCGCTAGCAAGTGTTCCCTTTGCAGCACGGTCTTCATTATCATACATTTTCCCGCCGGGTGTAATAATCTGAATCCCTTCATTTCCTTTTCTGTTTGACCAATCATATCCCAGGAATTCTTTTTGCTCTTTATTATCAGAGGGAGCGGTGATAATAACTGTTGTCTGCTTATAAACAAGCGAAAAGTAGAATACCTTCTCAGATTCGATAGCATGAGCATACTCATAGAACTTTTGAAGATATATTCTTTCTTGCTCATCAGCACTCATCTTCTGATAGGTTTTTGTCTTTGTTAAGCGTCCGGCTTCTGGAGATGATGCAAATGCGCTTACATACATCTTGAAGTATTCAATGTCATTCATATCCTCTATGGAATATGATTTGTTTAAGAATTTTTCGTAGGTTTCATCGTCAACCTCAATTTGGGCAGTATATGCTTCGAGAATCTCCTTATCTCTCCAATCAGCAAGTTCATCTCCATCAAAAATCGCACTTACAGAGTCTGCGGACAGATCAATCTGTTTCGGAGGTTCATTGAACTTTTCAAGGAACATAACTACCGTGTTCGTGCCGGTTGCTCCAAATGTTTTAGAGCCAAACGCAACGATGGCTCTGATATAGAAATTCTTCAGAAATTGCTCTCTGGCTCCGGTATAACTCGCACTGTCATTTGACAGAATGGAACTCGGAAGAATAACTGCCGCTATTCCCTGTGGCTTCAAGAGCTGACCGATACGTTCCACAAAGAGCGTCTCTATTTCCCCGCCATTCAGGCCGATGCTGTCAAGAAGTGTGAAGCTGTTATTTTTAAGCTGCAGGTGCTGCTTAAAATCCTTTACGGAATACGGCGGATTTGCAACAAGTATATCAAATGCTCCGTTTTCTATTCCCTTTTCAGGAGCATTTTCCAAGCCGTCGCCGAATATAATATTTCCTTCCCCGGCGCCGTTCATAAAAAGAGATATCTTTGCTACTCGCGCAAGGCGGTAATCTTTCTCAATCCCGTATATATGGTCTCTTGCCCACGCATTATTTCCGTCAGAATGGACAAAATGGTTTATGGCTTCGATTGCTTCCGTCAGAAAATGACCGGCTCCACAGGCATAGTCTATAACCTTGGGGTACACGGTTCCCCGTTCAGATTTGATCATCCGTTCAATCGGGAGACTGTCCCATATAAAACGTGTTATAGGCATCGGAGTGAAGAATTGACCTTCATTCTGTTTGAAACCCTTATTCAACAACTGCTCAAACAGGTCTCCAAGAAACTGATGCTTTGACGGATAGACGATTCTGTACTTTTCAAACAACTGAACCATTTCCACCAGAATCTTACCGTTTTGGTAGAAAAGCTCTTCATTATGCACATCCTTGAATGCAAAATCGTTGTTTGAATAGAATTTCAAAATGCGGATCGTATTCTGGAGATCCTCTATAGCTTTCTTACGTTTGGCTCCAGTATATGTGGAGAAGAGCCATTCCGGATAATCGGCGGGAACATAATATATCTCTTCACGCATGAACTTTTCCATACCGTCGCGATGAAGACGCTGAAGACGATCCTGCAAGGTTTCATAGGTATCCGTTCCCTGCTTATACTGAAATTCCACCTCGTCATCCTCGCCCTTGGTACTTTCATCAACCAGCTTGCAGATAAAAAGAGCGATCAGACGATTGAACGCGTTTTCTTTGTCGCTAACATTATTGTGACGCAGGATCTCCTCAAAACGATTTACAATTTTATCGTCCGGTGTGAAATCAACCAGATCTTTTTTCTGACGGGTTTTTACGCCAATATTATATGCCTGTGAATCCTCACGGAATATGACATCTCCACAGAGTCTTTTTTCGTAGGTTTCATTCCATGCGGAATAAAGCTCCTCAACGGTATGAGCATACTTATAAAGCCTGATAGAACTATCCTTCTTCGCCGCCAACAGGATATTGGCATCATCACTGCAGTCAACGCTGTCAGTAGTATAGGAGACCTTCTTTCCGTCAAAATTCGATGCATACAAAGCCAACCATTTGCAGCTTCTTTCCTGTTGCCAGTAGGAGAATACCTGACCGCCATCTGCAAGCGTGTTATTGTATTCTTTCTTATATTCTGCACCATCCGTCTTACATTCGATGATAAAGAGCGTCTTTCCGTCTTCATCTTTCACAAGAATATCGGCGAATCCGCTCTTTTTCTCATGCCCTAAGGTCCATTCACGTTCAAGTTCTATATGCTCTGGACGATAGCCCTTATCCATAAGACGTGTTATGCATTCGAGTACGACAAAATTTTCCGGATCAGAGAAATTACAAGTCGTTTTTCTTGTAATTTTCATGCCTTTGTCTTCCGGATATCTGATAGAGCCGCTTCCGGTAAAATCCACTTCTATAACACAGTCAAAATCCGCATAGCGCTTTTCATATATTTTCTTATGAGCGTCCCTGACATATCCGATAACCTTAAGCATCTCTTCAAGGTTTTCTTTTCTGATCATTCGACATTTCCTCCTTCACCGTCCTCAATCAGAGGCATGTTGATCAATTCCTGCAGTTTCTTCTGCAGGATACTCTTATCAGGCAGCTGAAGCTGATATTCCGCAACCATCATCGGAGAGAGCGTCCTGCTCATTGCATATTCAACCACTTCATCATCCTTTGATGCGCACAGGATGAGTCCGACGCATGGGTTCTCATCCGATTTCTTTACCTGACGGTCAAGTCTCAGCTTTTGCAGGCTATCTAAGAGTCAATACAGGATGTAAAAGAAGATCCTTAACGCACTCCTTATATACATCCGCTTCTTTGATTTCTATTATGGCCGTGATCTTGTTCCCGGAATCCTTGCTGCTTGAACCGCAAAGATAAACCTTCATTGCTTTCGTGCCATAATCTAAAATGATAAACCTGTCATGCACTTTATTCTGCGTCTTGATAAATTTAATCTGCATTCCAGGATATTCCGTCTGAAAATCAGTATACTCAGTAAGCCTGAGTGGCGAATAACCTTTATTGTCACTTATAATCGTGATATCGATACCAGACTTAGCATGGGTGAGATGGCGGAGAGCTTTTACTCCGAGATAATCATCCACCACGATGATACTTTTCTTCGCTTTCTTATAGATCCGCTGGAAAGCCTCATCCGCTTTGAATGGTTCTCCATTCAGAATGAGTATTTCTTCAGTTTTGATGTCAGAGTCAAATAGTTTCATCAGATCTGACAAGTCCGCGCGGGTGAGCATGTTATCCTCTATATTCTGAACTTTATCGGATAGCTGATAGTGCTTCAGTTCGAGCGCCTTAAGTTCATCATACGGCAACAGTTGTTGATTTTGCCGGATATAATGCGACATCTCGACAAAAGCTTCCATAATCTGGATGCTCGCTTCTATAGCTCTGTCTGTATGTAGCGCAGAAGTCAGCATTGCCACGCCCTGTTCGGTGTAGACATAGGGTAAATACTTTATGTTTGAACCTCGACCGCCGTTCAAGATGCCAATTTGGAATCTTGAACACTCATCACTTGTGAGCTGAAAACAGAAATTAGCCGGAAATCGTTTTATATTTCGCTTCATTGCCCTATTAAGGTTTCCCGTCGTAGTTCCAAAATATTCAGCTATATCTTTATCAATCATCACCCTGTATCCTCTGATTTCAAGAATTTGGGTCTTTACCTTTTCTTTGTCTACAGGCTCGTATATTGTGATTTCGTTATCTGCCATAATAGTCCCTTTCGTCTTCAAGATGCCAAAATGGAATCTTGAAATCATCATTGTTCAAGAAAATGATGATTTCTAATCAATATGCTCCCCTTCATCATCAGGGGGAAGAGTTTTAATCCCGATTTTGATATTTGAAATATCCTGATCCGTCCCCTGTTCAAGACAGCGCAGGAATTCCCGTTGTATCAGTGTTTTTACATTCATTCTTCCATATGCATCCAGCCGTAAAAATTGCCGTATGACATCAATCTGCTCGCTTTGAATTTCCCATTTCCCAAGTTCCTCGATCTCTTCCTGCGTGAGCTTAGGAGATGTGGGGTCATCAGAATATCCTAAAATATAATCTATCCTGCGGTCGAACATATCGGACATTATATTTATAATCTCATAGTCAGGGGTACGTTTTCCTGTCTCCCACATAGCAACGGTTCCTTTTGATAATCCGAGAGCCTCCGCCAGCATGACCTGTGTATATCCGTTTTCTTTTCGCAATTCCTTTAATCGCTCGGCAAATTTCATTTTCATATTAATCTCCATACTGTAAACGCAGTTAGTAAACATCATCCCTCTGTACAGATTAACATATTTTCACCGCTTTTTCAAGGCTGCGTTTTACAATCTGATACATTTTCTCACAATATTTAAGAATATGCTGTTGACAAGGGCAACGGTTCATGATACTATAATGGTGCGACGGGATATTGCGTCTGCGGAGGCCCTGCTCCACCATCAGGGAATCAAGGTCAAAACAAGTCAAATATAAAGAATCAAGGTCAAGCACCGGAAATCAGAGTCAAATTTGGTTTCCGGTGTTTTTTTTGTTCATTTTTACAGAAACGGAGGTAGAGAAGGCTATGGAAAAAACAACCATGAGCGTACAGGAAATGGCCATGCAGATGGGTATCTCTCTCCCGAAAGCTTACGAGCTTGTAAAGCAGCCGGGATTCCCGAGCATCCGCATCGGTACAAGAATCCTTATCCCGATTGACGCCTTTCGGGAATGGCTGGTCATAACTTCCAACAAGGAAGAATGACCGCCGCAAAAATACGGAAGGAAGAAGGAAAACGGAAATGCCCGATATAAACGAATTTACATTCTGGAAGGCTTCATGCGTACAAAATCCAAAAAACTGCATCTATCCGACAAAAGTAATCGTCACCGATGCAAAGTCTTTCAATGAGATGGCGCACTGCGACCATGTGACCGCTGAATATGAAAACTTCTATCGGAGCAACGATACATTCAGAACATCGGATGTACTGTCAGGCGATGTTGATAACGATAACGTCGGGAATCCCGACGATTGGATCACCAAAGAGGATATCCATCAGATGTTCATCGGCGTGCCTCATATCATATCGGAAAGTAAAAACAACATGAAGCCTAAAGGCGGCAAGCCTCCCGTTCCCCGATACCATGTTTTTTGGAAAGCAGATAAGGAAACGGATTCCAAAGCGTATGCAGCTTTCAAGGAGCGTCTGCACAGGCACTTTCCGTTTTTAGACCCGAAAGCACTGGATGCCGCAAGGTACTTTGACGGCACGGAGAATCCCAACGCTGAGTTCCATAAGGGAAGCATCACGATCAACGAGTATCTGGACAGGCTTGAAGCTGAGGACAAGGCTGAAACAGAGCCGGACTTTGATGAAGAAATCCCGGAAGGCACTCGCAACAGCACAATGTTTCGATTTGCCGTCCGTACCCTGAAACGCTATGGAAACAGCGAAGAAGCCCGTGAGCGTTTCCGAACTGAATCTGATAAATGCGTTCCGCCGCTTGACCATAAGGAGCTTAACGGTATCTGGAAAAGCGCACTGAAGTATTACGGGATTATCAGGAAGCAGCCGGGATATATCACTCCCGAACAGTACAACGATACTGGGGAACCGCAATGGGAGCAGCCTATACCTTTTGAAGAGATCGTGCTGCCGCCATTCCCGGTGGAAGCCCTGACGACAAGGGTGAGACCTTATGTTGAAGCCGTAGCCGAGACCACGCAGACACCCGTTGACATGGTGGGAACCGCCGTGCTTGCGGCAATGGCAAGCTGCATTCAGGGTAAATATTTGGTAAAGGCAAAAGCTGACTGGATTGAGCCTACAAACCTTTACGCGCTTATGGTAGCTGAACCTTCGGAGCGCAAATCCGCTGTCACAAGCCTTATCGTGAAGCCCATCAACCTTTACGAGATGGAATACAACAAACAGCATTCCGCAGCACTGGAAAAGAACCGTATGCAGAAACGGATCCTTGAAAAGAGGCAGAGGGCTGTCGAGGACAAGGTTGCCAAGGGTAAAGCCGAGGACGGCGAGCTGGACGCGATTGTGGAAGAGATTGACAACTTCAGGGAGCTTTTCCCCATGCAGTTATATGTGGATGATGTTACTCCCGAAAAGCTGATATCCATAATCGCCGAGCACGGCGGTATAGCATCCGTTATATCGGCGGAAGGCGGCATATTCGACCAGCTTGCAGGCGGTATGTATTCCAAGGCGGTGAATATTGATGTTTTTCTGAAAGGCCATGCCGGAGACACCATCCGCATCGACCGCATAGGAAGAAACAGCGAAAGCATTGCCTCACCTGCGCTGACATTGTTTTTTGCGGTACAGCCTAACATCCTGTCTGGGCTGATGCAGAACAACACTTTTCGGGGAAGAGGGCTGACAGCGAGGTTCCTTTATACGATGCCGAGCAGCTATGTCGGCGACAGAAAATACCGTACCGAGCCTATCCCTGCGGATGTGGAGCAGCAGTATTTCACGCTGATAAACAACCTGCTGGATGAGGACAGCAATCCATCCCCTCAGAACCCGGAGATCATCACCTTATCTGATGAGGCTGACATGATGATGGAAGCCTTCGCAACGGATCTGGAACCGAAGCTTAAGACGGAATACGCTGATTTCTCCGACTGGGCGGGAAAGCTCTGCGGAGCAATCATCCGTATCAGCGGAATCCTCTGCCGTGCGGAAAAGAACGGATGCTTTAAGTTTCTGCTGGAATCCGAGCCGCTTGTCATTGACGGAGACACCCTGCAAAGAGCCATTGACCTTGGAAGGTATTATACGGAACACGCCAAAGCCGCATATATGCTGATGGGCGCTGATCCCGTTGTAAAGCAGTGCAAGTATGTATTGAAAGCCATACGAAACGCCGGATTTTCGGAACTGAGCAAGCGTGACATCATGCGCCTGTGCCGGAGCTTCAAAAAGGCGGATGAGCTTCAGCCGGTGTTGGACAGGCTCTGTGAATACGGATATCTGGCATTAAAGCCGGTCAGAACAAAGCCAGGAGGCGGAAGACCCGCTTCACAGAGCTACCTTGTAAACCCTGCTGTTTTCTCTTCGTGACAGAGGCAGATGTCCTTTGTGTCCGTTCTGTCACGGGGGAGGAAATATATAAAACAGTCCTTTGCGTCACATATACATATAGTTCCCCATTTTCATTATTTTTATTTATTTATTTTTGAAAATGATGGAATCCCAAAGAGATATTTTTATCTTTACGGGCGCGTGACACAACGGACACATGAGCCAAATCTCAAAGGAAGGAGGGAAGTAACTGTTCAGAACCCCTTGTATAAACATAGTTTTACATAATAGTGATACGTCAGCCTTGAGCTATTCTTCTGATAGTGATACAATATATAAAAACGGTAACACTATTAAGGAGCTGGATTCATGGCTATCGTAAAGGTTCATAATAAATCTCGCAATATAACATATGTCTACGAGTCTGTTTCCTATTGGGATAAGGAACTGAAACAGCCCCGTTCCCATCGCAAGCTGATTGGACGCATTGATCCTGCTACAGGTGATGTTGTTCCGACCGGCAGCCGAACAAAAGCAGATACTGCCACTCCGGTCCATAGTGATACAGACCATAAGGCTTTGTATGAACAGGCTCTTGCAACTATAGCGCAGAAGGATGCGCTTATCGCTGAACTTCGCAGCCAGCTTTTCACTGCGGAGAATGAAATCCGCTCCTGTCGTTATTCGATGAAGAAGGCATGTGATATCCTTATGGATACCACTTCCGGAAAGGAGCGGTTGAATGGATAACAAAGATCTTCTCATCGAGATGATGACAAAGCAGATCTCTGACCTCACTGCTCTTGTGCAGACACTTACAGAGTCAAACGCGGCTTTAAATGAAACGATCAAGGAACTGCAGGAAACAATCCGGGAGCTCCAGCGACAACTGAACCAGAATTCGCAGAACAGTTCCAAACCGCCGTCAAGTGATGGCTTTAACAAGCCGAATCCGAAGAGCCTGCGCCAGAAATCCGGCAGGAAGCAGGGCGGCCAGAAAGGACACCCGGGCTCTCATATGGCGATTCCGCATGAACCGGACGAATACAGAAAACATCTGCCGAAAAAGTGTCTTTCCTGCCCGTATCTGAACGAGTGCGTCATGAATGGCAATGTATTCACCTGCGGCGAAAAGCGCTATGAGGTCAATGCCGTCATCACGACAAGGGTGACGGAACACCAGTCCATTCATGTGGATTCGTGTCCATGTACAGGGGAAGCTTTGATCGGGGAATTCCCCGAAGGGATCAGGGCATACGTGCAGTATGGTGATTCTGTTTCCGTACTTGCCGGACTGCTGAGCACTTATGGTGCAGTCAGTACGATGCGGATCCACGTTCTGCTTGGCAGCCTTCTCGGAGTCAGTCTGTCCACCGGGACGATCGCATCTATGGTGTCGAAGTGCGCCAAAAAGGTTGGAAGCACTCTTGAAACCATAAAATCTATGCTGATCGGGGCAAGTGTCGCCAACTTTGACGAGACCGGCACTGATGTAAACGGAAAAACCATCTGGGTACACAGCTCATCCACTAAGGAACTAACCTATCAGACGATCAATACTAGACGCGGTCAGATCGGCATGGAGGGCAATGGCGTACTCACAGAGTTTAGCGGCATCGCTGTCCATGACTGCTGGTCTCCCTACTGGAAATACAAAGGTATTTCTCATGCGGTATGCAATGCACACCTGCTGCGGGAACTGACCGGAGTTGAACAGTACAGCCCGGAACATAAGTGGGCACCGGAGTTCAAAACGCTCCTGCGTTCCATGAAAAAAGCCCGTGATAAAGCTGCAGCCAAAGGAAAAACGAAGCTCAGCTACTACTACCTACATAAGTTTGACGTAGAGTATGACAGACTTATAAAGTTGGCTGATGAGGAATGTCCTCTTCCTGCAAATCCGCCGCAGAAAAAGAAAGGGCGGAAAAGAAAAGGGAGAGAGAGATCGCTTATTGAACGCCTTATGACACTCAAGGCATCAGTCTGCCTTTTTATCAAGAACTTCGATGTTCCTTTTGATAACAACCAGGCGGAACGCGATATCCGCAACGTCAAGACCAAGAACAAGGTGTCCGGCTGTTTCCGCACTGAAAGCGGGGCACAGGAGTATCTGGACATCATGTCATATATCAGTACGGGCAGAAAGCACGGTGTCAGCGCCTATGAGGCATTGACTGCGGCTTTTGCCGGGAATGCTGAGATCGTCCTGCAGTAAGCAGGGGGTTCTGAACAGTTACGGAGGGAAAAACAATGTGTAAGAACCTTAACATCCGGGGCTTTCAGAAAGCACTCGGAAAAGACTACAGCATCATGGTCATTGACCTTGAACGCTGCCTCTACCGTGATTTCAAAAACGGCTTCAA
>Ga0256405_10012966_pt1 | contig 10138 bp, 14 predicted proteins | sample RumenRJG_02DNA_FD_189096 | JGI IMG/M metagenome (GOLD analysis project Ga0256405, IMG submission 189096) | Bovine rumen microbial communities from Lethbridge, Alberta, Canada - RJG_02 | ecosystem: Host-associated > Mammals > Digestive system > Stomach > Rumen | place: Canada: Alberta... | reverse complement strand
GCCGACCTTGAGAAGCGACTTGGCGTGAAAGTCATCAAGCTTGAAGTAGGCTCCGTCGACTTCATCCGCGACATGGCTATAATCCGCATCGTCTACGAAGGACTCGAAACCCCTGCCAACAAGAAACTGAAACTCAAGAACAGCGAACTCACCGACTTCTGACGTGGTGACGCTTACGGAAATAAGAATCCCCGAACCGCTTGCCGGTTCGGGGAAGCATCCACCCTGCTTGCCGCTGATGACGCTCTTGGCCGTCAGCTTCAGGATGCAGAATTACTAAGAAAATGAAAATCATAATAAAGATAGCGCATCCTGCACGTTTTATGCCCATTGGCAAAGTGGAATTGAAAGAAGAAGGAACCGTAACAAGATGAACTAATTATGGTAAAATATCGCGATACTGGGCGAAAGTTGGTGTTTTTATATGCATTTTCGCCCGCTATCGATGTTTTTTTGAAAAAAAGTTGTAACTTTGCGGCAAAATTAGAAGAGGAATATGCAAAACTCAATTATTGGCCGCAAAGAAGAAATCGCTCTGCTGGAGAAGTATATGACTTCCAACCACTCAGAGTTCATAGCCATTTATGGACGCAGACGTGTGGGCAAAACATTCCTCATACGTCAGTATTTTCAAAATCAATTTGCCTTTGACATGACTGGCATTATCGAAGGAAAGAAGGCGGAGCAATTGACAGCTTTCAATCATGCGATGAAACAATACGGTTACAAAGGCAGGAAACCTGTTACATGGTTGGACGCGTTCTTCGCCTTACGTGATTTGTTGGAGCAAAAGTTGGAACAAGGGAAGCCATGCGTGATATTTATAGATGAGATGCCCTGTCTTGACACTCCTAAATCAGGTTTCGTTCATGCGCTGGGGCATTTTTGGAATAGTTGGGCTGCATGGCAGGCAGAGATAAAACTGATAGTCTGTGGTTCTGCAACCTCATGGATGGTGCGAAATATCATTGACAACCATGGTGGACTGCACGACCGCGTGACTCACGAAATAGCATTGAAACCCTTTACGCTCAGTGAGACGGAAGAGTATTTTCAGTCCTTTGGCTTTCCCTGGTCACGTTTAAGTGTGCTGCATACTTACATGGCAGTGGGTGGCGTACCTTACTATCTCAGTCTGTTCAACCCCGATGAAAGTCCGGCACAAGGAATTGACCGCCTGTTTTTCTCGGAAAATGGAGAACTGCAGAAAGAATACAGACGGCTGTTTGCTTCTCTTTTCAGGAATCCAGGACCTTATCTTGCTGTCATCAAACTGTTGGCAGCAAAGCCATCGGGAATGACTCGCGAAGAGATACGTGAACAGTTGGGCGGTAGTAACAACGGGCATCTGGGCGACCTGCTGACAGACCTTGTCTATTGTGATTTCCTGCGCCAGTATAAGGTAAGGGAGAAAAAGGTAAAGACCAATTCGTCCATCTACAAGTTGGTGGACTTTTATACATTATTCTACCACTCATTCATCGGCAAGGCTTCCATGAATACAAGCTATTGGACACGCCTGCAAGGCACGCCCACAGTGAATACATGGCTCGGACTGGCGTATGAGCGTGTCTGTATGGCTCATGTATCGCAGATAAAGAGAGCCTTGGGTATTGGTAGTGTCGTGACGGAAGCTTATTCATGGCGAAGCAAAGACTCAGAACATCCTGCTCAAATCGACTTGTTGATAGAACGTGCTGACAAGATGATCAATCTCTGTGAGATTAAGTACAGCGAAACTGAATACAATCTTTCGCAGGAAGAGTATTTGAACATTGGGCGCAGGGTTGAAAGTTTCAGAGTTGCCATACAGACACATTATGGTATCGTCCCTACGCTCATCACCACCTTTGGTCTGTCAAGGGGCATGTATGCAGACTCCATCCATGCCTCGGTGGTTTTGGATGACCTGTTTACCAACTGACGCATGGACAGTGGCTTCTTCAGCGGTGAGATATTCGACCGTCTGGAAGAGAAGCGCTTGTCCTATATAGTAGCATGCCGCTTCAATAACTCTATCAAGATACAGCTTGCTTCACAGGCAAAATGGACGGAGGTGGCAGATGCCATTCATATTGCGGAGAGCACCTATCAGGCACAGGACTGGAAGAAGCCCCGTCGCATCATTATGGTCAGACAGGAAATTGACAAGCGACCCAAGGCCGCAGGCAAGAAGATAAAGAAGGTCAAGAAACCCAAGCAGATGGAACTCTTCCCTGACGTAGCCGAACTGGGGAACTACCGCTACAGCTGCTTCATCACTTCGCTGACACTGCCCGCAAAGGCCGTCTACGACCTCTATCGCGGAAGGGCAAGACGTCGATGGGTATCGGTATCGGACTCTTCGGCATCTTCTCCATTATGCGCTACCGTACCGACGCCATGCCAGTACGCGAGATGACCTATCTCTTCATCATCATCGCACTGGCCGTTGTCAACGCCATTGCCGAGGGAGTGCCCATGCTCGAACTCCTGCTTACTAACATCATCATCGTCGTTGCAGTTTGGCTCTGCGAGATCAGCCTGAAGACGCAGCCCTCAAAGCTTGTGCAGTACGACCGCATGGAACTGATTGTCCCTGAGCGTCGTGAGGAACTGAAAGCCGACCTTGAGAAGCGCCTGGGACTGAAGATCCTGAAGGTCGAGGTGGGCGCCATCGACTTCATCCGCGACATGGCCATGCTCCGTGTCGTCTACGAGGGCATCGACTCACCGGCCAACAATGTCGTGAAACTCAAGAATAGCCAGCTGCAGGAGTTCTGATGGCCTGCCCGAATGGAGGCTCCAAACGGGTCAAATGGTGCCTCCAAACGCGCCAAATGGCGGCTCTAAAGATACCCCCAAACTAACTTCCGAAGTAGCGTTTGAAGTGTCCCGGCCTCTGACGAAAATTTCCACACTGGATTTTTTCATGAGAGGCTGGGATTTTTCTGCGAGCAACCTGATGGTGGTAGGTGAACTGGCTGTGAATTGCTAATATCTTGTTTTGTAGTTACCTGGTCGACCATCGACGGTGATGCGAAGGATGCGCTTGCCTTTTTTTAGATAGTCGAAGCGGGGGTCGATGAGACGGTCGCAGTTGTACTTGCGTGATGCCTCTGTTTCGGCTAATCGCTGGGCTTCAGCAAGTGACAGCCCTTGCAGTTTCTGTTTGCCCTCTGGTGTAGAGATGTCAATGGTGTAAGTGATGCGGTCGCCAACGGGCACCAAATCGTAGTTGTTGATGCTTATGCCTCTGGCATCTACACCCATATTTGTTGCATAGCCGCCAGCACCAGAGCGTGCGGTGCTGCAAGAGCAGATGGTCATTATCATAGTGGCTGCGAAAGCCATTATGAAGAATATCTGTTTCATAATCTGAGTGTCTGTTAGAAGTTGTAACTAAGACCGAGGCCAACAGTTTTGTTACTAATAGTATGGCCACTGAGTATGTCTATACTGGCAGATATAGAGGAACTGTTGGATAATCTGAAATCACATTGGTAGATAGCTAATGATTGAATCATTTGAGCCTTTTTCTTTTCACGATTTGCCATCAATAAGAATGTCGTGGCAAATGTTACTCCGCCTAGACAAAGCACGGCTCCTGGAACATAAGCACTCGCTTCTCTTTTGTTAGCGTTCTCTGCTATAAACATCCATAAAACGCCACCTGCTGCAATGCACGAGCCACCAACTATGCCAATTATTCTTTCCCTTTTTGCTTTGTTTAGTGGGTCTTGTGTTATTTTGTCAATTTGCATCAATGCTCTGTCATTATACTGTTGCGTTCCATCATTCTGATTGTTAGGTTTATATAGATTTGTAGCCTCAGACAGGTTCACCTTCTTGCCATTCTCGTAATTGATGGCTGAAGCATCAGCGCGGTTCATTACATAGTTGGAGCCGTTCTGGTCGCTCCACTTCTTGTAAACAATCTCCGAAGAGTTGAGCTCCACGACGCGACAGACGATGGTCGAGCCGTCCTTTTTCACAATAACATCCTGTGCAAACACACTGGCTGAGCACAGAAGAAACAAAAAGACTAATAGTTGTTTCATTTTACTTGCTTTATTTATGTTAGTACTATCCCGTCTGATAGGAGAAGTTGCTCTTAACCTGTAGGCACAAGAAAAGCGCAGACCTTCACCATACGCCACACAGGTCTGCAACAACCTCTTACCACTTATGGGAAGCCTGCGCTTTAGGCGCAAGCCTCTTAGTGGTAAGTAATGCTCGTTCACTTTTTTCGAGGTTGCAGTTCGTGTGGCGAATGAGCAAATAAAATGGTGTGTCTCTTACGAAGCACGGCGCAAAGATAATGATTATTCCCCTAACCCCCAAATTTTTTGAACCGAAAATGCAGGGGAAGGGAGAAAAAGGCGGTGAAAAGTTTGGAAGATTCAATAAAAGTCGCTACCTTTGCCATGTAATAACAATATCGGTATGGAACGGACGAACAATATGAGCTCTACAGTTTTCAATCCTATGCAACTCCAGTTGCTGCGGATGTTCTCGTATGTAAAGACCGACGAGCAACTAAAAGAGATAAAGGCTGTCTTGGCCGACTATTTCTTTAAGAAAGTAGAAGAGGGAATGGATGCCCTTGAAGCTTCTGGTGAATGGAGCAAGAAAAAAAGTGATGACATTATGCAAGAGCATCTGCATACGCCTTACATTTACTGATGAAGAAACGGATAGTCCTTGACACTAATTGCCTTATTTCATCACTCTCGCGAACCAGCGACAGTTACGAGGTTTGGAAGGGACTTTATGAGGGTCGCTATATTCTTTGTGTGTCGAATGAGATTCTTACAGAGTATCAGGAAATTATTGGACAAAAGACTACACCTGAAATTGCAGAGAACGTCATACAGTTTTTGATAAACAGCGAACACGTCGAACTTGTCAATACCTATTACCGTTTTGAACTTATCACTGCCGACAGAGACGACAACAAGTTCGTAGATTGTGCTATAGCAGCAAATGCCACCTATATTGTATCGAATGACAAGCACTACAAACCCCTCCTTCAGATAGCTTATCCAAAACTGTATGTAGTAAAGCTGATGGAGTTTGTGGAATTGCTTCGTCGTCTTTGCTGACAGTTTGATCGTGAATATCGACGGCATCGCCCATCAATGCCGCTCGTTTCGACATCAAGACACCGTGCCAAGCAGACGGTGTGTGTCACAATTGCAATTCCTCTGAATCTATTTGCAACTACGTTCACTTCCTCAGAAACTCTTCCAAAGACCGTCATATCGTTGTGTTTGTTGGTGAGAACCTTGGCTGTTGATGGCAGTATAAGAATGTTGCCGGAGTCCTGATTATCCAAGGGCGAAACAATCTGGAAAGTCTTTGCAACATTAGCAATACGGTGTTCCTGATTTTGTGAGTAACTTTGCAGCCACAAAATCGGGAACATTATTATATGAGACGTATAATCCTTTTCTTTTTGGCTCTGGTGAGCCTGACGGTAGCAGGTCAGGGCGTAAAGCCCTTGCCCAAACTCCATGTGGAGGGGCGCTGGCTGGTAGATAATCATGGCAACCATGTTGTGTTGCACGGCGTGATGGACACACCGAGCATGTTTTTCAACAATGAGCGCTGGGGTAGCATGTGGCAAGGCGTGCAGTATGATGCCAATGGTGCCAATAGGTGTCTGGCCTATTTTGAAAAGCTGTTTGCGGGTATGGAGAAGGCCAAGTGTACGGTGTTCCGCCTGCACATGGACCCCGCCTGGACCAACGACCCCAACAAGCAGTTTACCAATGGTGGCCAGGAGGACGATATCTCGCGCTTCAGCGTTACCCGGTTTAAGACCTTCCTGCCTTCACTCTACTGGGAACTCATCCAGAAAGCCATGAACCACGGCATGTACGTTGTCGTGCGTCCGCCGGGGGTGTGTCCGAAGAATCTGAAGGTAGGCGATGAATACAACCAGTATCTGATGACGGTCTGGGATATCTTCTCGCAGAATACCTATGTCAAGTTGTTTGCCGGTCAGGTAAGTATTGAGCTGGCCAACGAGCCTGTGACGGTGTTGAACGCTCAGGGACAGGAAGATCCCAAGGCGCTGCACGACTATTTCCAGCCCATCGTCGACAAGATCCGTGCCAATGGGTTCACCGGCATCATCTGGGCTCCCGGCACGGGCTATCAGGCTAATTACACCAGCTATGCTTCCTATCCCATCGAGGGTTACAATATCGGCTATGCCGTACACGACTATACCGGCTGATATGGCAGCAGCGATGCTAACCCCAGCCCGGAGGTGAAGATCAACACGTTCCACCAGCAGGTGCCGGTGGTCGACACCAATCCCATCATCATCACTGAGGTTGACTGGAGCCCGATAAATCCCAACGGTAAGGGTCATTACAATGAGCATGGCGACTGGGTGGAACCCAACTATGGCACCTGGTCAACAGGCTCTACATCGAAATGGGGTAAGGCCTATAAGGCTTGTCTCGACCATTTCGGCAATATCTCGATGACGCTCTCTGGCACCGGCTGTCTGCTTGACATCGACCAGCTGCTGAAGGATGGCAGCGTGGTGCCCGCCTTTGGTGGTCTGGAGGAGGCTTGCGGCAAGGCTTGCATGGACTGGTATGCCGACTACTATCAGGTTGACTGGCCACATGCCGACGACGAGCCGCAGAGCGACGAGTCGCTCACGGCTGTCTCGCTCGCCCCCCCCGGCAGAGGATGTCGAGATCATCATAGGCAGCAACACTGCCATCAACCTGAATGCTACCTTCCAGGATGGCCATGTCCGTGAGGTGACTTCCTTGGCCAGCTATGAGGTGGATGCCCCCGATGTGGTCAATATCTCCTATGGGCTGGTAAAGGCATTGAAACAGGGTGTGGCACGTGTCACCGCTACCTATACAGATGCTAAAGGCTACCAGTTGACGACCTCTTACCGCGTACATGCCACCTACTTCCCCTTTGCCTCGAAGTACATCAGTACATCTATCTACTCAGAAGGCAAATACAATGAGGCTACCCATGCTTTCAGCCCCGGTCAGTACGGACAGATGGGCTGGCAGTTTGGTGGCGGTATCGACTTGTCGGGCTTTAAGTATCTGGTTGTCAAACTGAAGAGCGCACCCAGCAATGCCCATCTCAATCTGTTCCCAGCCATGAATATTTGGGGCGACTGCTGCTCCACTCCCGACTTTGGTTCCAAGAAGCAGATAGTCGTCAACCTGAAGACTGCTAAGTACACCTCGGGCGGCAAGACCGGCCAGCTGCTGGATACAAAGAATATCTTTATCGTATCCTTCTGGTCCAATTTCGGTACTATCATTGTCGATGATATGTATCTCACCAATAACGACGATTACAGCCGCGAGGGCGCTACCGCCATTGTTGGCGTACAGGCCAGTCCTACGGCAGCTTCCGGCTCCCATGTCTATGATATGAGTGGTCGCCGTGTCAGCTCTACTGGTAGCCTGATGCCGGGTGTCTACATCATGGATGGCAAGAAAATCGTTGTCAGATAGTAACAGCATGTCACAGCTAAAAACCAAGTAATACAACCATGAATAAGATTCTATTAAACCTTCTAACCATTCTTCTGGCCATGAACGGGCTGCATGCCTGGGCCTTGGAGAACCTGACCGTGGGTAGTACCACGCGAACAATGATTGTCTATGCCCCTAAGAACCTGCCCAGTCATCCGGCACTGGTCATCGCCTGCCATGGTGCCAATCAGGATGCAGCCTATCTGCAGGGCATGGCTAACTGGGAGTCAGTGGCCGACACGGCTAAGTTCGTCGTGGTCTATGCCAACGGCATCAACAAGAGGTGGGACATTGGCGGAAAGAGTGACCTGCAGTTTATGCAGGCTATCATCGATGCCATGTACAAGCGCTACAGTATCAACCGTAACCGTGTCTACCTGACGGGATTCTCCATGGGCGGTATGTTCACCTATTATGCCGCGACGAATATGGCCGACAAGATTGCTGCCTTCGCCCCTGTCAGCGGCTATCTCATGGGTGGTCCCAACGCCACCTCCACTCGTCCCGTTCCTATCCTCCATACCCATGGCACGATAGACTCTGTCTGCGTCTATTCCAATGTGCAGCAGCACATCGATGCCTGGGTGAAGTTCAATGGCTGCAATACCACGCCTGTGGTCATCAAACCCTATCCTGCGTCGAAGCCAGGCTCTCCCGCCGTGATGAAACGCTACAAGAACGGCAAGAACGGCGTCGAGGTGGCCCTGCTGACGCTTGACAAGAAAGGACACTGGTGGTCTATGGACCCCGTTCAGGCCCTCACCTCAGTGGAGGTGTGGAACTTCTGCAAACGCTATACGCTTGGAGCCGACGCACCGGATATAACAGCCATTGAGCCTGAGAACCAGTCGTTCGACCTGCTGCCTGAGCGCGACAACACCTTTACCGTGACTTTCAGCTTGCCTGTCGACTGTTCAAAGGTGAAGGCTGTGCTCTCGTCGTCAGGCAAAACCATCACGCTCGATGTGCTCACCCAGGGCCTGGCCTCGGTCGTCAGCTTCTCGTTGCCGTCATCGGCCAGCGTCGCCGACGGTGAGTACCAGCTCACGGTGAGCAATGCCGTGACCAAGGATGGTGGCATCTTGGAGAGCGAGTCGTTTACCTATATTTATGGTGTACAGGAGGTGGGAGCCACGTTGCAGGTAGACACCCTGCTGGCTCCCCAGTGGGCCAGCGAGCGTGAGACGGTTGGCGAGGGTATCCCTGAGGGCTGGCGACGGGTGCTCACTGCTTCTGACGGCACGACTGAGATCCTGAAGGGTGTCGCCGCCAACTGCACCGGCGTTCGCATGAAGTATTTTGAGCCGGGCGGCGACTTCGATGCCGGCTTCTACCTCAGTGCCCGCGACAAGCAGAAGTGTGCCCTGCAATATGGGTTCATCACCGGCAAGATGCTGAAGCTCAAGGTGGGCAACTATCGTGCCTCGTTCAACTCCATCTATTGGAGCGATGGCGCACAGCAGGCGCATGCCACCTACGATTTCCATGTGCTCTCCAGTGCCACGAATGCACTGTTCACCGCATCGTCCATCCCCTCTACAGGAACTCTGAAAGAGAACGCTTCACAGCGCGTGACAGGTTCTCAGGCACATTCCTTTGACTTCAGCATCAGCAAGGAGACCTACTACGCCCTCGGCTTTGAAATGTCGTCAGGATGGAACTCAGTCATCATTGGCAATCTGACCCTTACCACGCAGCCTTCTATCGTGGAAACCTACAAGGGAACGTTCTATCGTCTGCTGACAGAGGCCAAGGCTGCCGTCAGTGGCTATGAGGGAACGACGGCTGGTCAGAAGTTGCAGGCGGTCATCGCGCAGTATGACGCTTTTGCCTCCACGTCACCCTCGGCCTACACGGCTGCCACCAAACAGCTGCAGGCGGCGCTGAAGACCTTCCGTGCAGCCATTCCTACAGGTATCATCACCGAGACCACCATCCGCAGTGCTCATGCCGACGCCTACCATGACCTGACAGGCCGCTCTTACAGCAGTCAGAGTACGTTGCGTCCGGGCGTTTATATCCGTGACGGCAAGAAAGTTGTCATCCGCTAAATAATCAATGGTCTGACAATGATGTGGGCGTATCAACGTTTTGTTGGTACGCCCGCATTGTTGTCAGATGTTGATTCAAGGAATTTTATGTCCTCGTAGGTGTCGAGATAGGTGACATGGGTGACGAGGTACTCCTCGACGCCGTGCTTACCGTCAGCACCGCCGATGCCGCTCTTCTTCACGCCGGCATGGAAGCCCTGGATGGCCTCGAAGTGCTCGCGGTTGATGTAGGTCTCGCCGAACTCCACAAGAGCCAAAGAGCCATGCCTTCAGGACGGGCTGTGTCTTGAAATAGTAGGCTATCTCGGCGCAACAAAAACCTCTCAGTTAGGGCAGAACATAGTGGTTTTTCGCGTTTCTCCTCCTTTGTAAAAAGTGCGATTATCCGCTTATCCGCAAACTCTATTGAGTATCAGATGGTTAGCGAGAAATTATCCGCCATTTATCCGTCAATTATCCGCCAATTTTGCCTCTTTGGACGCTTTTTCCGACCATTTTAGCCTTTGTTCTATACCGTCTGAGCCTTTGTCTTCGCCCTTTGTCGCTGAAACGTAACGGCCATTTAGGAAGAGTCAG
>Ga0256405_10012965_pt1 | contig 10139 bp, 8 predicted proteins | sample RumenRJG_02DNA_FD_189096 | JGI IMG/M metagenome (GOLD analysis project Ga0256405, IMG submission 189096) | Bovine rumen microbial communities from Lethbridge, Alberta, Canada - RJG_02 | ecosystem: Host-associated > Mammals > Digestive system > Stomach > Rumen | place: Canada: Alberta | collected... | reverse complement strand
TACCGAAAATGAGAATGCCGGGAGGTTTGCCTGGGATCCTGAGAAGGGGAAAGTAAAAGATCCGGACGGCGTCAGGGACATGACTCCGGAGCAGGTACTTGATTACCTCTTTGATGCCTGAGAACGCTTCTTATCATAGACTTGATAGGGGAAGTCTGCCAGACGAGAAGAAGGCTGCAGCAAATAAAAAGAATTTGCCTGATTCTAGCTGAATGCAAGAAGAATGCAGATAGTTTATAGGACTGCTGAAAAGCGATCCTGCTACATAAGAGTGTGGTGATCATAGATGTGGTTGCTACACTCTTAATTTTGATGTAGCATGCAATATATAAATGTGCAAACATAGCCTACATTTCTGACAAACAGACGAGATCAAAAGACAGCCAGATTTCTATAATTACTTCAAGGCTCGAGGATCAGCCTTGTCGGTTTGCATATTTCAATTGAGGTCGATGAAAATCAGTGATAAACTTGTATAAATAACAGAAGATTCAATTCAGTATATGATGAAAAAATCTGTGTAATGGCATCAGAACAGACAATCTGTTCTGAATAAGAAAAAACGGAGATAAGATGATAATACTTGATAAACGTGCCATGTCATTGTGGGCAAAAAAGGAAGAAAGATGCGGGCGGTTTTATTGGCTTCCATTGTGGGTTCACTTGACAGACACGATGAATGTTTCCAAATGGTTATGGAATCATTGGCTCAGTGACAGCCAGAGATACTTTTGTGTAGAGTCCTTAAACACATCAGATGAGGAAATCGCACTGAACCTGGCAATGTTTCTTGGTGCTATACATGATATAGGAAAAGCAACTCCGGCGTTTCAAATACAGAAAGGTTTCAACAATTCTCATGATCTGGATGTATGCCTTCTTGAGAGATTGGAACTTGCAGGCTTTCAGGGTATTTCATCATTGACACTTGCTAATCCACGGAAAACGCATCACTCAATAGCAGGAGAGTATTTACTAACGAATGAGTTTCATGTTAAGGCGGATATAGGATCGATTATAGGAGGTCATCACGGAAAACCTGTGGATGATGAGTTTTTCATTGAAGCACAATCCGCATATCCTGCTAATTATTATCAAAGTGAGGACGATAAGGCAGAGATACATAACCAATGGAAAAAAGTGCAGCACGCTTATTTTCAATGGGCATTAGAGACCAGTAACTTTAACAGTGTCGAAGAATTACCGGAAATATCTCAGCCAGGGCAGGTAATATATATGGGGCTTTTGATTATGGCTGATTGGATTTCCAGTAATGCAGCCTATTTTCCGCTTATAGATATCAGCTCAGATGATGTATCTGACAGCATTGAAAGATTCAGAGATGGCATCAGTTTGTGGGGGATCCATCCTCCACTCCAGATACAAAGCTACCCGGCGATGAATGAAATGTTTATTAGCCGGTTTGGATTTGAACCCCGAGAGTTCCAAAGGAAAATGTATCAGACAATTGGTCAGATTTCAAAACCCGGAATTATTATTTTAGAAGCACCAATGGGCCTGGGCAAAACTGAGGCGGCGCTTGCAGCTTCGGAGATAGTCTCTTCAAAGATTGGAAGCAGTGGATTATTTTTCGGTTTGCCGACCCAGGCAACTTCAAACGGAATGTTTGGGAGGGTGCATTCGTGGTTAGAGAATATAGCAGACGAATATGGCATAAAACAGTCTTTGCGGCTGTGTCACGGGAAAGCCGCTCTTAATGAGGAAATGACTAGCCTGAAACAAATGACTTATCTTCAAAACATTAATATTGATGAGGAAACTAATGGAAGTGTCTATGTGAATGAATGGTTTTCAGGAAGTAAGAAATCATCACTTGATGATTATGTGGTTGGAACAGTTGATGGCTTTTTGTTCACAGCCCTTAAGCAGAAGCATCTTGCATTAAGACATCTGGGATTTAGTAAAAAAGTCGTAATAATAGATGAGGTGCATGCTTATGATACCTATATGCAGCAATATCTGGAAGAAGCGATCCGATGGATGGGCGCGTACGGAACACCAGTAATCCTTGTATCGGCGACTTTACCACAAGAAAAGAGAGAGAGTTTGATCACTGCATATCTTAAAGGAGCAGGGGCTAAGAGTCGAGAGATACAATTTCCAAGGAATTATGCAGACAGTAGCTGCAAGTATCCGATAATCAGCTATTCAGATGGGAAGGAAGTAAAAACACAGACAGATTTTTCGAATGCAGAGGACAAAATTGTCCGAGTGAACAAATTGAATGAAGAAGAACTGATAGATATAGTATCCGGCTTAATTGACGGTGGAGGTGTTGTTGGTATTATCGTAAATACCGTGAGAAAAGCACAGGCACTGGGGCAAAAGTGTAAGGAGCACTTTGGCTCAAACACGGTAGATATCTTACATTCTGCTTATATAGCAACTGATAGGATCAAAAAAGAATCTGACTTGCTTAGTATGATCGGGAAGCGAGGTAATCGACCGGAGAAAAAAATCATTATCGGAACACAAGTGATCGAACAGTCACTTGATATTGATCTGGATGTTCTGATTACAGATCTTTGTCCTGTTGATCTATTGTTGCAAAGAATAGGAAGACTGCAAAGGCATAGTATCAAGAGACCGGATCGGCATAAGGAACCAATTGTTTATGTTATGGGAATGAGTGAACAGTTGGATTTCGAAAAAGGGTCAGAGAAAGTTTATGGGAAGTATTTACTGATAAGGACGCAGTATTATCTTCCGGAGGTAATACGAATCCCATCTGATATCCCCGGTTTGATTAATAAGGTTTATGGAGATGAAGAACCTGATTTCCCGGAAGGATTGCTGAACACTTATCACGAAAGCTTCATTCAGATGGAAAACATAAGAAAGGAAAAGGCTGATAAAGCACTGACATATCGTATTGGTAATCCCCATAAACCAGTCAATCCGAATAAGTATAATATGATCGCCTGGCTGAAAAATCCGGATACTTCAGACTGTGAGGAAAAGGCTGCTGCCCAGGTCAGAGATATTGAAGAGACGATCGAAATAATTGCGGTGAAAAGAGTTGGCCATGGTTACGGAACGTTTGGGAACGGAGAAGATATTTCTGAAAGGATCAGTGATCCGCATATCGACAAGGAATTGGCAAAACAGACAATCAGGTTGCCCCATTATATTACACGCAGAAAAGGGATCTCGAAGACGATTGAAGCGCTTGAAGAATATAATCGTAAATATTTGCCGGTCTGGCAGAACCAGCCTTGGTTAAAAGGATCTTTGGGGATCATTTTTGATGAAAACGGAAGATTTGAAATGGATGGTGTTCAGATGAAGTATGACAATGAATTTGGATTGCGAGAGGAAAAAGGCTATGGGACGATTTAATCTGTTGGATGAACCGTGGATTTCAGTAGTGGTCGGAAAAACGGGTGAAAAAGAGGATGTATCTCTGCTTGACTTCTTTCATGGAGCCGGCAGTTATCATACATTGGCAGGAGAAATGGCAACCCAGAATTTCGTAGTGATGCGCTTTCTTCTGTCGATCATTCAGACTGTTTTCTCGCGATTTGATTATCAGGGAACTGTATTGCCGGGAGTCGTTCTTGATGAGAAATGGAGACAGACAGAACCCGTGGAGGAAGATGATTGGGACGAGTACAGTCTTGCTGCCTCTGTTTGCTGGAAGGAATTGTATACAAAGGGATCTTTTCCTGAAGTTGTTTGCAATTATCTTGAAGCATGGAGGGATCATTTCTATCTTTTCGATGATAAATATCCATTTTATCAGGTAAATAAAAATGAGATGGACGAGATCATGTCCCAGATCCCTAATAAGAATAAGCCGACATCCATTTATGGGAAAAATCTAAATAGGACGATTTCAGAAAGCGAGAATAAAATTGCCCTTTTTTCTCCAATTGCTGATGCCAGGATCGGGAAGAGGAGCAGAAAAGACATCATGTCACCAACAGAACTTGTAAAATGGTTGTTGATGTTTCAAGGATATTCGGGACTAGCCGATAAAGTATCAGTGGCAAACTCAGGGCAGAGAAATTCTAAGGGATGGCTGTTTGATCTAGGTGGTATTTTCCTGCAGGGAAGCAATTTATATGAAACGCTGATAATGAATTATATGCCGGAATCTCCAACAGATAATCAGGAATTCACCGGAAGGATCCAAAGACCTTGCTGGGAATCAAGTGGAAGTGATGTGGTACATCGACTGTGTCATGCCAGCTTTATTGATAATCTTGCGGAACTCTATACCAACTGGAGTCGGGCGGTGTTCATTGATCCAAATATAAATATGTCGGAGCCGATTGAGATTAGCGTTGTAAAACTTCCAGAGATAGAGCATACAGAAAAAAATATCGAACCGATGACTATCTGGGGGTTTAAGGAAACCGAACCAAATAAAGATCATTTTGTGCCCAAGAAACATACTGTTGAGCAATCATTATGGAGAAACTTTGGCATCATCTCAATGCGGCAAACTGTTGAAGGGAATATAAAACATCATCGGCCAGGAATATTCGGACAGTATAAAAGACTGACAGATGTAGTGGGGAGCCGATGGACGGACTTGGTTGGCGTGAGCATGGAGGATGACGGCAATGCGACATCGTGGCTACCTGTTGATGAAATCTCAGACAGCTTTACTATAAATGATATTGTAATCACAGATATTGATGATGATGGCTGGGTTATCCGAATTAATGATGCAGTAGAAACTACAAAAGAAGTAATCTCAGGTGTTTTTAGAAGCTATCTCAAGGGAATATGCAAGATAAGAAATCTGAAACTTAAAGATCCAGTTGATCCGTATGCAGCGGGTTTTATAGCTGAAGAAACAGAAACAATGTATTCAATCATTGATTCTGCTTTTAAAGAGTGGTTGTCACATATTGAACCTGGCGATTCAAAAGAAGAAAAGGTAAAAGAATGGTATTCACAATTAAAAAAAATGGTGCTGGATCGGGGCGAGGAACTCTTTGAGAACAGCACCTCCAGGGATTTGACTGGAATCAGGACGGAAAACGGGATAGATAATATAGCTACAGAATACTGGCACTTCGTAATTAAAGTAAATAGTATTTTCAGATAAGGGGGCAAGGTGTGAATCCAAAAGAAAAGAAACCATCTGTGTATGGCACTATGAAGAAAATATTGACATTTATGAACAGTCCACAGGAACAAAGCAATCTGAATGGGAACCTTGCGGTAATTCGAAAATCTGTCGGAAAGGATGATGAGGACGCAGCGGAAGTCTGGCAAATACTGTTCCCATTAATTCCGGAAGAGTTTTTGGGAACGGGCCCATTAAACTACAGGGAAAAGGCATTACTGACTTCATTACAGCTGTATGCAATCGGGCAGCAGGGTTCAAATAAAATGATGGATGATGACAGTTTCAGTTTTGGAAGTTCTTTGCGTCGAGTCAGAGATGAAAACGCAATATCATTGGACAGAAGGTTTAATGCTATGTTAACAGCGACAACATTTGAAGAATTTGCATATCATCTTCGACAAATATTTAAGCTTGCAAAATCAAAAAACGATTTTTCCGTAAACTTTCCCGCGCTTGCAGATGATTTGTTCTGGTATCAGAATAGCAGAAGTAAACAAATATGTTTGAAATGGGCAAGAGACTATTATCGGACTATGCCCAACCTCAATCATTAATATCGGTAACGACAATTTGCATATTATTCATAAGGAGATAAAAAATGAAAGAAAAGCGCTTATATCTTGACATTCATGCAATCCAGACCCTTCCGCCTTCTAATGTGAACAGAGATGATACAGGAAGCCCTAAAACAGCTTTATATGGGGGTGTAAGACGCGCACGAGTAAGCTCGCAGTCGTGGAAGAGAGCGATGCGGCAGTATTTTCTTAATGAGTGCCCTAATGATCTTGGAATCAGAAGCCTGGATATTATCAGATATGTTGCTGACAAGATTATTGAAAAAGATGCGTCTGTGACAGAAGAGAATGCAATGAAATTATCTGAGAAGATGTTTAATGATGCAGGTATAAAGACAAAGGATCAAAAGACGAAGGCGTTGTTTTTCCTGGGCAAAAAGCAGGCTGAATTATTGGCAGAAGCGGCGGTTAAAGGGGAGACACAAAAGAGTGTATTAAAGCAGATTCTTAGTGAAAACCCTGCAGTAGACATTGCAATGTTTGGAAGAATGGTTGCTGATGATTCTTCGTTGAATGAAGATGCTTCTGTCCAGGTTGCCCATGCGATATCGACCCATGAGGTACAGACGGAATTTGACTATTATACTGCGGTAGATGAATTAGCACCGGAAGAGAATCCTGGAGCAGGAATGATCGGAACTATCGAATACAATTCCTCTTCCTTATACAGATATGCCAATATTTCGATGCATGAATTAGCGAGGCAGCTTGGAAATAAGGAACAGGCTGTTGCTGCTGCAAAATTATTCATTCAGGCGTTCGCTAATTCTATGCCTACAGGAAAAGCAAATACTTTTGCCAATCAGACGTTGCCGCAGCTGCTGATGATAAATATCCGTCAGGACAGACCCGTAAATCTCGTTACAGCATTTGAAAAACCAATTCGTTCTCGTACGGGTAATGTTGCTCCTTCTATCGATAGACTATTTGATGAAGTGAAGAAGTCGGAAAAATATGTACTAGCTCCAGTAAAGACTTTGTATGTGGTTGCAGAAGACGTTACGAAACCAGAATGGGGTATAGAAGAAGATAACATATTTGCACTTATAAATGATTTTGCAGAGATTGTTGAGGACATTTTATAAAAGGCAGGTGGTAGATTTGAAAACTGTATTATTGAAGTTTTCAGGCCCTTTACAATCCTGGGGAACGGATTCACATTTTGAAACACGTCATACGGATACATATCCCTCCAAAAGCGGTGTGATCGGAATGATTGCCTCCGGATTAGGATATCGCCGTGATGAAGAGGAAAAGCTAAAAAGATTAAATACTCTGCGGTTCGCAGTCAGGATTGATCAGGCAGGCCAAATATTGAAAGACTATCATACGGTCAAAAAGTATAAAGAAAACGGTGATTTTGACAGAACGTATGTTACAGAGCGGTATTATCTGCAGGATGCGGTGTTTATTGTCGCATTAAGCAGCAACGACGACGAACTGATCAATGACGTTATTATGGCAATGAAAGAGCCGTACTTTTCGCTGTATCTGGGACGCAGGTCTCTTCCTGCAACCGCAGATTTATTAATAGGTGTATTCGATTCGGATGCAATCACGACATTAAGAAAGTATCCATGGCAGGCATCTGATTGGTATCAGCGAAAGTATAACAATCGGAATCGGCTGCAGATATTTGCAGACGAAGAAATGTTGGGTGGTGAGAGGACACAAATCCGAAACGATGAAGTGCTGTCATTTTCACAGCATAGGGGAAGGAAATTCAGCCCGAGGAAGGAAGCACGGCTAGTGGTAGATGTGACGGCTCCGATTCAACCTGAAGAGCACGATGTATTTGAAGCAATAGAGAGAGGAAAGCTGATATGTATTTATCACGAGTAGCTCTAGATAGTCAGAATAGAAGAAAGATGAAAGATTTGACTCATCTTGGAGCATATCATAACTGGATAGAGAGCTGCTTTCCCAAGGAATGGGAGGAGAATGTCCGAAGCAGAAAGCTATGGAGGATCGATACGCTGCACGGGAAGAAATATATATTGCTTGTGAGTGACGAAAAACCGGATCTGGAGGTTTTTGAAAAATATGGTATTCAGGGAAGCGCTCAGACAAAGCCATATAACAAGTACCTGGAGTCAATTGAAGAAGGGAACACTTTCAGATTTCGGGTAACACTGAATCCTGTAAGAGCACTTTCTCAAGGCGCTGGTAAACGGGGCAGAGTTGTGCCTGAAATAACAGCAGAACAGCAGATGCGGTTTCTTGAGTCTCGTGCAGAGAAACTCGGTTTTGAACTTATTTCAGGAGAATATCAGATAGTGGAAAGAAGTTGGGAACCATTCAACAAGCAGGGCCAGAAAATGATTCGGTTAAATAAGGCGACTTATGAAGGCTTGCTCATAGTAACAAATAAAGACAAATTCTATCATACTTTGACAAGAGGGATAGGCAAAAAGAAGGCTTACGGATTTGGACTTATGACAGTCATTCCTGTTTGAGTGTTTATTGGATGGATTATGGCATATAACAAGACAAAACTACATGAGCTGCCTCGTATAGCGGACCGTGTCACATTTATATATGTAGAACATGCAATTATTAATAGGGTCGATGGCGCTGTTGCCGTTTCTGAAAGTCGAGGGATCGTCAGGATACCAGCTTCAATGATTGGCATTTTGCTTCTTGGTCCCGGGACTACCGTCAGCCACCGTGCTGTTGAACTACTGGGGGAATCAGGAACGAGCATCGCATGGGTTGGTGAGCATGGTATAAGACACTATGCCCATGGTAGAAGTTTGTCTCATTCATCAAGATTTCTTGAAGTACAGGCAAAATATGTAAGCAATACAAGAACAAGACTTCAGGTAGCAAGGGAAATGTATCAAATGAGATTCCCTGATGAGGATGTTTCCTCACAGACTATGCAGCAGCTTCGTGCAAAGGAAGGTGCACGTATTCGCAAACTATATAGGAGTATATCAAAGCAATATAACGTAAAGTGGAATGGAAGAACCTATGATCCGGAGAATTATGAAGGAGGCGATCTGGTAAATCAAGCCCTATCTGCCGCGAACGTGGCTTTATATGGATTGGTATATAGTGCAATAACTGCTATGGGGATGTCTACAGGATTAGGATTTGTACATTCCGGACATGATCTTTCTTTTGTGTATGACATTGCAGATTTGTATAAGGCGGAGATCACCATCCCTATCGCATTTCAGGTCGCTTCAGAAAGTACTCCAGAAGATGATGTTGGAAGAATCTCTCGTCAAAAAGTACGTGATGTTTTCGTGGATGGAAAAGTATTTGCCAGGATCGTGAGTGACATACAGACTTTGATGGGGATTAAGGATGAGCGCTTGGAAGTAGAACCATTAAGTCTGTGGGACAATAAGGATGGGAATGCCAAATATGGCATAAACTATAGTAATGCTAATGAGGACTGAGAGTATATGCCGTTTACGGTGATAACTATAAAAAAGGTTCCGGAATCTCTGAGAGGAGATTTGACGAGGTGGATGCAGGAAATAACAACAGGTGTGTATGTAGGCAATTATAATTCGAGGATTAGAGAGTATTTGTGGAAGAGGGTAACAGATACGGTTGGCAATGGTGAAGCAATGATTTGTTACTCTTGTAGAAATGAAATAGGGTACTCTTTTTTGACATGTAATAGCGAAAGACAGGTGGTGGATTATGATGGAGTCCCCCTTGTTTTAATCCCTTCGCAAAACAAATCGGATTATAATCATGAAGATATTCAACTTGGTTTCAGTAACGCCAGCAAGTATCAAAAGATAAAAAGAAGATATCAACCATCTTCAGGTTCACGAAATACTGCAGATAATAGGGTGCGTTCAGATCAATTTACGGATACCAGGCAAGGAGCAGCGGAATTAGTATTCCTTGACATTGAAACCACCGGATTGAATTATGATGTTGATCAGATTATCGAAATCGGTGCAATAAAAGTAGTGGGTAGTAAAGTTACTGAATTTCATAGGATAATACGTACAGATATCCATATATCAGAGGCGGTGCGTAACTTGACGGGAATAACAGATGATATGTTAAAGGATGGGGAAGAGTTGGAAACCAGCATTAGAGAATTTAATGCATTTATCAAGAATTCCATTCTTGTAGGGTACAATCTGTCATTTGATCTTCGATTTTTAAATAAGGCTATGGAAAAACAGTCTTTAGGACCAATTCACAATAGAACAATTGAATTGTTACGTGAAGCAAAGAGGAAAAACAGTTTTCAGACTAACTATAAATTTGAAACGACACTCAAAGAGTACGGAATTACTCAAAAAGTTCCTCATAGGGCTCTGGAAGATGCGAGGCTAAGTTATAATTTATATATTCAAATGATGTTGGGGTCAAAAGGTTCCCAACAGACCCGTTGTAGTAACCAGTAGTTTCAGTAAACCAGCACCTTGAAAACTTTACACAAATCGCGTAGTTGAGCGAAAAACAGAGATCACCATGGTATAATG
>Ga0256405_10012964_pt1 | contig 10140 bp, 9 predicted proteins | sample RumenRJG_02DNA_FD_189096 | JGI IMG/M metagenome (GOLD analysis project Ga0256405, IMG submission 189096) | Bovine rumen microbial communities from Lethbridge, Alberta, Canada - RJG_02 | ecosystem: Host-associated > Mammals > Digestive system > Stomach > Rumen | place: Canada: Alberta | collected... | reverse complement strand
ATCTCCCCCTTTGAAGCCATAAAAAATTCACCCTTTATGAACTGTACCCCAAAGTTTGGACAAGTAAAAAAGTCCCGAGGGTGATTCATCAAGAGGCGTTTAACAAATGGCATCGGTATTGCACCGGTGTCATTTTGTTTAAGTTCCACTGATAACGTTCATTATTATAATAATAAATATAATTTTCAACCAAAGTTTTCACTTCATCAAATGTTTTGCAGGATTTGATGTCCAAATCATCTTTCAAATGCCCGAAGAAACTTTCAATCGGCGCATTATCCAAGCAATTCCCTTTTCTTGACATACTTTGCGTAACACCTAATTCTTTAAGCTTATTTACATACAATGGATGTGTGTAATGTGTTCCTTGGTCAGAATGTATCATCAATTTTGAACAGTCCTTGTGTTTCAATGTTTCTTCCAAACCAATATATGCTGTTTGCATTGATAAATCTCTGCTTACATTAAAAGCAACGATTTCCCTTGTTGCCAAGTCTTTAGTTGCACTCAAATATGCTCGTTGTCCGCTTTTATAAATAAGATAGCTGATGTCCGTGGAATATACCGTATCCGGAACATTCACATCAAACTGGCGTTGCAATAAGTTCGGTGCCGTCCGATGCTCCAAACCTTTCTTAAAAATAACATTGTATGGATTCTTCTTGCGTATTTTAGTTATCAAACCATATTGTTTCTTTATCCGCGCTATCTTTTTTAAGTTCATCACAATTCCGTATTTCTTCTGCAAATCCATTGCAATAGTTCTAATACCCGCTTTCTTGTGCTTCTTATAAAATATCTTTTGGATTAAAAGCAAATCAGCTGCATCTTTTTGTTTTTTATCATTTTTATGCTTTAATGTGTAATAACACGAGCTGCGGGATATATGACTGATTTTGCATATCTGTTCTACCGTCAAACCTATTTCTTTACCCTTGGATACAATCTCAATCAGTTCTTCTTTGTGCATTGTTCCAAGGGTTCGAGTTTTTTTAAGAATTCGTTCTCCAATCTTAAATACAAGATCTCTTTACGTAATTCTTCTTCACTCATCTCGCTTATTGGTTTTGATATGTTTATCTTCGGTCGGCCTCTCGCGTTTTTGTTAGGATGTCTTTGCTGATATTTCCATCTGCTTAGTGCCTTTTGGGCATATTTTCCTTTATTAAGCCAATCGGGTATTCCGGCTTCTGTAAATATCTGCTTTGCCGATTTACCTAATTCTTCATGCTCATGCATTACTTGTTGCTTAAACTCTTCCGTATATTCAACATTGCTGTTCATTACCTTGCTTATATGCGGATTGGTTTCTAATTCAGATATTTCTTCCTGTGTAAATATATGGTGTTTCATCTTTTTACCTTTCTGCTGTTGGTTAGTATATAAAATTATCCCGAAAATTACTAGCGTAATCTTCGGGACTTTTTTTTACTGTCCAATTTTCGGGGTGCAGTTCATTACGGTGTTTCTTTTTATATTGGCGCGCTCTGGGCGATGAATGGCTCACTTTGTTCGCCATAATCTCAGCACATATCAAATTTCATCTGATATGTTATTCGATTCCGAACTGCGTTCGAAACACACCATAGCACTTTAATATAAAAGAAACACCTTTACGGTGTTTCTTTTTATTGGCGCGCTCTGGGCGATTATTCGAAAACCTCTCGGTTTTCTCATGACCTCAACCTTTGCCGCCAATGCCGGCAAAGATTTCGGTTCCGAAGGCGTTCTCCTCGCACGGCGACCGCTCAATACAAAAACCCTCCATAAAGGAGGGCTTTTTGTATTGGCGCGCTCTGGGCGATTCGAACGCCCGACCCACAGCTTAGAAGGCTGTTGCTCTATCCTGCTGAGCTAAGAGCGCATTCTTTATTATTTATACCCCTTTTTTCACATTTTAATCTGATTGTCAATATTATTTTTTATAATTTTTTACTTTTGTTTGAATATTTATCAGCCAAGCGTTGATGATTTCTTTATTTGATTTTATCAACAGATCGTCCCCCTACTTTAAAAATTTAAAAAAATTTGTTGTACATTGTATATGCTTGTTAAAATTGTTGATTATTTTTTATCAACAGTTTTATATACATAAGACTAAAAAATAATTTTTTTTATTTTCATATAGTTAAGGCAATAAATAAAATGTTATAAACATTATACACCTCATGTTAATAAAAATATCAACATGTTTATAAATCTTTTAAAAGTATTTAAATAACGTGCATAAAAAGCTAAACTAACCCACAATATAACAAGTTATACACATAAATGGTTAACAAAATGTGTATAAAAATAAAGAAAGTTAAAAAAAATGTATCTTATCGGAATTACCGGTTTAATCGGAAGCGGTAAAACAACAATCGGAAAAATATTAAAATCATCAGGATATGTTGTTTATGACATGGATCAATGGTGCCGAAAGATGTATTTTAACCCTGAATTTTTAAGTATAATCCGGCAAAATTATCCGCAAACCTTTAATAATAATAAGTTTGATAAAAAAATTTTAAGAAAGATTGTTTTTTCAGATAAAAAGCAACTTCAAAAACTTGAAGCGTTGACGCATCCTTATTTAATCTCTCTTTTAAAAAAGACAATACACCATTATCAAAAAAGCAAATATATTTTCTTTTTTGAAAGTGCACTTTTATATCAAATGGGACTTGATAAATATTGTACATACATAATCCAAACTTCTGCGCCGAATGATGTGATGCAAAAAAGGGTGATGAAACGTGATTTGATAGATGAAGGGGAATATTTAAATATTATTGATAATCAAAAAAGTTTTGAAAAATATGATAAAAAAGCTGATTTTGTAATAGACACAAATAAAACATTAGGTATAATTAAAACAGAGTTATTAAATATTTTAAAAAGGATTGAAAGTGCTTAGAGAAATTGTTTTTGATACGGAAACAACAGGTTTTGATCCGCATCAGGGTGATAAGCTGGTTGAAATCGGAGCGATTGAATTAATCAATCATATCCCGACAGGCAGAACTTATCATCAATATATCAATCCTTTAAGAGATGTGCCTGAAGACGCTTTTAAAATTCATGGTTTATCAACCGAATTTTTAAAAAACTATCCGCGTTTTTCCGAAATTGCAAAAGATTTTTTATCTTTTGTCGGTGATGATGGTATTATGGTGGCACATAATGCACCTTTTGATATGAGTTTTATCAATTATGAGCTTAAACATAACGGATTTGATACATTAAATAATCACGAAGTGATTGATACGCTTGAAATAGCAAAAAGTAAATTTCCGGGTGCACGTAACAATTTGGATGCGCTTTGTCATCGCTATAATATAGATAACTCAAAACGTACAAAACACGGCGCTTTATTAGATGCTGAGCTTTTGGCTGAAGTTTACCTTGAGCTTTTAGGTGGTGCCGAACCATCTATGAATTTAAGTGTTGAGGTCCAAAAAACTCAAGAAGTGAACACTGTTCAAAATAAGGTTTATCAAGTTCGGCATTTTGATATAACTCAAGAAGAAGAACAAGCTCATCAAAATTTTTTAGAAAACAAAATAAAAGAGGCAATTTGGCTTAAATGAAAAAATTAATCATATGGGATTTTGACGGCGTTTTGGCAGATACCGAAAAATTATGGCTTTATAACAGAATGATAACCATTAACGAAACATTCGGTCTTAACTGGGATTTTTCAACAACATCAAACTATTTACTCGGTATGAGTGATAAAACAAAACGTGAAGTTTTGTATAAGTTAGGTTTGCATACAACCGATGATTTTTGGATAAAAAATAAAGAACTTGATTATCAGGCAATGTATGAAAAAGGTTTTGAGTTAACAAACGGTGTACAGAATATACTCAATCTTGATATTAAACAATGTATTGCAACTGGTGGTTTAAAAGAAAAAACAGCCGTTAAAATAAAAATTGTCGGTTTAAGTGATTATTTTACACCCGATAAAGTTTTTACGGCCGATATGGTTCAAAAAGGAAAACCTGAGCCTGATTTATTTTTACTAGCGGCTCAAAAATCAGGTGTTAAACCTCAAGATTGTATCGTTATTGAAGATTCCGTTGCAGGACTTAAAGCAGCCTTAAAAGCTCAAATGACGCCGATTTGTTTTACAAAATACATTAATCCTTTTAATAAAGATTATTTTAATGAAGTCAAAAATATTCAAGTTAATTATGTTTTTGATGACATGAAAGATATTCAAAAAACGATAGAAAAAATGATTTAAAAAAATCTTGTTTTTGTTGTAAAAATAAGCTAAACTGACATTGTTTTATGAAAAAAGGATAAAAAAGTGTCGGAAATCGGTGAAAAAAAATCATTTCATATTTCGGATTTGAAAGAAAAAGTCCGTCAGACACGCGCTCAAGAAAATCAGAAAGATTATGATTTAGACCGGCTTTATGAAAATAATTTTTCATGGCAGGCAATTTCTGACGTAACGATTAAGGAAGCTGATGATAAACTTTCACTTCAAACATTTCATAAAAACAATGGCCAAAATTTTCATGCACAAAGTTTAATTGGTGAAAAGTTTACAAAACAAAATTTGAAAAATGCTGATTTTTCAAATGCTGATTTAAGTTATACCGATCTTAAAAATGCCGATTTACAAGGCGCTGATTTTTCGGGTGCAAATTTGACTGAGGCGGATTTATCCGGTGCAAACTTAAACAATGCCGTTTTTACGGGCGCTGTCTTAAAAGGGACAAACTTTACCGGCGCTAAAATGCGCGGTGTTAAATTAAAAGATGCGGACATTGAAGATGCGATTTTGCTTGATGTTGATATGGATGAAATCGCATTGCAGGAACTTCAGGAGCTGGTTGAATTTTTGGCGACTTACTATCCGCATAAACTTAATTTAAGACGTATTAATCTGACATTGCTTGATTTATCAAAAATTGATTTAAAGCAACTTGATTTGCGCGGTGTTGATTTTACGGGTTGTAATTTTACGGGTGTGAATATTTATGAGCTTGATTTGAGTGAATGTATTATTTCTCAAGCGCAAATAGAACAAGCTTTAGGGCGCCCCGTAACACCTAAGGAATTGAAAGAAATTTTAGCACCGAAGAAGAAAAAGAAAAAATCAAGAGGTATTGATTTAACGGAATTTTTCTTTGCTGTCGGACCGGCCGGCGTTTGGGATGCACGAAAACATCCCGGTGTTCGGATTGAAGATATTATGCGTGCCGGAAAAAAACTTTACGATGCTTTCTTAAAGCGTCAGGATACGGATGAAGAAATTTTAGATAAATTCCATAACCGCAATTTAAAAACGCCAGAGCAAATTGAAAAAGAGCGGCATGAAAAAATGCGCCGCCAGCTGGAAGAAAAAAAATATGAAGTACGCAAAGAAAAAGAAGAAAAAGAAAATGAAAAACGTGAAATCCAGTTCAGAAAAGATGAATATAAAAAAATGCAGCAAAATAAATTAAAAGAAGAACTTAAAAAAGCCAAACAAAATCAAATTATAGCACACTCTAATGCGGGTCGTGAGGGCAGATAAGATGGAAGATACGCTTTTTTCAGCACAACTCAAACGTCCGCTTGCAGACAGATTACGTCCTCAAAATTTAAATGAAGTTGTCGGGCAGAATCAACTCACCGGTGATAATGCACCATTAAAACGTATGCTTGAAACAGGTAAAATTACATCATTTATTTTATGGGGCCCTCCCGGATGCGGTAAAACAACAATCGCACGCTTGATGGCAGAACATACAAATCTTTATTTTGAGCAAATTTCAGCTGTTTTTTCAGGTGTAGCTGATTTAAAGCGTGTTTTTCAATATGCGATTGAACGGCGTTCAAACCAAGGAAAAGGGACACTTTTATTTGTTGATGAAATTCATCGTTTTAATAAATCTCAGCAAGACGGGTTTTTACCTTATGTTGAAGACGGTACGGTGATTTTGGTCGGGGCAACGACGGAAAATCCGTCATTTGAACTTAACGCCGCTTTATTATCACGTTGTCAGGTTTTTGTGCTCAACCGCTTAAATGAAGATGATTTTGAAATTTTGCTTTCGCGTGCGGAAAAAGAAGAAGGCAAAAAACTACCGATTGATGATGAAGCGCGCACATTCTTAAAACAAATTGCAGACGGTGACGGACGTTATATTTTAAATTTAGCGGAAAGTATTTGGTCATACGCTAAAGCAGGTGAAATTTTTAATAAAGATATGGTGATGAATATTGTTCGCTCGCGTGCGCCTGTTTATGATAAAGGCCGCGACGGACATTACAATCTGATTTCAGCTGTACATAAATCACTGAGAGGTTCGGATGTTGATGCGGCGCTCTATTGGGTGGCAAGGATGTTAATCTCAGGTGAAGATCCTCGGTATATTTTGCGCAGACTTATCCGTTTTGCAATCGAAGATGTTTCGCTTGCCGACCCAAATGCGATTGTTGAGGCAATAGCTTTAGCAGAAACATATGAACGCTTGGGCTCACCGGAAGGTGATTTAGCCGTGATGCAATTGACGGCTTATCTTGCAACAGCACCGAAATCGGCTGCTGTTTATAAAGCGATGGATAAGGCGTACGGTTTGGCAAAAAAAACAGGTTCTTTAATGCCGCCGAAACACATTTTGAACGCGCCGACAAAACTGATGAAAAATCTCGGATATCATGAAGGGTATATTTATGATCAGGATTTAAAAGACGGTTTTTCAGGGCAAAATTATTTTCCGGATACGATGGAGCGTGTTAAAATTTATGAGCCGGTTGAACGTGGTTTTGAACGCGAAATTAAAAAACGTATTGATTATTTTGACAATTTAAGAAAACAAAAACAGGAAAGGCAAAAAAATGACAAATCATGAAGAAAACATCAAAAAAATCATTATATCCGAAGAAACTTTTGAAACCTTAAAACAGGAAGAAATCGAAAAACTGCGTGAAAAAAAAGACGTGGGTATTGTTATCTTACCTCAAACAGAGGTTTTTTCTCACTTTATACATAATACTGCTGGTGTTGCGGCTGTGATTTTATCAAAAACAGAACAAAAAGATTTACTTAATTCATCAGGTGCAGATTTTGATGTTCCGGAAGATGTTTTTGAGCAAAGGATTAAAGAAATCAAAAAAAATCTTGAACCGATAGAATTTAAAATGCCGCAACACATAGAAGAATTGCTTGAAAATCTGCCTCAAATGATTTATGAAGACCCAAGACCCTTTCCAAGTCAAAAACAACAAAATAAATACTACGTTCCGCACACAATCGGCCGGCCAAATTCTAAAAAGAAAGGCGGCAGATAATGTCTGGCATCTCAATTATTAAAATCAAAGAAGATGATGACGGTATAAGACTTAATCGCTGGTTTTTGCGAGAATATCCGTCACTTTCGCTATCGCATCTTCAAAAATTACTTCGAACAAAACAAATCAAGGTTGACGGCAAACGTGCCGAAACCTCAACACGGCTTTTAAAAGGGCAGGAATTACGTCTTCCGCCGCTTGATGAGCAAAAAGCACAAAAAAAAGAAAACTTTATAAAAAAAGATGATGCTTTATTGATACAAAATATGGTCATTTATGAAGATAATGATATAATTGTCTTAAATAAACCGTCTGGACTTGCTGTTCAAGGCGGAACCAATCAGTCAAAACATATAGACGGTCTTTTGGATGCCTTAAAATCAGATGGTCAGGAAAGGCCGAAACTTACACACCGAATCGATAAAGATACATCCGGAATTTTGGTTTTAGGAAAAAACAGAAAATCAACACTTGCTTTGACAGAAGCTTTCAGAACACATAAAATCAAAAAAACATATTTAGCTCTTTGTGCCGGTTGTGCAAAATCAAATGAAGGCCAAATCAAAGCCCCGCTTGAAAAAATTGGTGAAAAGATGGTGGTTGTAGAAGACGGACAAAAAGCTGTTACAAATTACAGAATTTTGGATAATATCGGTCAAAAATTCTGTTTGGTTGAAGCAGAACCTTTAACGGGAAGGACACATCAAATCAGAGTGCATTTGGCACACATCGGCCTGCCGATTGTCGGAGATACAAAATACGGCCGCCGTGAAGATGCAAAAAAGGCAAATTTGAGCTTAAAATTACATCTGCACAGTTATAAAATTGATTTATCTGACGTATTAAATAAAAAAACTGTTGTCAAAGCTAAAATTCCTGATTATTTTATGGCAGATATCAAATCACTCGGTTTTAATTTTAAGGAGAAATAATAAAATGAACAAGGTTTTGAAATGGATTTTGGGAATTATATCGTTTGTTGTTGTTGCGGCAATTATCGGTGTTGTGATTTTTATCAGTCAATTTGACTTAAATGAATATAAGCCGAAGATTGAAAAAATTGTTTATGAACAAACGGGTCGAAAACTTGCGTTAAACGGCGATATCAAACTTAAAATTTCGCTTATTCCGACGGTAGCTCTTCAAAATGCCGTGTTTGAAAATGCATCATGGGCTAAGAAAAAAGATATGATTAGCATTAAAGAAGCCGATGTTTCGCTCGCGATTTTACCGCTTTTGGATAAAGAAATCGAAATCGGTGAAATTAATGTGATTGATCCTGTGGTTAATTTAGCTGTCAATAAAGAAGGTGTCGGAAACTGGATTTTTGAAAAACCGGGTGAAAAAAATGAAAACGAAGAGCAAGAAGTAAAAGAAGAAAAACAAGAAAAAGAAGAAGTCAATGGTGCTGCAGCACCTCTTCTTGCAAGTTTTTTTGCTCAAAGAATCAATATTAAAAACGGAATTATCAATTATACGGATGAAAAATCCGGTACCAAAACAGCTGTGACAATTAAAAATTTTGAATTGGAAGCTGAAGATGATAACGATGATATTGATTTGGTTTTTGACGTTGTTTTTAACGGTGATGAAATCAAAGGTACGGCAACCGGCGATTCCGTTAATACAATTTTAGAAAACAAACCTTACCATATCACGCTTGATACAAAAGCGTATGGTGCAATGTTAAAAGCAAAGGCGCTTCTTAATGATTTAACAGGTGATTTGAGCTTTGAAAGTGATTTAAGTTTATCATCGCCGAAAGGTAATTTTGATTTACCTAAAACGGATTTTATCGGTAAAGTTTCAGGCAATTTACAAAAGATAAAAGCAGATATTTCAAAGCTTGATTTCGGCGGTAATGTGATTTCCGGCTTGATTAATGCGGATATTTCAGGTTCAAAACCTGTCATTAACGGCCGAATTAAAAGCAATTTAATTGATTTAACAAAGCTTCAAAACACACAAAAAACAGCTTATTTTGAGCTGATAAGTTCTGCAAATGCGGCAAAATTTGTACCAAATGAAAACCTTGATTTATCGGCATTGAACACTGTTAATGCCAATATCAAAGCTGATATTAAACAGCTTATTGTTAATGAGGATATTTCAATTTCGGATGTTGTGACAACCGCTGATTTGAAAAACGGTGTTTTAAGCTTAAATCCTTTAAGTTTTACGGCAGGCGGAGGTGTTGTTTCGGGATATGTAACTGTTAACGGTAATGGGAATATATTTGACATTAATTTAGGCGGCAAAGGTATTGTGGCACAGGATTTTATTAAGTCGTTAGATCCGAGCGGAACATCAAATTTCGGTGTTTTGGACGGCGGTAAAACAGATATCAATATTGTGCTTAAAACAAGCGGTGAAACATATCCGAAACTGCTAGAAAATCTTGACGGGCAAGTTTTGTTTGTGATGGAAGAATCAAGACTTCGTGCCGGCGCGATGAAATATTTGAAAGGCAACTTTATAACGCAGCTTTTATCGGCTTTAAGTATTGAAGCAAAAGACCCGAAAATGTCGCTGAAATGTGCTGTTTTACGTGCGGATTTCAAAAACGGTATGGCAACATTTCCGAAAGGTATTGTCTTTGATTCTAAAAAAATGCTGATTGTCGGCGATGGTCGTATCAACTTAAAAAACGATAAAATCGATATTGCGATTAAGCCTTTTAACGGCAACCTGACAGATACAAATATTGCACAAGCCCTGTCATCACTGATTAAAATCGGCGGTACGATTTCAAATCCGGGGATTGCGGTGGATACTGCATCTGTTGTTAAAAATGTTGTGGGTGTGGCAATGACCGGCCCGATGTATTTAGGTTCCCAGCTTTTGCTTGATGCGGATCCGGCT
>Ga0256405_10012963_pt1 | contig 10142 bp, 8 predicted proteins | sample RumenRJG_02DNA_FD_189096 | JGI IMG/M metagenome (GOLD analysis project Ga0256405, IMG submission 189096) | Bovine rumen microbial communities from Lethbridge, Alberta, Canada - RJG_02 | ecosystem: Host-associated > Mammals > Digestive system > Stomach > Rumen | place: Canada: Alberta | collected... | reverse complement strand
CACTACCCAGGCGATCCTGGAGGATATCAAATGAAAGAAGTTATGATCAGAATCAAGGGCAAGCAGGTATCAAAAGACGCCGGCGAAGACGAGATGGAATTCGTCACCGAAGGCAAGCTGTATCTGCGAAAAGGAACCGTCTATCTGGTATACGATGAGACGGAGCTTTCGGGTGTGCCCGGATGCCGGACCAGACTGCGCCTGAGGGATGGAGAGATCCAGATGAAACGTTTTGGGGAAGGTGCCGGTGTCGGGACAGAGATCCTGTTCGAGCAGGGCAAACGTTATACCGGATATTATGATACGCCTTTCGGGCCGATCCCGCTGGAGGTGCTGACCAATTATGTCCGGAGCAGCATTACCGAGGATGGCGACGGCGGCATCGATATCGACTATGAGATCAGTCTGAAAGGACTGATGGAAGGTCGGAACACACTGAATATCACATTAATGTAGTTTATAAAAAAAGGAGGGATGACCCATGGCGCCAAGCATCGGATTCAGCGCAGAGAAGTACATTGAGGAGCAGTCAAAGTATATCCTTGAGAGGATCAGAAGCGGCGGAAGTCAGAGGCTGTATCTGGAGTTTGGAGGGAAACTGGTGCAGGATAAGCACGCCATGAGAGTTCTTCCCGGATTTGATGAAAACGCGAAGATCAAGCTTTTGCAGAGAATGAAAGATCAGGCGGAGATCATCATCTGCGTCTATTCCGGTGACATCGAGACCCATAAGACCCGTCAGGATTTCGGCATCACTTATGACCTGGAAGTCCTGCGTCTGATCGATGTCTTCCGCAAGTTCGATCTGGAGATCAACAGCGTGGTCGTAACGAGATACGAGGACGATATGCCTTCGGTGGACAAGTTCATCAACCGGCTGGAACACCGGGGCATCAAGACCTATCGTCACCGGTTCACCAAAGGGTATCCGACAGACGTAGACACCATCGTCAGCGACGCGGGCTATGGAGCCAATCCGTATATTGAAGTCACCAAACCGCTGGTCGTGGTCACAGGACCGGGAGGAGGCAGCGGCAAGCTGGCTACCAGTCTGAGTCAGCTCTATCATGAGTACCGGCAGGGACGCCGGGCCAGATACGCCAAGTTCGAGACCTTCCCGATCTGGAACATTCCCCTCAAGCACCCGGTGAACGTAGCTTATGAAGCAGCGACAGCGGACCTGAGAGATGTCAACATGATCGACTCTTTCCATCTGGAAGCTTATGGCGAGATGGCGGTCAACTATAACCGGGACCTGGAGGTTTTCCCGGTGGTCAAGAGGATCATCGAGAAGATCACCGGTGAGGAATCAGAGTACAAATCGCCGACGGATATGGGCGTGAACCGGGCAGGATTCGGCATCATCGATGACGCGGTCTGCCGTGAGGCAGCCTGTCAGGAAGTCATCCGCAGATATCTGATCGCCGAATGTGACTATAAAAAAGGCAAGATCGAGAGCAGCATGCTGGAACGGTGCAAGCTGCTGATGGATGAACTGGATCTGACGGAGACCGACCGGGCGGTAGTCCTTCCGGCGCGGGATTACGCCGAAGAGAAACGGACGCAGAATGCTCGTTACAGCAACGTGGTCGTTCTGGCGCTGGAGCTTCCGGACGGCACCATCATCACCGGCAGAAGTTCCCGGCGGATGGTCGCGGCTGCGGCTGCGATCCTCAACGCGGCCAAAAAACTGTGCGGCATGGCGGATCCGCTTCTGCTGATCTCGCCGAACATCCTGCAGCGGATCCAGGAACTGAAGTCCGATGTGCTGCGGGCAGACAAGACGAGCCTGAACCTGGAAGAAGTCCTGACAGCGCTGACCATTTCCGCGGAGACCAATCCTTCGGCAGAGATGGCTCTCGGCAAGCTGCAGGATCTGCGTGGCTGCAAGGCTCACTGCACGGCGATCCTCAGCGACAAGGACGAAAGCACCCTGAAAGCCATGGGTATCGATGTCACATGCGATCCTGAGTATGTGACGAACAACCTGTATGATAATTAAAAATGTACGCGAGATATTTTGTGCTGTTTGCCATGCTCTTCACGGGCTGGTTCCTGCGTAAAATAAACTTCATAGATGACAAAATGAACCACAGCATCAATAAGCTGGTCGTTTATTTTGCCTATCCCTGCATGATCGTACATAATATCGGCAGTCTGGAGATGAACCGGACAGTGATCACGGAATTTCTGATCACGTTCGTCATGAGTCTGGTGCTGTTCTATATTTACGGGCTGGTCAGCTGGTGTTACGCGAGGGCACGAAAATATCCCAAAGACATCTCCAATGTGGCGGAGTTTTCGATGGCCATGCCCAATGACGGATTCATGGGGTTCCCGGTGGCGCTGATCTTCTTCGGGGAGACCGGCCTGCTGCTGATGCTGGCTCATAACGCGGCTATGAACTTCTTTACGTTCACTTATGGGATCCGGCTGATGAGGCGGGGCCAGGACCGGAGAAGGTCCGGAGACATCAATCCGTTCCTGCGGTTCCTGCGGGCGGCACTGAAGTTCCTGCTGAACCCAAACATCCTGGCGACGATGATCGGATTCGCCGTGGGACTGCTGGGGACCGGTCTGCCGCAGGCGGTCGATGATTACCTTCTGTATCTGGGAGGGGTATCGACGCCTATGGCCATGATCTTCATCGGCTCGAATCTTACCAACTATAATCTGTTGGAGACTATAAAGAACCTCAGAGTTCTGGACTGTGTGCTGATGAAGCTTCTGTGGCTTCCGGCGCTGACGTTCGGGCTGGTGTATTTCCTGCCGGTCGCGGGGATCATCAAATGCTGCGTGGTCCTGGGGATCGCGTTTCCGACAGCAGCGACCGTGTCCATGCTGGCGGAGCAGGAGGGCCAGTCGGTGGGAATGGCAAGCCGTGTGCTGTTCATCAGCACGATCGCGTCGATCGTAACGGTCCCGCTGACTATCAAATTTCTGACGTTTATGTTTCTGTAACAGAAGGAGAAAGAAACTATGGATATCAATGTTAACATCGAAGGCCTGGACCTGGCGCCGGGTGAAGTAGAAGCACTGCGTCCGCAGGCAGCTTCCGCGCTGGATCAGCTGTGGTCCGGCCAGATGGACATGACCGGATGGGTGAAGGCACCCATCGAACAGGATGAGGAAGAACTGAAATATCTGCTGGATGTGGCTGACATCATCCGGGATGAAGCAGAACTGCTGCTTGTTCTGGGCATCGGAGGCTCCTATATGGGCGCAAAGGCTGCGATCGAGGCTTTGCCGAAATTCGAGCACGGGATCGATGTGAAGTTCCTGGGCATCAACTTCTGCACGGATTACTACCGGGAGATCATCGAGGAAGTCAGGAGAAAGAACACGATCGTCTGCATCGTATCCAAGTCCGGCAACACCATGGAGATCCAGGCGGCGCTGGAAGTGATCCGCCCGATCATGGAGGAAAAGTACGGCAGCAAAGAAGAAGCCGCGAAGCGTATTCTGGCGGTTACAGACGAATCAAAAGGCCGGATCCGTGAGGAAGTCAACGAGATGGGATACACCTCGTTCGTTCTGCCGGGCAATATCGGCGGCCGGTATTCGATGATGACAGCAGCGGGTCTGCTGCCGATCGCTGCGGCAGGGATCGATGTGCGGGAGCTCCTGCGGGGCGCCGCAGCGATGGCGACATCCCCTCTGTGGGATACCACCGGCGCGGATTACGCCATCGGCCGGTACCTGATGCATGAGAAGTACGGCAAGGCGGTCGACGTGACCTGTTTCAACCATTCCAGAATGGGATTCTTCGGTGAGTGGATGAAGCAGCTGTTTGGCGAGAGCGAAGGCAAGGAAGGCAAGGGCCTCTGGCCGGCAACGCTGCAGTTCTCAACGGATCTGCATTCCATGGGACAGTTCCTGCAGGAAGGCAGCCGGGTCTTCTTCGAGACCATGCTGGTGATCGATGGCTATGATGACGAGATCGTGATCCCGGCAGGCACATTCAAGGGCATGACCCTGGAAGAAATGAATGACATCATGGTCGAAGGCGTCATCAAGGCTCACAAGAGCGCGGGCAATCAGATCATCGAGATCCACGTGCCTCAGCTGACTCCGTTCTACTTCGGACAGCTGGTGTACTTCATGGAGATGAGCTGCGCGATCACTGCCATGCTGATGGGGGTGGATCCGTTCAATCAGCCGGGCGTAGAGAGCTATAAAACAGAGATGCGCAAGCTCTGCGGGCTGGACGCGTAAATTTTAAAAAGTTATTGAAAAACGGTTCACAAGCGTGCCGTTTAAAGATATAATTGTAGTTGCGGATTTGTTAAATATGTAACAATCTACAACGTTCTACCTAAGGAGGAGATTTAGTTATGAAGAAAATTGGCGTAATGGGAACCGGTACCATGGGATCCGGCATCATTCAGGTCTGCGCAGCAGCAGGTTATGATGTTATCATCAGAAGCAGCAAGCAGGAGTACATCGACGGCGCTCTGGCGAAGATCGACAAGAACCTGACCAAGATGGTCTCCAGAGAGAAGATCACCGAGGATGACAAGGCTGCTACACTGGGCAGGATCTCCGGAGGCACGACCTTTGATGTTCTGGCTGACTGCGATCTGATCATCGAGTCTTCCACAGAGAACATGGATAAGAAAAAGGAACTGTTCGCTGAACTGGATAAGGTCTGCAAGGACGACGCGATCCTGGCAACCAACACATCCGCGCTCTCCATCACAGAGATCGCTGCTGTTACATCCAGACCGGCACAGGTCATCGGAATGCACTTCTTCAACCCGGTTCCGGCAATGAAGCTGGTCGAGGTCGTTAAGGGCATCGCTACTTCCGACGAGGTCAAGGATGCTGTCATCGCGACTACAGAGAGCCTGAAGAAGACTCCGGTCGAAGTTGCTGAAGCTCCGGGATTCGTTGTCAACAGAGTTCTGATCCCGATGATCAACGAAGCAGTCGGCATCCTGGCTGACGGTGTTGCTTCCGCAGAAGGAATCGACACAGCTATGAAGCTTGGCGCGAACCACCCGATGGGCCCCCTCGCTCTGGGCGATCTGATCGGACTGGATGTCTGCCTGGCAATCATGGAGACTCTGTTCACTGAGTACGGTGATCCGAAGTACAGACCGAATCCGCTGCTCAGAAAGATGGTCAGAGCAGGCAAGCTGGGTATGAAGACCGGCGCAGGATTCTTCGATTACAGCAAATAAGAACTGACGGACGAATAGATCCTGAAACGACAGAGCTGCCGCATATTCGCGGCGGCTCTTTTGCGTATGGAAAATATTGACAAATCAAAAGCGGCGATATATACTCATGTTTATGATAGGAAGTGAACAGTGGTATAAAATCAATGGTCTGGTGCGGATGCTTTTCAAGGCGAGAGATCTTTCTGAACTCCAGACGTCTTTCCTGGATAAAGTATGGTATCTGGTGCCTTACGATCAGGCGATGTTCTACCTGATCCGGGAATATCAAAGCAGGCTGGTGCTGTTGTCGCCCCATACGGTCAATGTGGCAGCGTCGTTTGCGGAGATGTATGAGCGGATGCGGTTTGAGGAAAGCCTCATGGTGGACGCAGCCCTGCCTCTTACGATGGTCCGCCCGCTCCAAAGGCTGGATGATCACCTGAAACCTCCCGGGATGGAGTATGGGGTCCGGGCTGTTGTGGCAGGAAGGATGCATGCCACTGCAGAAGTGACTCTTTTTCGTGCAAAGGCTGGAGGGTACTTTACAGAGAATGAGATGGAGATCCTGAAAGTTCTGGCAGATCATCTGGAGGCATGCATGAAGGGTGATCCGTTGTATGTGGATGGACGGGCACAGAATCACGAAATGCAGCTTCGGCAAGAGTTGCGGTACATGACTTTGACTGAAGCAGAAATCGAGATTGCAGTTCTTGCTGCCGGGGGTCTGACAAATGCGCAGATTTGTGAGCTGAAGAGGATCGCGCCCACAACCGTCAAGAAGCATCTGAGCAGAATCTATCATAAGATGGGCGTGGTCGGAAAAGGTCAGATGATATACGAAGTCTCCCGGATGCTGAGCGAGATGTGACTGCTGGCTCAGGGAAAATGTGCGCTGGCTCAGGGAAATGAGAGCGACGTGGGCTTAAAAGATGTCACACATCGCCGCTCCGGAGATAACATGGGTTATTAGGGAGTACATTCGTACTACCTTTTGGCCTGCAATTGGGATATAATGTCAGAAAAGGAGTACAAACGTACTCCTAAACAATACACAGAATACTCGCAGCAGTGTAAGAAACAACACGATGACGGGAGCAATACGATGAATGGAAGCACGATGAATGGAATTGCAGACTTTTTGATCTCGCATGCCGGGACGAAGCCGGTATCGTTTCATATGCCGGGACATAAGGGGGCGCAGCTCTACCGGCGGTTTGGATACGGGGAGTTCCTGGACCGGTTCTTTGACTGCGATATCACGGAGATCCCGGGGGCGGACAATCTGTTCCAGCCGGAAAGCATCATCGCGCAGACGATGGGGAAGTACCGGCAGCTATATGGGACGAAGGCATCATACCTGCTGGTCAATGGGACCAGTGGGGGACTCATCGCTTCGATCCTTGCAAGTGTCCCGCCGGGAAAGAAACTGATCATGGCGCGCAATTGCCATAAGGCGGTGTTCAACGCTTTGATGCTGGGGAACATCCAGCCTTTGTACGCGCATCCGTCGGAAGTGGCTGAGTACGGGATCGCGGGTCCGGTGGAACCGGAAGAGGTCCGACGGCTGCTGGCGGAGGAGCCGGAGGCGGAAGCGGTCATCCTGCCCAGTCCCAACTATTACGGGATCTGCAGTGATATCCGCGAGATCGCGAAGGTGGTCCATGAAGCGGGAAAGGTGCTGATCGTCGATCAGGCTCACGGCGCCCATCTGAAGTTTTTCGAAGGAGCCGCGGAGCCGAAGGGAGAAGGTTTGCCGATGCCGCAGGCTGCGGAAAGCTGCGGGGCGGATCTCGTCATCAACAGCGTCCACAAGACGCTGGGTTCTCTGACCCAGAGCGCAGTGCTGAACGTGTGCGGCGGAGGGGTGTTTGCGGGAGAGGACCCGGAACTCACCCGCCAGAACCTGTATAAACTTGAGGACAAACTGCAGGCCGTCGAGAGTACCAGTCCGTCCTATATCCTGATGGGGTCGCTGGATATCAGCGCCGACATCCTGAAAGAGCACGGAGAAGAACTGATCGGAGCATGGAGAGCGGATCTGCAGTGGTTCTACAGAGAAGCGAAGAAGATCCCGGGTCTGAAGATCATGGATCCGGCGATGCAGAGCGGACAGATGGACAGAACGAAGATCAATCTGGATATGAGCGGATGCGGCCTGGACGGAGGGCAGCTGGAAGAAGCACTGATGGAAAGGGGCATCTTTGCGGAGCTGGTAACAGGGGATATCCTGATGTGCATGACCGGGATCGGAAACACCCGGAAGGATTATGTCCGCCTGGTTGAGGCTCTTCAGCAGATTGCTGCGGGATCAGGGGTTTCAGGATCGGAGACCTCAAGGTCAGATGATTCAGATGCCGGCGGCGGAGCATTCCTGTGGACGAAGCACCGCGTCCTGAGAGATATACCCGCGGAGAAAGAACTGCGGCCCATTGATCAGTGTGAAGGCAGGATCTGCGCTGCATCGATCATTCCTTACCCGCCCGGGATCCCGCTGATCTGTCCGGGAGAAGAGATCGGCGCGGAGGAGATCGCCTATGTGAAAGAACTGCGTGAACGCGGGGAGAAAGTCATGGGCATCGACAGCGACGGAAGGATCGTAGTCGGAGTGTAAAGACCCGTATGAAAAACTTGTGAAGAATCACCTTGCTGTCTTGTACAGAAAACAAATAAGGTGTATATTTAGTATGTTGTAATTCTTTTTTAACCCTATCTGGTAATTTATTCAACGAAGGAAGGATCAATTCAATTATGTGGAAAACCATGGACGAGGCGACTTTGAAAGCAAAAAAGGTCGCTGAACTCAGAGAGATCGCCAAGACATTCGGGCTGGAAGGCTACGCGAAGATGAGAAAGGCGGACCTGGTCGCGGCTCTCATGAAGGATGAGGAGCCCAAGGAAGAGCCTAAGGCAGAATCTAAAGAAGAACCGAAAGAAGAGCCCAAGGCAGAACCAAAAAAAGAAAAACGCAGATCCGCATCAAGAAGCGGCAGAAAAGCGAAGTCCGATAAGGCAGCCGCGATCGCGGACCAGTTCAGTCCGAAAGCAGAGACAGAAGAATCCGAGAACAAAGCAGAGGATCCGGAGAAAGAGATCCGCTGGGACACTCCGGCCAATCCGAAGGCAAAGCGCGGCAGAAAGCCCCTGAAGAAAAAAACAGCAAAACCGGCAAAGGCAGCTGCGGAAGCTTCCCCGGAAACACAGGAAGAGCCGGATGCGGCTCAGACGCAGCCGGGCAGATCCGAGAAGCAGGCGCATCAGGAGAGATCCGAGAAGCCGGAAAAACAAGAGAAGCAGGACAAGCAGGAAAAACAGGATAACCGGTTCGAGACCGAAGGGATCCTGGACCTGGCCGACGACGGATTCGGCTTCCTGCGTTTCAACAACTTCCTGACCAGTGATCAGGACATCTACGTATCCCCGGCGCAGATCCGCCGGTTCAACCTGAAGACCGGAGATAAGATCAAGGGGATCTGCAGACCGCCAAGCGCAGGCAACCGGTTCGGCGCGCTGCTGTATGTCGTGACGGTGAACGGAGACGAGCCCGGCGTAGCTATGCGCAGACCGGACTTCAGTTCACTGACTCCGATCTTCCCCGACGAGAAACTGGTCATGGAAGAAGGCAGAGACCCGTCTCTGCGGCTGATCGATCTGGTAGCGCCGATCGGAAAAGGCCAGAGAGGCCTGATCGTCGCTCAGCCAAAAGCAGGCAAGACCGTACTGCTCAAAAAGATCGCCAACAGCATCGAAAAACACTATCCGGAGATAGAACTGATCGTTTTTCTGGTCGACGAGCGGCCGGAGGAAGTCACCGATATGAAGCGGAGCCTGCGCAACGAGACCAGTGAAGTCATCTATTCGACATTCGATGAGATGCCGTCTCACCATGTCAAGGTAGCGGAGATGGTCCTGGAGCGGGCGCGCCGCCTGGCGGAGCACGGCAAAGACGTCGTCATTCTGCTGGACAGCATCACCCGTCTGGCCAGAGCCTACAACCTGGTCGTGCCGGCATCGGGCAAGACCCTGTCCGGCGGATTCGATCCGGGCGCGCTGCACAAACCGAAACAGTTCTTCGGCACCGCCAGAAACATCGAAGAAGGCGGCAGCGTCACGATCCTGGCGACGGCGCTGGTAGAGACCGGCAGCCGGATGGACGATCTGATCTACGAAGAATTCAAGGGCACAGGCAACATGGAACTGCACCTTGACCGCAAGCTCTCTGAGAAGAGGATCTTCCCGGCCATCGACCTGAACAAATCGGGCACCAGAAGAGAAGACCTGCTGATGGATCAGGAGGAACTGGAGACCGTCTGGTCGATGCGAAGAGCCCTGGGCAACCGGGATACACAGGAAGTCACCGAGATGATCATCGACACGCTCATGCATACCAGAGACAACCGGGCGTTCATCGAAGTGATCGGGAAATACCTGAACGCAAGATATATCGGATAAGAGATCCGAAAACGGGATAAGGGAAACTTATGGACCTGAAGAAGATTTTCCTGAAGGATGCCTGCCCTACGAAGATGGGCGGGCAGGCCGTCATGGAAGGCATCATGATGAAAGGGGAAAAAAAGACCGCGCTGGCAGTCCGGCTCCCCGACGGCACGATCCGCGTGGATACACAGACGACCAAGACTTACGGCAAGTGGATGAAAATTCCGCTTGTTCGTGGTGTCATCGCTTTCGCGGATTCTCTCGTGTACGGGACCAAAACGCTGATGCGCTCCGCGGAAATGCTGGAAGAGGGGGATGACGAAGAGTACGAACCGAGCCGCTTTGAGGAATGGGCAGAGAAGAAATTCGGCAGCAAAGGCTTGTGGAACATCATGCTTTACACATCCGTGATCCTGGCGCTGGCCTTTTCTATCGGCGTGTTCATCATCCTGCCGACCGGCGCGGTGAACCTGATGAAACATTTTACCGACAGCGTTTTCTGGTTGAACTTCGTCGAAGGCGTGCTGCGGATCGCCATGTTCGTCG